>CENJ01128123.1_pt1 | contig 19495 bp, 17 predicted proteins | sample 356161 | NCBI WGS metagenome assembly CENJ01 (sample SAMEA2619531, study PRJEB7988) | marine metagenome | biome: marine biome (ENVO:00000447); feature: surface water layer (ENVO:00002042); material: "saline water (ENVO:00002010), including plankton (ENVO:xxxxxxxx)" | depth 5 m
TTGAGGAGGCTGGTTTAATAAAATTTGATTTTCTTGGTTTAACAACACTATCAATTATTGATGATTGTGTGAAACTAATAAAAAAAGAAAATAAGAATTTTTCTATTGATAATATCCCTTTGAACGACACAAGAACGTATGATCAGTTAAGTAAAGGCGACACAGTTGGAATATTTCAATTGGAGAGCAAGGGTATGGGTAGTGTGCTTCGTCAATTACAGCCTGATAGATTTGAAGAAATAATTGCTGTAGTAGCTTTATTTAGACCAGGCCCAATGGATAATATTCCTTCTTTTTGTAATAGAAAACATGGAAGAGAAGAAATTCAATATATCCATACCATGTTAGAAGAAGTTTTAAAAGAAACCTACGGAATTATTGTTTATCAAGAACAAGTTATGCAAATCGCACAGGTTTTATCAAATTATTCATTGGGTGAAGCAGATTTATTAAGAAGAGCAATGGGAAAAAAAATACAAAAAGAAATGGATATGCAAAAATCAAGATTTATTGAAGGCGCAATTCAAAACAATATTGAAAAAAAAGAAGCTTCAAAAATTTTTGATTTAGTTGATAAATTTGCAGGTTATGGATTTAATAAAAGTCATGCCGCAGCATATGCTTTGATATCTTATCAAACTGCTTTTCTAAAAGCTAATTTTCCACATGAATTTCTTACAGCAACATTAAACTATTCAATTGATAGAACTGAAAAAATTATTTTACTAAAACAAGAAATAGAGAGACTAAATATAAATTTTATTAAACCAGATATTAATTATTCAAATCCTTTATTTTCAATTGAAATAAATGAATCTATAAAATCAATTAGATTTGGTCTTGCTGCAATTAAAGGAGTAGGACTTAAATCTATTTCGAGTATGGTGGAAGAAAGAAATAAAAATGGTAAATTTAAAAATATCATAGATTTTATGAATAGAATTTCTAAGGAAGTAATAAATAAAAGACAACTTGAAAAACTAATACAAGCGGGAGCATTTGATAGCATAGAAACTAATAGATCAAAATTATTTAATAATGTTACAAAATTTGTTGAATTATATGGTGGAGAAAAAAATCATAATCAAGATATGCTTTTTGAGGATAATGAAATATCTTTTGATGATAAAAATTTATTTTATCAAAATTATAAAAACTGGAAGAATTCAGAAATCTTATCAAATGAACTTGATGTAATTGGATTTTACTTTTCTGATCATCCACTTTATCACTACCCAAAGAAATTTTTTGAATTAGAAAATATTAATTCTTTTAAAGATTATACTGACAATAAAAACTATAACTCGATGAAGGTTTGTGGAGCAATTTTAGACATTAAAGAGAGATCAAATAAGGATGGAAAAAAATATGCTTTTATTACTGTTTCAGAAATTAGTTATCAGTTTGAATTAACAATATTTAGTGAAAATTTATATAAGTATAGACCGATTTTAAAAGAGGGTAATTTATTAATTTTTACAGTAGATATTGTAAAAAACAATACTGATACACGCTTTATTATAAGAGAAATATTATCCCTTGATAATGTTTTTTCTAAAAATAGATATAAGTATAATATTTATTCTAATATGAGCAACATAATTGAATTAAAAGATAAAATTTTTGAGAAAAAACATAATAAAAATACAAATAATTTTATTCAGCTATTTATTGCAGTAGATCAAAAATTGATTAACTTTGATTTTAATAAATATGAGATTAAGTCTTTTAAAAAACTAGACGAACTAAATAATTCAAAAATATTAGATTATTCATTAGAAATATCTTGAAAAAATAACACATTATAATAATAAATCATTCAAATTAAATCTAGCACACAGAAAAAACCGGTGTTTTTATTTCTGTGGAGGTTAAACCGGGAGTTAAAATGAATTTACCAGAAGTTAAATTAGAAGATCTTCTAGAGTCAGGCGTTCACTTTGGGCACAATGTAAGAAGATGGAACCCTAAAATGAAAGAATATATATATGGAGTTAGAAGCAATATTCATATATTTGATTTAAGAGTTACACAAGAATTATTAAATACAGCTCTTACAAAAATCCACGAAATTGTATCAAAATCAGGGAAAATACTTTTTGTTGGAACAAAAAAACAATGTAGTGATGTAGTTAAAGAATTAGCATTAATAAATAATAATTATTATGTAAATAAAAGATGGTTAGGTGGAACATTAACTAATTGGAAAACAATTTCAAATTCAATAAGAAGATTAGAAGAAATTGAAATATTTTTGAAAGATAATGAATTATCAAAAAACTTATCAAAAAAAGAATTATTAGATATTTCTCGGGAAAAGCAAAAACTTGATCTAAATATTGGAGGAATAAGAACTCTTAATGGTAAACCTGATTTATTAGTAGTATTTGATGTAATTAAAGATAAAATTGCTGTTCGTGAAGCCACTAAACTAAACATTCCTGTTGTTGCTATTGTAGACTCTAATGCTGATCCTGACAATATTGACTATATAATTCCAGGAAATGATGATGCACTTAGATCTATTAATCTTTATAAAAATTATATTTTGGAAACTATTCAAGATGCTATAACTTTTCAAAATCAATCTCAAGATAAAGAAGATGATAATTTAAAAAAGGAAGAGAAATAATGACAAGTATCACTGAACTCATTAAAGAGTTAAGAGAAAAAACAGGTGCTGGTTTTTTAGATTGTAAAAAATCGTTAGAAGAAAATAGTAACGACATTGAAAAATCTATAGAGGCCTTAAGAAAAAAAGGTTTAGCCAAAGCTTCAAAAAAAACTGATCGTGTTGCAAACGAAGGAGCAGTGGGAATTTTTTCAAATAACAATATAACTGCTTTAATAAAATTAAATAGTGAAACGGATTTTGCAGCAAAAAGTGAGACATTTCTCGATTTTCTTGATGCACTTGGAAATATAGTTTTAAATAATAATAATAGTATTAACAAAGATGAATTATTAAATTTAAAATATGAGAATGGTGTTGTAAGGGATTTTTTAAATTCAATGATTGCTAAAATTGGTGAAAATTTAATACTAAATGATGTAATTATTAAAGATAATAAAAATTCAGAGCATTCATTTTATATTCATAATAGTTATAAAAAAAATATTGGTAAAATAATTTCTACAATTCAGTATTCCTGCAATAATAATGATGCAGAAATACAATCTTTATCAAAAAATTTATGCATGCATATAGCTGCTATGAAGCCTGAAGCATTAGATGTTGATGATTTAGACAATAAAATAATTGAAAAAGAAGAAAAAATTCAAAAAGAACTAATTTTAAATTCTGGTAAACCATCCAATATTGTAGATAAAATTTTGAAGGGTAAAATGAAAAAATTTTATAGTGAAGTGACATTATTAAATCAATTATATATTCTAGATCAAGAAAAATCAGTTAGAGACATTATAGCTGAGCATTCTAAATTTGATTTCAAAATCATTTCTTTTGATCTTATAAGTTTATAAATGAATAATTCAAAAATTTTTATAACAGGTGGTACTGGTTCATTTGGAAAGAAATTTGTATCAATGACTTTAAAAAAATATAAAAATTGTAATATTACAATCTATTCCAGAGATGAAAACAAGCAATGGCATATGGAGCAAAGTTATAAAGATAAAAATATAAGATTTATAATTGGTGACGTAAGAGATAAAGAAAGATTAAATGAAACAATTAAAGGACATACATTAGTAATACATGCAGCAGCAACTAAAATTGTACCTACAGCAGAACATAATCCAAGTGAATGCATCAAAACAAATATTGACGGAGCATTGAATGTAATCGATGCATGTGTAAATAATAATATAAAAAAAACAATTGCTTTATCTACTGATAAGGCATGCAATCCAGTTAATTTATACGGAGCAACTAAATTGGCTTCAGATAAATTATTTTTATCAGCTAATAATATTGAACCTAATAAGAAAAAATTTTCTATTTTAAGATATGGTAATGTAATTGGATCAAGAGGATCAATTGTTCCATTTTTTATAAATCAAGCAAAATATAATAACCATCTAACAATTACAGATAAAAAAATGACAAGATTTATGATTTCTAGAGAAGATGCTGTAAAAATGTTGTGGGAAGTTAATACCAAAATGTATGGAGGTGAAATATTTGTAAAAAAATTACCATCAATGAATATAGTGGAAATTGCGAGAACAATTTCTCCATCCTCTAAAATTAAAATCATTGGAATAAGACCTGGAGAAAAAATTCATGAACAAATGATCAGCTCAGCAGACTCTTACAATACTTATGAATTTGATAAATATTTTAAAATTGTTAGCTCTACGTTAAATAACAAAATTAAGGAAAAAATAATCACAAAAGGAAAAAAAGTTAAATTAGGTTTTGAATATAGTTCAGAAAAAAATAAAATTTGGATGACAAAAGATAATTTATTAAAGATAATTAAAAAAGAAAATTTAGTTTGAAAAAAATTTTATTAATTGGAGGCGCAGGATATATTGGTACTGAAATTACAAGATTTTTTTTAAGAAAAAAATATCATGTAATTTGTTACGATAATTTCATTTATAACCATTTATTTTCAGTTAATGAGTTTATAAGAAATAAAAATTATACTTTAATCAATGATGATTTGAGAAATTTAGATAATTTATCTAAGCTAATAGATGGTATTTCAGATATCATATTACTAGCTGGATTAGTTGGTGACCCAATTACAAAAAAATATCCTAAAATTTCTAATGAAATAAATTTAACTGGTATTAAAAATTTTTTAAAAATTTTAAACAAGTATTCATTCAACAAATTAATTTTTATTTCCACCTGCTCAAATTATGGGTTAATTAACAATGAAATATTTGCAAATGAAGATCACCCATTAGATCCTTTATCGTTATATGCAAAATCAAAAGTAGAAATTGAAAATTATATATTGTCTAATAATTTTCATTTAGATTTTTCACCAGTTATTTTAAGATTTTCTACAGCCTTTGGATTATCTACACGTATGAGATTTGACCTTACAATAAATGAATTCACGCAAACTCTTATTAATGGTGACGAGTTATTGATTTATGATGCAGATACATGGAGACCATATTGCCATGTAAAAGATTTTGCTAGAGTAATCTTTAAAATAATTAATGCAGATAATGAATTAGTAAAAAATCAAGTTTTTAACGTTGGTTCAAACCAGAATAATTTTACAAAAAGAGATATCATAACAAAAATTTTAGAATATATTCCTGATGGTGCAGTTAAATATAAAGATAAAGGATCTGACCCAAGAAATTATAAAGTAAATTTTAAAAAACTTGAAAAAATGCTTAATATCAAAGATTACATAAGTATTGAAGAAGGAATAAAAGAAATAATTGAATTTAATAAAAATAATAAAATACAAAATTATAAAGACATAAAATTTGGTAATTACAAAATTAATGAATAAGTTAAAACAAAAATCTATATATTTAATTGGAGCTGGTGGACACGCAAAATCATGTATTGATGTCATAGAATGTAATAATGAATATATTATTAAAGGCCTGTTAGGATACAACAGTGAAGTTGGGAAGAAAGTTTTAAATTATGAAGTTATTGATGTTGTTGATAACTATCTTAAATATAATAAAAATAATATATACTTTTTATTAACTATAGGATTAATAAATAACTCTCAAAAAAGAAAAAATCTTTTTAATAAATTATCTAGCACAATTAATTTTGCTACAATAATTTCTCCAAAATCCTATGTTTCATCTTATAGTAAAATAAATACAGGAACCATAGTAATGCATGATGTGTTGATAAATGCTAATGTTAAGATAGGAAAAAATTGTATTATAAATTCAAAATCGTTAATTGAGCATGATGCAATAATTGATAATCATACACATATATCAACTTATAGTGTAATTAATGGTAGTGTAAAAATAGGTGAAAACAGTTTTATAGGAAGCAAAAGTGTACTAGAAAATAATTTAATACTCCCACAAAATTCATTTATTCCAATGGGAAGAAAAATTACTAGAAATACTAAATTCATAACTAATTATGAAAAATAATAAAACTAAAATAATTGCCGAAATAGGTGTTAATCACAATGGTGATATCAATCGTGCAATTAATTTGATCAATATGGCTGCAAGTTTAGGAGCAGATTTTGTTAAATTTCAAACTTATATTGCTACAAAACTAGTTACTAAAAATGCAAATTTAACTCCCTATCAAAAAAAAAATACAAAAACAAACAAACAATTAAATCTATTAAAAAAATATGAATTTTCATTCATTGAATTTTCTTATTTAAAAAAATATTGTGATAAAATAAATATAAACTTCTTATCATCACCATTCGATTTTGAGAGTGCATTGTTTTTAAATGAACTAAAATTAAGGTATATTAAAATACCTTCAGGTGAAATTACAAATCTCCCACTTTTAACCTTAATTTCAAATTTTAATAAAAATGTCATTATTTCTACTGGAATGGCTACAATGCAAGAGATTGAAGAAGCAATTAAAATTTTTAGAAAAAACAAAAAATTTAAAAAGAAAATAATAGTATTGCATTGTACATCCTCATATCCAACTGATTATAAAAATGTAAATTTAAATACTATGTTAACAATAAAGGAAGCATTTAAAAAATATGATATTGAAATAGGTTTTTCAGATCATACTAATTCAAATGAATCTGCCATTGCTGCAACTGCACTTGGAGCTACATTAATTGAAAAGCATTTTACACTTGATAATAATCTATCTGGCCCTGATCATCTATCAAGTTTAAATCCTAAAGATTTTGGAAAATTTATTAATTCAATTAGAAATACAACCTTGCTTTTAGGATCAAAAAATAAAATTATAACTATGTCTGAAAAAGATAATTTATTATTAGTCAGGAAATCAATTGTAGCTTCGAAAAAAATTATAAAAGGTGAAAAATTTTCTGTTAACAATATTACTTTAAAAAGACCTGCATTAGGATTATCTCCAAAAAGTTGGAATAAGTTAATTGGCAAGAAATCCAAAAAAAATTATAAAGAAGATGAATTTATTAAGGAATAAAAAAAAAATATGTATAGCTTCTTGCTCAAGAGCAGATTACGGACTTCAAAAAAAAATAATTAAATTATTTAAAAATGATACTAACTTATTAACTTATTTTGTCATAACAGGCTCTCATTTTTCCTTAAAGCACGGAAATTCAATAAATGAAATCCATGAAGATAAAATAAAAATAGATAAAAAAATCAAGATTTTTAATTTTGAAGGAAGTATCAAATCAATAAATAGTTCGTATTTAGAAATTTTTAATGCATTTTCTAATTTTTTACAAAAAAAACATATAGATCTAGTCATATTAGTAGGAGATAGATTTGAAATATTATCAATCGCTTCTGCTAGCTTAATAATGAGAATTCCAATTGCTCATATTCATGGTGGGGAGTTAACTGAAGCCAGTATAGATAATTCAATCAGGCATGCAGTAACAAAAATTTCAAATTTACACTTTGTATCTAATAATACTTACAAAAATAGAGTTCAACAAATGGGTGAAGATCCAGATTATGTATTCAATGTTGGTGGCCTAGGTGTAGATGCGATGACTAGTATTAAATATATGAGGAAAAATGAATTAGAGAAAGAATTAAAATTTAAATTTTGGAAAAAAAATATATTAGTAACATATCATCCAGAAACATTTAATGACAAATTATCATTAAATAATTTTAATAAACTTTTAAATACTATTAAGAAAAATAAAGACATTTTTTTTATTTTTACATTTCCAAATATCGATCATAATAATATTCAATATATAAAAAAAATAAAAATTTTAAGTAAAAAAGAAAGACACATAATTTATTTTAAATCATTGGGTCAAAGAAAATATTTTTCAATACTAAAATATATTGATGCAGTAATGGGAAATTCTTCAAGTGGTATATTGGAAGCACCTTATTTCAAGATAGGTACAATCAATATTGGTGAAAGACAGAAAGGTAGGCTTAGATCTCCATCAGTTATTGATTCAAAGCCAAAAGAAAAAGATATTAATAATGCCATTAATTTATTGTATAGTAAAAAATTTAGAGAAAAACTTATGAAGAAATATTATGTACATGGCAGGTCTGGAGCAAGTCTAAAAATATATAAAATTATTAAAGACAAAATTTATAAAAATAAATTAAATTTAATAAAGAAATTTAATGATATAAAAAAATAATGGTTTCAATTAATTTAAACCTACTTAAATGTAGAAAAAATGAAAAAGTAATTAATGCTATTAGTAAATTAAATTCTAATGGACTACAAATTTTATTAATTATCAATAAGCAAAATAATTATGTGGGAACTCTCACTGATGGTGATATTAGAAGAGGATTTATCAAGGGCCTCAATCTTGAATCGGAAATTTCTGATATAGTTAATTATAATTCAACATATGCTAGCAACCTTTTAGAAAAAGAAAAATTAAGCGAAATTTGTCAAAAAAAGAAATTAAAACACCTTCCTTTAATTAATAATAAAAATAAAATAGTAGATTTATACATACCTGAAAATTTTTCTGAAAAAAAAATTATTGAAAATTATTTTATAATTATGGCCGGTGGCAAAGGTACTAGATTAAGACCAAAAACAAAAAATTTACCTAAAGCATTAATACCAGTTTTAAATAAACCGCTTATAAAACATATTATTGATAAGGCAAAAGATGAAGGTTTCAGAAATTTTATAATTTCTACAAATTATCTAAAAGGAAAAATTAAAAAATATCTTGGGAATGGAAGCAAGTTTAATCTTAACATAACGTATATTGATGAAAAAAAATTTCTTGGAACAGTTGGCTCTTTAAGTAAACTTAAGCCAAAAAATAAATTACCAATCGTAATAACAAATTGTGACGTATTAACAAAAATACGGTATGATGAATTATTAAAATATCATACTTCTAAAAAAAATAATGTAGCAACAATATCTGCAAAAAATTATGATATAAATATTCCCTTTGGAGTTTTAAATACAATAAAAAATAAATTTATAAATGTAACTGAAAAACCTAGCTTCTCTTATCTTATCAACGCAGGTATATATATAATTGATCAAAAAATTTTAAAATTAATAAATAAAAATCAATATATGGACATGACAACCTTATTTAATAAAATTCCAAAAAAAGAAAAAGTTGCAGTATACCCTTTTTATGAAAAGTGGTTTGATATTGCTGATATTGAAGATATTAAAAAAGCAAATATAAATTTTTATGACTAATAATTTTATAAACAATTTAAAATGGTGCAAAAAATGTGTAATGATGTCAACAAGACCAAGAATTACCTTTGATAAAAATGGAATATGTAATGCATGTCAATGGGCAGAAAAAAAGAAAAAAATTAATTGGAAAAAAAGAAAAGAAAATCTTTTTAAAATCTTAGATAGATATAGAAAAACAAAATCAGATTATAATTGCATTGTGCCTGTTAGTGGTGGAAAAGATGGATCATATATAGCTTATAATTTAAAGCATAAATATAACATGAAGCCATTATGTGTTACTATAACTCCACCATTAGAGCTTGATATTGGGAAAAAAAATCTTAAAAATTTTGTAAGTAGTGGGTATGATTTAATAACAGTAGATATAGATCATGATTTAATGAGAAAAACTAATTTAGTTGGTTTTGAAAAAGTTGGCTTTCCTTATTTTGGATGGCTAGTAGCAATTCATACGGCAGTAGCTAGAGTTGCATCTTCATTTAAAATACCTTTGGTTTTTTACGCTGAAGATGGCGAAGTAGAATATGGCGGAACAAATGAAAAAGAAAATAAACAATTATATAATTTTGATTATCAAAAAAAAATTTATTTAGAAAATCATTATGGAATTCTAAAAAATGTAATTAATAAATATGATGGAAAATATTTTTTTGAATATCCAAAGGAAACAAAAAATATTCAACTTACTCATTGGTCGTATTATGAAAATTGGGATCCTTATAGAAATTATTTAATTGCAAAAAAACATTGTGGTTTACAAGAAGCTGAAATGGCTAATACCGGAACATTTACTAATTTTGCACAAAATGACCAAGCAATGTACACTTTGCATACTTATTTAATGTACTTAAAATTTGGTTTTGGCAGAGCTTCGCAAGATGCTTGTATCGAAATAAGAAGAGGTGCAATGGATCGTGATCAAGCTAAAAATCTTGTAAATTTATATGATGGTTATTTTCCAGACAATTATGAAATATATTTAGATTATTATAAAATTAATAAGAAGAAATTTGATTCTATTTTAAAAAAATTTACAAATAAAAATCTTTTTACTATTAAAAATAATATTGTTACTAAACTTTTTCAAATAAATTAAATGAAAGCAAAAGTTGGTATACTTGATTATGGTATGGGAAATATATTATCAATAATTAATGCATTAAATTATTTGAATATTAAAAGTGAAAAAATAACTGATTATAAAAAAATTGATAACTTTGATTTTATTATTCTTCCAGGAGTAGGTGCATTTGGAGAAGCAATGAAGAATTTAAAAAAAAAAAATTTTATTGAGCCTTTATCAAACTATGTAAATAATAAAAACAGATATTTAGTTGGAATTTGTCTTGGTTTACAGCTAATAGGTAAATCTTCTTCTGAAATAAGTTATAACAAAGGATTAGCTTTTGCAGATTTTGAAACAAAAAAATTTACCCATAAAAAAAATTTTCCAATTCCTCATGTCGGATTTAATAAAGTTATATTTGAAAGAAAAAATGATTTGTTAAAAGGTATTGATGATGAGTCATATTTTTATTTTACTCACTCATATAGGGTTAAATATAAAAAAAATAAATTTTTTTTAGGATCTACAAATTATATAGAAAATTTTTTATCACTATATGTTAAAGAAAATATTATAGCTATGCAATTTCATCCAGAAAAAAGTCAAATTAATGGACTAAATTTACTAAAAAATATATTTAAGTTATAAATGTTAAAAAAAAGAATAATTTTTACATTGCTATTTTGTGAAAATTATTTTGTATTAAGTAGAAATTTTAATCTACAAAAGGTAGGTGATTTACAATGGTTAGAAAAAAATTATAATTTTAAAGAAACCGCAAAGTTTATAGATGAATTGATAATCTTAAATATTTCAAGAAAAAATAATTATAAAAAAGAATTTTCAAATATTTTAAAAAAAATTTCTGCTAATGTATTTGTTCCCATATCTGCTGGAGGTGGTATTGATTCAATCGAAATGGTTTCAGAGTTAATGAATTCTGGTGCTGATAAAGTTGTCATAAATACAGCTTTAGAAAAAGATAATAAGCTTATTACTAAAATAGTAAAAATATATGGATCACAAAGCTTAATAGGTTCCATAGATTATTTAAAAATCAATAATTTATATAAAATAATGATTGCAAATGGAGAAATTCAAATAAATACTACTTTATCTAAATACATAGAAAAAATAGCAAAAATGGGAGTTGGAGAAATTTACCTTAACTCAATAGAAAGAGATGGTACTGGTCAAGGAATGGATCTTAGTATTATTAATAAAATAAAAAAATATATTAATATACCTATTATTTTAGCTGGTGGAGCTGGGAATGCTCAACATTTTTATGATGCTATTAAAAATAATAAAATTAATGCAGTAGCTACTGCAAATTTATATAATTTTGTTGGAGATGGATTAAAAAAATCTAGATCGATTTTGATAAATAAAAAAATAGATTTACCAGTATGGTAATAAAAAAATGAGAATTATTATAATTGGATTTGGCTCAATTGGAAAAAGACATCATTCCGTATTGCAGAAATTATTACCTAATGCGCAATTCTACATTCTAAGTAATCATTTTAATGGAAAGCTGAAAAATACAATAATATATAAAAATATAAAACAAATAAAAAGAATTGATGCTAGCATTATTATAGTATCAAATACTACTGAAAAACATTTGAATTCAGCAATAAGTTTTTCAAATTTTCCTACTAAATTATTTATAGAAAAACCAATAAATAATATTTTAAATAAAAATAAGTTTCTTAAATTATATAAAAAAGCAAAAAAAAATAAATGTACTTTATATATTGGATATAATCTAAGATATTTAGATTCATTAAATTATTTTTTTAGTTTTATAAAAAAAAGTAAAAATATTCATAAAATAGATATCGAAGTTGGAAGTGATATAAAATTTTGGAGAAAAAATATAGATTTCAAAAAATCAGTATCTGTAAATAAAAAATATGGCGGAGGTGTATTACTCGAACTAAGTCATGAAATTGATTTTATAATTTATAATCTTGGTTTCCCAAAGTCAGTAAGTAGCTATATTTTTAACACTATGAAATACAATATAGATGTAGAAGACAATGCATATATTTTAATGTTATATAATAATAAGTTTTTCAATTTTCCCATTAGTTTTAAATTAGATTTTGTTAGAAAAGATACTGTTAGAAAAATTTCTGTATTTACAAATAAAAGTTCTTTAAAATTAGATTTAAACAAATCAATACTATATAAATTTGATAGTAAAAATAATTGGAATATTTATAAAAAATTTGAAAAAAATATTTATAATACATATGAAATAATGTGGAAAAAAATATTATTTTCTAAAAATAATCAAAATAACAACAAAGATTTTATTAATTACCAATATAATCTTATTAAAGTTTTAGAAAATATTAGAGAGTCTTCAAAAAATAAAAAATTCGTTAAATTTAAAAAAGAAAATATCATATGAAAGTATATTGTCTAATATGTGCTAGAAAGAATTCAAAAGGATTGCCAAATAAAAATATAAAATTATTGAATGGAATACCTTTAATAACTCATACGCTAAGATTTGCTAAAAAAATAAAATATTTTGAAAATATTTATGTATCTAGTGATTCTGAGAAAATAAGAAAAATATCAAATTTCGAAAAAGTAAAATTTGATCAAAGACCAAAATACTTATCAGGAGATAAAACTTCTGAACTAAAAGTTTGGAAATATACTCTAAAAAAATTTATCAAGGAAAATAAAATTAAAATAAATGATATTATAGTAATTTTGCCATGTACAGCACCTTTAAGAAGAAAAATAGATATATTAAAAATGATTAAAAAATTTAAAAATTCCAAACTAAATGGTCTAATTGCTGTTACTAAATCAAAGAAAAATCCATATTTTAATATGATTAAATTGTCCTCAACAAACAAGATTGCGAAATTAATGCCAGATAATAATAAAGTAAATAGAAGACAGGATGCTCCAGATGTTTATGATATTACAACTAACTGCTATATTTTTAGAATATCTTATATTTTAAAGGCTGATCATATTTTTCAGAATTCTATTGAAGGTTATGTAGTTCCATATTATTCAACAATTGATATTGATGATAAATTTGATTTTCAATTAGCAAAAAAACTTATAAAAAAATAAAATGAAAGGTTTAAATTATACTCTTATAACAGGATCGTCTGGTTTTTTAGGTAAAACTATATCAAAAACTCTTTTAAATTCTAATAATAATCTCTTTATTTCAGACTTAAATGAGAAAAAGCTTACTAAATTAAAATACAGTTTATCAAAAAAATTTAAAAAAAAAATAATATCTTTTCCTTGTGATTTAGAAGATATCAATAGCAGAAATAATCTTATTAAGTATATTAAGGAAAAAAAAATAAATATTAATTGCTTAATAAATAACGCAGCATTCGTTGGCACAAGTAATCTTTCTGGATGGAATGAAACTTTTGAAAAACAATCTATTGATACATGGGTAAGGTGTATGGAGGTAAATTTAAATTCTGTTTTTCATATAAGTCAAGCTTTAGCTCCTATTTTAAAAAAAAATAAAAATGCGAACATCGTAAATATCGGTTCTATATATGGTTTTTTAGCTCCAGATAAAAATCTTTATAAAGACACAGATATAAACAATCCAGCAGCATATTCAGTTTCAAAATCAGGTATTATATATTTAACAAAGTGGCTTGCTTCTAATTTAGCACCTAAAATTAGAGTTAATTGTATATCTCCTGGAGGAATATTTAGAAATCAAGATAAATTATTTGTAAAAAAATATATTCAATCAACTCCCCTAAAAAGAATGGCAAAAGAAGAGGATTTTATTGGAGTAATTAATTTTTTAACTAGTGATGCTTCAAATTATATTACTGGACAAAATATAATAGTTGATGGTGGTAAATCCATAATATGAAAACTAGATTTAAATTTTTTCTAAAAGAAATATTTTATTTTTTTTTTCTAAATAAAAAAAGCTATAGGGATCTCTTCAAAGCTGATAAGTTTATAAAATTAAATAATAAATATTTAATAGAAAATTTAAAAGAGGATATATTTCAACAGAAATTAAATATAAAAAATAATTTTTTTTTTAATAAAATTGATACTAATTTTGATATCGAAATTTCTGTAAGACAGTATTTAGTTGAAAAATTAACTACAAATAATTTTTGTATTAGTATATTAAAATCGATAGCAAATAAAAAAAAAATAATTTATCCCCTCCCTAGTGAATGGTTTAGTCATATCGAAAATAATGATATTAAAGTAAATAAATTTTTTTCAAATACCTTATTTTTAATATATGCTTTAGTTTTAACAATCCTAAATTATTACTATTCACTTATAGAATTATTATTACAAACAAAATATTTGTTTTCTAAAAATAAATTTTCAAAAAAAAGCTATTTTTTTTTATTTTTAAATCACTCAAATATTAATGGATTTACTAAAAATAAAAATTACGGTGTTGTTTCAAGTGTTTACGAAATAAATAAAAACTATTTAAAAACTCAAGACAATTTCAATTTTTACCACACTGTACATAGTATACCCAATGTTAAAATAAAAAATATTGAAATCAAGTCTTGTAATAATTTTTTACCAAATATTACTAGTCTTTATATATTCTTTAAATGTTTATTTTGGCTCCATTATTATTTCATAATCTCTTTTTTATTAATATTTTTTAATAAGTGGCACTATGGAATAATGCTTTATGAGAAATATAAATCTATAAGAATTTTATTTCATAATCATGATAATTTTAGTGAAAAATATTTTTATCCACATGCAAATTTTATTTATAAACCATTGTGGGCTCTTGAATTAGAAAATAAAGGATCAAAAGTAATACAATATTATTACTCAATTAGTAATGAGGCTTATGAGCTCAATCAAAAGATATATAGATATAAGATGGGTTTTAATTTGATGACCTGGAAAAACTATTACGCGTGGGATAAATTTCATAAAGATTTTATAATATCAAATTGTTTACATTCAAATCCTGATATTTTGGTATGCGGGCCTATTTCACATAGGTTTTATGATAACAATATTAATATATTAAACAACTCTGTTCTATGTTTTGATGTTCAGCCTCATAGATATTCTGAATATATAAGATATAGACATCCATATTATGGTGATTTAAAAAATATAAGATGGAATGATGCAATAATTAAGTTTATTAAAGAATCTTTTGAAATATCTAACCAGTTTAAATGCAATTTTGGGTTAAAAAGAAAAAGAAGTTTAGATAATCAATATAAGTATTTATCTGACAAAAAATATAATAACAATTTAAATAGATTAAATAATGCTAATGATAATTTTTATGAAATTAACTCCGAAGTTGATCCGCATCAGCTTTTTTCTGATGTTAACAAGATTAAATTGGTGATCTGTTTACCATTTACATCCGTATCATATATAGCGAAATATTATGGCATTCCTGTTATTTTCTATGATCCATTTGATATGGTGCCTAATAAAACATATATAACAAGAGAAATTCCTTTGATTAGATCTAAAAAGGAACTTTATAGTTATTTTAAATCCTTATGATTAAATATCAAGAATTAACTATTATTATACCTACCAAAAATAGATCTGCTTATATTAATTCATTAATTGAATATTATAATGAAATTAATTTTGACTCTACAATGATAATTGCAGACTCTAGTGATGAAGTTAATTTTCAAAAAATAGAAGATAAAATATCATCCAAAGTTTGGAAGTACAAGATTACTCATCTCAATACAAATATTTTAGATGTTTCTCAATCAATATTACAAGCTACTAATCATTTAAAAACTAAATATTGTTTACAAATTTCTGATGATGATTTTTTATTTGATAAAGGCATTTTAAATTCTATTAAATTTTTAAATCAAAATCCAAATTACGTTGGTTGTCAAGGAAGAGGAATATCTGCCTTTTTTAGTTATACTGATAATAAAGTAAATTGCTCAACTCCTTTTTTTTATAGAATGGGTGGATGTGAAGAAAATGATCCAATTAAAAGAGTAATTCATTATTCAAAAGAAAAAAAAAATATTCAATTTGCAATATTTAAGACAGAAGTATTTAAAAAAATTTGGAAAAATTTTGAACTTTCGGATGATGCTTTTAAAAATGACTTTATTGTAGCATCTAAAGCTTTACTTTTAGGTAAAGTAAGACAAATTAATTCATTATATTGTTTGCATTTAATTATTAAAAATAATCAAGATTTATCAAAAATTAATAATTATTTTAAAATTAATTCTTTAGAAAATTTTGATGATGCTTGCGATGTTCTAGAAAAATTTATTATAAAATATAAAATAAAAAGTATAAATCCAAAAATAAATTCCCAAAAAATTATGTATTCTTATTTATTTTTTAAAATTCAATCAATTTATAGAACATACACCTATAAAAAGATTATTTTAAGAATTTTATATTTAAAAAGATCTTTTTCAAATTATTTCAAATATTTATTTTATTACAAAAAAGATTTAAAATTATTTAAAATTCCAAAATTAATAATAGAAAAAGAATGGTCAAAGAAAAATCGATAATTAGATATAATTTATCAATTCAAAAAATAATAGATAAAACAATTTTTATTATTGGCGCTCCAAGGACAGGAACAAGTTATTTCGGAAATTTATTTGGCTCATTTAAAAATGTAGAATATTTTCATGAACCATACTTTATTAATAATTTGCTAAATTATAGTGATGAGTTAGAGACCAAAACATTTAAGAATTTATTCTATACCTATATGCATGAGGATTTATATTTTAATTCATTAACTGGGAGAAGTATTAATACAAACCTTAAAGATATAAGTTCAATATTTAATTATAAATCTAAAAAAGAAATTGAACAAAGGTTTAATCAAAATAATAGTAGGCAAAAAATATTAAATAAATATAAATCAAATAGGCTCATAATTAAATCTATTTATCCTATTACTAAATTTAAAAAATCTACAAATAGAATTAATGAATTTAATACAATAGTAATATATAGAAATTTAAATGACACCTTAAATAGTATGGTAAAAAAAAAATGGTTTGAAAATAATGAAAACTATAAATTAATGGGAGAACTATATCAGTCTAAAAACAATAAAAACTATCCGATATTCTTAGATAAATTAGATTTTAGTTTTTGGGATGATTTAGATGTAATCAATAAATGTGCATATTATTATTATATTCACTACAGAAATATAAATTTTCATAAAAAATTATTTTTGATTGATTATGACGGTTATGAAAAAAAAATGTTTGAGATAATAAGTTTATGTAAATCCAAATTTGGTTTACTAGATGGTACAAAAACAAAAAAAATAATTTTAGATTTTAAAGCCACAAAATCTGAAAATGATTTAGTATCAAAAGTAGATAAAAAAATTTTATCAAAAGTTTATAAATTAAAATCTGAAATATTTAATTTTAGATATTATTAAATGAAAAAAAAAATTTTAATAGTAGGAAAGAATTCAAATATCACCAAATCATTAGCAGATAAATTTAAAAATATTGATATAGTTTCAAGTAGAGATGTATTTAAAAAAAATTTTAAGACAACAATAGAAAAGAAAAAACCTGAAGTTATAATTTATAATGCTTTCTATCCTCTGAATTCAATAAACGAAAAAACTGATTTGAATGAACTTTTAAAATATACAACTATAGTAACAAATGAATTTATAAAAAAAATTAAAGAAATTAAAACTATTTCACAGATAATATTGTCAAGTAGCTCTGCTTTAAAAAACATATTTATTAATTCTTATAATATTAAAAATAAAAGAGCCTTATATTCAAGTTTAAAACTTTTAAATGAACAAATATTTACAAAATTTTGTAGTGATAAAAAAATAAATTTAGTAGTAGCAAGGCTATTTAATATTTATGGTAATTATGATAACTCCTCAATTATTTTTAGAATACTTGATGCAAAAAAAAATAATAAAGATATTTCTATTTTTAATAAGGGTGATTTTAAAAGAGATTTCATACATGTTAATGATGTAGTAAATATTTATGAAAAATTTATTCTTTTAAAATCAACTGGGATTTATGAAGTTGGTACTGGAAATTCATTATCTATTTATGAATTAATAAAAATAATTGATATAAGTAAAAATAAAATTAAATTTATAAGATCTAAAAGTAACGAAATTTATAAGTCTGAAGCAGATACTGATAAAATTATTAAAACATTAAAAATAAATAATTTTATTAATGTTAAATATTTTTTAAAAGATAGTATTACATATAATTCTTCAAAAAAATACAAACCTTTAAGGGTTATTAATTTATCTATTCCTCATATTCATAGTGAAGAGTATGAGAATGTTACAAATACTCTCGATGATAATTGGGTTTCGCCTGTTGGTCCTGATATTTTAAAATTAGAAAAAGAAATATCAAAATTTAATAATTATGGATATACAGCAGCTTTATCATCAGGTACTTCGGCAATCCATCTTGCATTAGTTGAACTTGGAGTGAAGCCTAATGATTATGTGATTTGTCAAAGTTTTACTTTTGTAGCTTCAGCTAACCCTATTCTGTATCAGCATGCTATACCAATATTTATTGACTCTGAGCCTGACACTTTGTCAATGGATCCAGAAATTCTTGAAAGCTCATTGGTGTCACTATTAAATGATAATATAAAACCTAAAGCTGTTATTGTAGCTCATATTTATGGAATTCCTGGAAAAATATATAAAATAAAAAAAATTTGTAATAAATTTAATATTCCTTTAATCGAGGATTCAGCTGAAACACTTGGTTCAACAATAAATAATAAAAAATGCGGCACTTTTGGTGATGTAGGAATATTTAGTTTCAATGGAAATAAAATCATAACTTCAGGAGGAGGTGGAGCACTAATTGCAAAGAATAAGAAATTTGTAAATAATGTTAAATCAATGTCAACACAATCAAGAGAGAAATTTATTTACTATGAACATAAAAAGATAGGTTTTAATTATAGAATGAGTAATGTGCTGGCCTCTATAGCTAGAGCTCAACTAAATGATTTAAATAATAAAATTAATAAAAGAAAAAATAATTTTAAATATTATAAAAATTTTCTAAATAAATTTGAGAATATTAATATAATAGATTACTCAGGTAATAAAAGCTATATTCATA
>CENJ01152024.1_pt1 | contig 19495 bp, 19 predicted proteins | sample 356161 | NCBI WGS metagenome assembly CENJ01 (sample SAMEA2619531, study PRJEB7988) | marine metagenome | biome: marine biome (ENVO:00000447); feature: surface water layer (ENVO:00002042); material: "saline water (ENVO:00002010), including plankton (ENVO:xxxxxxxx)" | depth 5 m
GATTGTTTTTTATTTAAAAATTTTCCTTCATAATTATTTAAATCTGGACCACTTTCAATATAATTGTCTATATCATAGTAAGTATCCCAAAAGTCAATATAATTATGAATATTTTTTTTACTATTAAATTCTATTAACCAATCAGGAAGTTTTTCCATGTAATATGAACTTGAAACAAAAATACCTTCTTTTTCACTGAACCAAAATGTTTGATTTGATGTATGACCACCAGATAAAATAGCAGCTCTGTCTTTTAAGGATACACTCAATGTCTTAGCTCTAAAATTTGAAGATATCCGATTTTCATCAGAAACTGTTGTTGTTAAAAGATTCTTTGGCGACTTTTTACCGATTTTATTTGTTGTTCCTACAGGATCAACATTATTATCATCAACACAATATATTTCTTTACCTTGTGCAGGATTATACCAGTCATTACCAACAATCCCATGATAACTTGGTGTGGTTCCTGTAACTATGGTTGCATGTCCGAGACCGGTAGAGGTTCTTGCATAGCTGTAATGTGCATTTTTTGCTAAAAACCCATTATTTATTAATCTTTTAAAACCATGTTCACCGTATTTATTCCAAAATTTAGGAATATATTCATACTTCATCTGGTCAACGACAATACCCACTACTAATTTTACATCAGAACTAATTTTATTATCATCTTGCTGAGATAAAAGAGAAATTGAAAAAAAGAAAAAAATTAAAAAACTCTTCAAAACTTATCTGAAAATAAAAAAAAGAGGGGAAAAATCCCCTCTTTTTAAAGTTATTAATAAGTTAAACTTATTATTTAGCCCACCATAATTTAGTTGCTTGCTTATCAGGACCTTGAATAGCATTAGCAGCTTCAGTATTAGCAGAATTTGTATTATATGGTGAAGAACTATACCTCAACCTTTGAGGAAAGGCTCCATTTAAATCACCAAGGTGATAAATATCTTTATCAGAAACAGTATTAGTAGATTTATATCCAATACCGTTAGTGTTTTTATAAATTAATGGAAATCCAGTATCTCTCATTACAGCCCAAGCCTCCATCCCATCAGAATAATGAGCTAACCATCTTTGAGTTGCAATTTTTTCTAAATCTCCAGTTCCAGTTAAAGTAGCCATAGACTCTTCAGCAAGATATTTATCTATTTGAGCCGCTGGGACTTCCCACAATTCCATTGCCTTTCTAATACCATTTTGATAATGAGTATTAGCAGACCCTGTTCCAACTCCTTTAACAGCAGCTTCAGCTAATAGGAAATGTGATTCAGCGGCAGTCATTACTTGATAAGGGTGAATTGGTTTCCCTTGATTCTTCTTTTGAGTAATCAGATCCGATGGTTTAGAAAAGAACTCAATATGAGAATATTGATTAAAGGCTCCTATAGTTCTTGCAGGTTTGCCTGCATAATAAACACCTGATCCAATTGTTACAGTTATGTCTCCATTTGATTCTTCTTTAGTTGTAAGTTCTACACCAGAATCTTTCAAGTGATTAATTATGAAATCAGTATGTTTTTTAAATAAAGCAACATTAGGTCCAGCAGTTGGTTTTTTTAGAACCTTTTTTCCACCCTCAATAGGTTTGGCATATTTTGAAAGCCTTGGATCATTATTGTTTTGAAGAACATCAACTACTTTTGAACCCATAGTCCATAAAGCATTTACAGGGAATGACCACCAAATATCACCATATGTAGCACTAGACCACATATTTATTTCAGTATCTCTTGGCAAAAGTGCATTCTTAGTTCCTAAAACACCAGAAGAAGCAGCTGTTACATGAGCTGAATAATCAACTCCACCAGAACCATGAGCTCTTAAAGCCATTTTTAGTTTTAAGCTGTTTGCTAAAGCTTTCCAATCTTGTAAATTTCCTTTAAAGAATAAATCATTTTCTACCAGTAATTCAGGACCCTCACCTGTAGTTGTTTTACTACCAATAATATCAATAGCTGTATTTAAATCAGCAAATACGCCATCGTATATTGTTTTTTGATCATCATACTTCGGAGTTGTTATATCGGGATCTGATGCCTCAGTGTAAGGAATCATTCCAAATGTATCAGTAAACCTTTGATAATATAATCCTTTCATAATCAACCCTATAGCATAATAATTCTCATTTTCAAGCGTACCCCCAACTTTAGTGAAATTCATAAAAGAAGTTAGGGTACTATTATAGTTAGCCATCCAATCATAGGTGGCTTGAGTATAAGCAGGATGATAAGTATAAGCTAGTTCCTCATTCCACCAACAATTCTTATCACCAAATATATGTTGACCTGAAAATCTATCAAAGTGAATTAATGGTCCTCTCCAATATGGATATCTATTTGGAGCAAAAAACACTTGTTGTAAGCCAGTAACAAAATATTTTGCACTAACATCTTTTGCAGTTAACGCATCTGGCTTTTCATTAATTTCATCAAAATCAGATGTACATGATGAAATTATAAATAAAGCACTAAATGCTAAAAAAATTATTTTTTTCATTTTTAATTATTTTAAAATTTGAGTGTAACATTTAAACCTAAGCTTCTTTGAGTAGGTAAGGATGAAAAAGATAGACCTTGACCACTAATATTTGTACCCAACATGGATTCAGGGTCAATATCTTCTGCCTTTTTACTAAAGAAAAATAAATTTCTTCCAATTAAAGCAATATTCATGCTTTCTATTCCTAAGGAGCTAACATTTGGCACATTATATCCTAAAGAAAATTCTCTTAATCTAACATTATCTTGGCCATAAACATAGTTTTCACCTATTGCTGAATATGATTGCCAATATTGTTGACCAGTAATAGCAGTAGTGTTTTGAGCGCCATTTGGATCAACAGCATCTAAAGTAACACCACTTTCTCTATACAGAAGTGACCTCTCAGAAACTCCAGCTTGATCTGCATCAGCAGCTTCTTGAGAATATATAGCACCTCCAAATCTTCCATCAATCAATAAATTTAATGAGAAATCTCCAAAATAGAATGAATTACTCCAACCGGCTAACCAATCAGGTTGAGCATTTCCAAGAAATGTTCCAGCTTCAGATGTGACATCCGGTCGGCCATTTGCTTGTACCTTATAATTTCCAGATGAATCTTTATCCCAAGCTGTTCCATATATATCTCCAATTCCACCACCTACTTTAGCTTGTACTTTAATATTACCACTATTAGAAGTAGTATATACATATGAATCTAAACCATCAATAAGACTTACAAGTTCATTTTCATTTTTAGAACCAAATAAAGTAGTTCTCCAAGTGAATGATGGTGAAGAAACAACATCATAACCAAGAGCTATTTCAACACCTTTGTTACTAACTTCACCTACATTTTCTAGAAAGTAGCTATAACCAGTTGAAGCTGTAACAGGAACACTAAAAATTAAATCAGTAGTATTAATTTCATATAATGATAAATCAAAAGACAATCTATTGTCTAACATAGAAAGTTCTAAACCAAACTCTGTTGATTCAACATTTTCCGGTTTTAAATCTGGATTTAACCTAGTTGATGGTGAACTTAAAGTTGTTAACCCTAAATATCCTTGACCTGGAACTGAGAATGTCTGAACTAACTGGTATGCGCTTGTATCATTACCCACATTAGCAACGCTACCTCTAACTTTAAATAAATCAAATAATTCCTTATCAGGATCTATATAATCTTCTAATAGCAAAGCTAAATTTACAGATGTATACATATATGATCTGTTATCAGCTCCTAATGTTGATGACCAATCATTTCTAGCTGTAATATCTAAATATGCCCAATTTTGATATGCAAAATTAGCATTGGCATATAACGAGTTAACTTTCTTAACCTGTTGTGGTGTTTCTTGTATAGTTTGAGTAACAACATTAGACAAGAAATACTTGGTATTCAATTTAAAATCTTCACCAATATTTCTCAAAGACTGAAAAGTTCTCTTAGATAAATTTCCACCAACATTAAATACAACGTTAAGATCATCAGTTAAATCTCCTTTAGCAGTTAATAAAAACTCAGAGTTCAACTCTCCACTTTTATTTGTAGTAACATCCATTCTTCCAGAACGGTAATTATGATGACCTGGTTTTCTAATTGATAATGAATTAACATCTGTAACATCAGCACTTACTCTTATAAATCCTGATAACCAATCTGTAAATTCATAATTTATTTTTCCAAAACCAATAAATCTTCCTCTTTTCTCAGTATCAACATCATGTAACATAACCCAATATGGATTAGGCCCACCACTACCAGGTCCTAAAACCAAGTAATCTGCATCAGAAGATGGATTATCCATTTGAAACTTTCTTAAATCAGATGTTACAACGTTTCTTGGCATATTGTGAAGGACTCCCACAATACCTTCATCATTACCAGTTCTTGCTCTATTATTAACTTCCTGAGTGAAATATGTTGCTTTAAAATCAACAGATAGCTTATCAGAAAGTTGATTGAAAGTTCTTAAGTTAAAGTTATGACTGTTAAGTTCAGAGCCAGGCAAAACAGATCCAGTAGTATTATTTGTGTATGAAAATCTTACTGAAGATTTAGCATTTCCATCCTGTATAGCAATTGAATTAATCGATTGAACACCGGTTTCATAAAAATCTTTAACATTATCTGGCTGAGCAACATAAGGTCTATCGATACCAGTCCAATGTGGGAGAACAGACCCATCAAGTTTCTGACCCCATGAGTTTGAAGTTGTTATATCAGCTGCCCCTAAAGTTCCTTGGCCATACAAATTTTGAAACTTTGGTAAATAAGAAACATTAGTAACAGTGGTATTGGAGTTGATAGTCACACCTAATCCCGATTCAGATGTTCCTTTTTTTGTAGTTATTAGAATTACACCATTACCAGCTCTAGAACCATATAATGCAGCTGCATTAGGACCTTTAAGAACCGAAATAGATTCTACATCATTTGGATTAATATCTGAAATACCTCCACCAGTTACATTTGAATTATAAACGTTGCCTCCTGTATTAATACCATCAGCGTTAATAGGAACTCCGTCTACAACAATTAGAGCTTGGGTATTCCCTGTTAATGAATTGTTACCTCTAATTGTAATTCTTGAACCAGCGCCAACAGTACCAGCTGAAGTAATATTTAGTCCGGCAACTTTTCCAGTAAGTGAGCTAGCAATATCATGATTTTTCACAGTGTTGACATCATTACCAGAGATTTCAGAAACTGAATAACCTAATGATTTTTTCTCTCTAGATAAACCGAGAGCTGTAACTACAACCTCATCCAGTGCACTATCTGGTTGTAAACTAACATCAACAGTAGAACTACTACCTACGGTAACAGACTGTGAAGAATACCCAACGAAGCTAAATATAAGGACATCGCCCTGAGAAGCGTCGATTGAATAATTTCCATCAAAATCTGTAGATACACCCGCAGATGTTCCTTCGACTACAACGGTTGCTCCAGGAAGTGGAACTCCATTTTCATCTGAAACTGTACCTGAAATTTGTTGAGCATATGCTGACAATGTCAAAGCAAAAAACAACAAAAAACTGGTACAAATCTTTAAGATTTTTATTTTCATAAGTGTTTAATTTAAATTAATTGTTAATAATATGTTAAGTTTCTTCGCGGCAATTTAAAAATAATTATTTAAATAAAAGATTAAATTCTTAGGTAAATTTAATAAATTCTTAGTTTTTTGTGCAATAAATTGAAAATCAGCAATAAAACAGCTGTACTTATATGAATTTATCAATCAAAATAAAAGTATTTCATCAACAAAAAGCCATGCTGGCTCCCCTTCAGCAGAATCAAAGTTTGTTTTTAAATATTTTTGCGATACAAATAATAGAAAAGTAAATAAAAAAGCACCGATTGGTAAATGTAAGATTACAGGATGAAAATTGCCTAAATATTTTACTATCTCTTCCATCAAATTTTATAACCAGCATCAACTAAAATCGTATCATTATTATCATCACTTAATGCATAATTAAATCCTTTCTTGAGACTATAACCTGCATAATCTCCATTTTTACTAAGTGCAATAAAACCTACCTGTAAATATTCCCATTCGGGTCTATTTCTATGTATATTGGAAATTCTATTTACCACTTCTTTACATGATTCCAAGGGTGACATTCCACTTCTCATACATTCAACTACCATTGCACTTCCAGCTGTCCTGATAACAGCTTCACCTAGACCAGTTGAAGCTGCAGCACCAACCTCATTATCTAAGAAAAGACCAGCACCAATTATCGGAGAATCTCCAACTCTACCATGCATTTTCCAAGCTGCACCACTAGTTGTGCAAGCCCCAAATAAATTATGATTTGAATCGATCAGTAACATACTTATAGTGTCATGATTTTCAAAGTTAATAACAGGCTTGTATTCAGATGTTTTTAGCCAATTTTTCCAATCTTTTTCAGATTGTTTAGTCAATAAATTTTCTTTTTTGAACCCATTTTTTACTGCAAAATCAAATGCACCTTTTCCTGACAACATAATATGCGGAGTTTTTTCCATTACCAATCTAGCAACAGAGATTGGATTCTTTATGTTTTGTAAAAAACTAACAGAACCACAATCATTATTATAGTTCATTATGCAGGCATCAAGTGTGACTTTACCATCTCGATCGGGTAATCCTCCATATCCTACTGACCTTTCATTTGGATCATCTTCAGAATCTCTTACACCATACTCTACTGCTGTTAAGCCACCTTCTCCATTTTTTAATTTTTCCCAAGCAACTCTATTTGCTTTAACACCATGGTTCCATGTTGAAATTATCCTTGGTACTGATTTGAAATCAGTTAGAATTTTTTCTGTTTTTGATCTCAACAATGAAGAAGCTGATATAGATCCTATGATAGAGTTTTTTATAAAATTTCTTCTTATCATATTTACATTCTTACCATTCCAACATCTCTTGTCCCACTGCCCTTAATATTGGTTAAATTATCACCAAGATCTTTTCTTACATTATCACCCATAATTGATAATTTTCGAACTATTTCAGGATGATCATTAATGATATTCTTTTGTTCACTAGGATCATTTTTAAGATTATAAAGTTCATTTTCAGAAACAATATTTTGATCATACTTTACTGGAAATCCATCTTTTCCACCATTTCTTCCATTTAGTGACCTGTAAGATCTTGGAAAATATAATTTCCAATCACCAGATCTAACAGCATGTAATTCATTAGACTTATAATAAAAAAATAAAGCTTCATGTGGGCTAACATTTGATTCTGAAGTCAGGACTGGCCAAATATTTTTACCATCAATTTTGTTGGAAGACATTTTAGAATTAGTAACACTGGCGAAAGTTGGTAGCCAATCGATTCCCATCAATGGTTCATCGATTACAGTACCCTTCTTAATTTGTTTTGGATATTTAACAATACATGGCACTCTTTGACCGCCTTCCCATGCGGTTCCCTTACCTTCTCTAAAAATTCCAGACGAACCAGCATGATCACCATATGAAAGCCAAGGTCCATTATCAGATGTAAAAACAACAATAGTATTTTCAGATATTCCATTGTCTTCCAATGCTTTTAAAACTCTTCCTACTGAATAGTCAATCTCTGAAATCACATCAGCATATAAGCCTTTGCCTGTACTTCCTTTAAAATCTTCAGATGCAAACAAAGGAACATGAGGTTGAGGATGAGGAATGTATAAGAAAAATGGGTTATTACTATTTTCATTTATAAACCTGATGCTTTCATCAGTTATTCTTTTTGTAAGATCAGACTGATCAATTAAAACTTCAATTGGTTTTTCATTTCTATACAACATTAAATCATCGGGAAATGCATTTGGAAATTCTGGGTGAAATGGCCACATATCATTAGAAAAAAGTATTCCAAAAAATTCATCAAAACCATGTCGAGTAGGCTTAAATTCATCAGCATCTCCTAAATGCCATTTACCAAAAATACCTGTACTATATCCTTTTTCCTTTAACATTTCCGATATTAATAGTTCATTCTTGTTAATTCCTTTTTTAGACTTTGGCCCAAATGCACCATTAATTCCAATTCTATTTGAATATGCTCCAGTAAGAACTGCAGCTCTAGATGCAGAGCAAACAGCTTGTGAAGAATAATATGATGTTAATTTAGCTCCATCCAAAGCCAAACTATCTAAAAAAGGTGTTTTAATAAAATAGGAGCCATATGATGAAAGATCAGCATAGCCTAAATCATCAGTCATAATAAAAACAATATTTGGTTGAATAGTGTCTTTGTTTTTACATGAAATAGTAACTATAAAAAAAGTAATTACACAAATTAAAATTTTATTTTTTGTCATGATAGTTGTTTGAGATCTAAATTTAATAAATCGAAATAATAAATGCACAGATTAATTAATTGAAAATTAATTTCTAATTTTCTGTTGAATATATTAATGATTAATGTGAAAAAGTATTTTTTTATTATACTCTTAATTTTTTTCAGCTGCACTAAAAATGAATTGGATAAACCCAATATACTATTTATTATGTCTGATGATCATACATCACAAGCTTGGGGTATTTATGGTGGAATTTTAGCAGATTACGTGAAAAATGATGGAATTAAAAGATTAGAAAAATCAGGTATAGTTTTAGAAAACATGTTTTGTACAAACTCAATATGCGTGCCCAGTAGAGCATCTATTCTTACAGGGAAATATAGTCATATAAATGGTGTTTATAATCTTCCGGACGCATTAGATCCAGACTCTTTAACTGTTTCTAAAATCCTTCAGAATAATGGTTATCAGACATCATTAATTGGAAAATGGCATTTAAAGAAAGAACCATCTGGATTTGATTTTTATAAAGTTTTACCTGGTCAAGGTTTATATAATAACCCTTATTTTAAAACAAAAGAAAATTGGGAAGACGGTTACAAAGGTGGAGTTCGAGAAAATGGATTTTCTGCAGATATAATTGGGGACAGCTCTATTGAATGGTTGTCAAAAATAAATCGTGACAAACCTTTTTTTATGATGACTCATTTTAAAGCAACCCACGAACCATTTGACTATCCCGAAAGACATAATTTATTAAATGAAAATATTGAATTACCTGAACCTAAATCATTGTACGATTTTGAGCATAAAAGTTCTGGAAGATTACATATTGGGCAATTAGTGGAAAATCTTACAGAAAGATGGCAAAATGATAAAAAAAATAATGTAAAAAGGTATCCAGGAAATCCTATTAAAACTAAAAATTTAAGTAAGAAGGAAATAAGATCAAAAACATATCAAAAATTTGTTAAAGATTTTCTGAGAAGTGGTGCAGCAATAGATGATAATATTGTAAAAATCTTGGATTATTTAGAAAAAGAAAATTTAATTGAAAATACAGTAATTATCTATACTTCAGATCAAGGCTATTTTTTAGGCGAACATGGTTATATGGATAAAAGATGGTTTTATGAAGAATCATCTAAAATGCCTTTTGTAGTTTCTTATCCTAAATTATTTGAGCAAAATAAAAGAATTAGTGATTTGTTTTTAAATATTGATATACCATCTTTTTTTCTAGATTTAGCTGAAATTAAAATACCAAAAAGCTTTCAAGGATTAAGTTTTAAAAATAGATTAACAGGAAAAGGCCATGATTTACGAGATTTTATTTATTACAGGTATTGGCAACATGAGGTTAAAAGACCTGCTCATTTAGGTATTAGATCTAAAGACCATAAATTAATTTATGTGTATGGTGATGGTTTAAATAAATCTGGTGTTCAAAATGAAAAGACTATTCCAACTTGGGAGTTTTATGATTTAAAAATTGATCCTAAAGAAAATAGAAATAGAATAAATGACAGCAATTATATAGAAATAATAAATAAACTTTATAAACAACTAATTATTGAAAAAGCATTAGTAAAAGATTTTGAGTTAGAAATACCTAAACTATGAAATTAAAAATATTGATAGTTTTTACTTTATTATTGTACTTTTACGGATTTTCCCAAAATACTAACTCAATTGACAGTTTAATTCATAATTCTATAAAGTTAAAAGCATTTCCTGGAGCTCAACTTTATATCAAAAAGGGTAATTTTATCTACAATAAATCGTATGGATATCACACTTATGATTCAATAAATAAATTAAAAGACTATCATTTGTTTGATTTAGCTTCTTTAACTAAAACTATTGCAGGAAGTTTATCTATAATGAAATTAGTTGAAAAATATGATTTAGATATTAATTCTCCAATTAGTAAATACCTAACTGATTTTAAAAGAACTCCTTTAGGAAAATCAAAAATAAAGGATTTATTAACTCATACTGCGGGTTGGCGACCTTACATTAGTCACCATTTTAAAATAATTAAGAAAAATGGCGATTTAAAAAATCGATTTATTTCAAAAAATAGAAAAAATAGTTATTTACCACTAACCAAAAATCTTTATGTAAAATCAAATTATATCAAGACAATAAAAAAAAGGATTAAAAAAACAAAATTAGCAGAAGCTGGAAATTATAATTATTCTGGACTTTTTTTTTGTTTAATTCCTGAGTTAGTTAAAAATATAAGTGAATCTAATTTTGAAAGATTTTTAGACGAAAATTTTTACAACCATTTAAATAATTCAATTACTTTCAATCCGTTAAGAAAAAATGAATTAAATAATATAGTTCCTACTGAAATTGACTCAACATTTAGAGGTGAGTTAGTCCATGGAACTGTACATGACGAAACAGCTGCACTTATGGGAGGAGTTTCTGCTAATGCAGGTCTTTTTGCTAGTGCTAAAGATTTAGCAAAACTTCTTAATAACATATCCAAAAAAAACTCACCTTTGATTAATGATGATATTTTTCAACTTTTTACAGAAAATCATATTCAAAAGGACACAATAAATAATAGAGGATTAGGGTTTGATAAAGTAAGATATGTGTCTAATGGAACCGAAATTTATCCCCACCCTAAACTTTCTAAAGAGAGCTTCGGTCATACTGGCTTTACAGGAACAATGTACTGGACTGATATACAGAATGACTTAATATTCGTTTTTTTAACAAATAGTGTGTTTCCTAGTAGGGACAAAAATACATTAAGTGAATTAGAAGTTAGAAGAAAGCTCTTGGATTTGATCCTCTAGTCTCTCGAGTTAATTTTTGCAAGTAATCTTAATATTTCAAGATATAACCAAACCAGAGTAACTAATAAGCCAAATGCTCCATACCATTCCATATATTTTGGAGCACCATTTTCTGAAGCTTCCTCGATGAAATCAAAATCTAAAACTAAATTTAATGAAGCAATAATTACAATAAATAAACTGACTAAGATGCTCGTCATCGATCCATTTGTAGGATCAAATATTGCTAAACCTCCTCCAAAAAAACTCGCAACAAACGATATAACATAAAAAAGTGCAATACCACCAGTTGCTGCAAATATACCTAGCTTAAAATTTTCTGTTGGCTTTATTAAGCCAGATCTATATGCCAATAGTAGAGATAGTAAAATCGTTATGGTTAACAATACTGCATTGTATACAATACCCTCAAACATCTGACCATACATAAATGAAACACCGCCTAGAAATAAGCCTTGAAAAAGAGCGTATATTGGTACAGTAATAGGAGCATACTGTTTTTTAAAAATTGTAAGAATCGCAACAGCTAAACCTAAGAAACAGCCTGGTAAAATTAAAGATACTATCTGTTCAGTATATACATAATAACCTGATCCAATCATTAATAATAAGGAAATGGCAGTTTTGTCAACAGTTCCTTTAATTGTCATTAATTCATTACGAATTACAGGACCTTTTTGAATATCAGAATCAATCTTTTTAAATGAGTTTTTACTTAAAGCGGGATTACCGGATCTGAAACTTAAATGTCTAGTCATAATTATATTAACTTTGTAATGTGAAAAAAATATATATTTTTCTAATATTATTTTGCATCAATAACTATGCCCAAAAAAATAATTTAATCGATGAAGTATTTCCAATATTTAGTGTTTGTAAGTTATTGCCAGACAATAAACAAGAGCAATGCTTTACTGAATCTGTTCAAGAACATATTGAAATAAACTTTTTATATCCAAAATCAGTGTGGGATTTAAACTTGGAAGCAATCGTTAAAGTAAAATTTGATATTGATGAAAATGGAAAAATAGATAATATTAAACCTAATGCTAATTTAGTTGGGGTTAGCTTTATGCAACAAAGAGCTTTTAATAATGCTAAACAAGTTTTTGAAATTGCTGCGCTTCAGATCATGGAAAAATTACCATTATTAATTCCGGCTAAAGTTGATAATATACCAACAAAAAAAACATTTCAAATTTCTATAAAATATCAGATACCAAAAGAAATGAGTTTTGTAGATGTTGAAAATGCCCCTATTTTAAAAGGCTGTGAAGATAAGACTGGTGAAGAATCTAAAATATGCTTTAAACAAGTTATAGCAAATCATATTGGTAAGAATTTCAAATATCCAAGAAGAGCAGTAAAAAATGAAATTGAAGGTGATGTTTTTATTCAATTTTCAATTGATCAATACGGTTATCTAATAGACTTTACCACGATTGGTCCAAATAAGATTTTAGAAGATGAAGCATTTAGAATAATGTCAACACTTGAAATTTTAAAGCCGGCAACTTTTAATGGAAAAAATATAAAAATAACTTACGCATTACCAATATCATTCAGACTATAACAATAAAATAATATATTATTTATCAATAATTTATAAAATCAGTCTTAAAACTAAATCTTCAAAAAAAAGATATTAATTTAATGTTTAGTTTGCTTAAACTAGAAGCTATTTAACTATTATTGTTCAATGATAAAGATTTGTGATTTTAAAGAAAAAGATTTTAATAATATTAAAAATCTACTTTTAGAAGGATTTTCCAAAAATTTTGATAAAAACTTAAATTTAGATTTTATTAAAAACCAAAATAGTTTTGGTTTTTTAGCTAAAAATAATACGAATACTATTGGATATGCTTCAGTTCATATTATTGATAAAATTAATCGAAGATCTTGCTTAATTGAGGATGTCGTAGTTGAAAAAAATCAAAGAGGAAAAGGTGTTGGAAAAAAATTAATAATGCATATTATTAATTTTTCTAAATCTAAATCTTGTGACAAAATTATTTTAAATTCAAGTGAATCAAATATTTTGTTCTATGAGAAATTAGGTTTTGTACAAAATGAAATTCAATTAGTTATGAGAATTTAAATATATGTGTGGGATAGTAGGTTATATTGGGCAAAATAAAGCAAAGGATTTTTTAATTAATGGATTAAAAAAACTTGAGTATAGAGGATATGATTCATCTGGAATTATTCTTTTTAATCAAAAAGCTTATTTAAAGAAATGTAAAGGGAAAATTGCAGCACTTGAGAAAACTTTAATCGAGCCTGAACTTGATTTTGCTACAACTGGTATTGGACATACAAGATGGGCAACTCATGGAGTTCCAAATAAAATTAACGCTCACCCGCACTGTTCAAACTCAGGAGAATTATTCATTGTTCACAATGGAATTATAGAAAATTATGAAGCAATTAAAGAAGTTCTAAAGAATAAGGGTTATAAATTTAAATCTGAAACTGATACTGAGGTTCTCATTAATTTAATTGAAGAGGTAAAAAAAAATGAAAAAGTAAAGCTAGGCAAAGCTGTGAAAATTGCACTAAATCAAGTAATTGGAGCTTTTGCAATTGCAGTTTTCGACATTAATAACCCGGATGAAATTATTGTTGCAAAATTAGGAAGTCCACTTGCAGTTGGAATAGATAATAATAATTTTTACATAGGTTCTGATCCATCTCCATTTCTACAGCACACAAAAAGATGTCTCTATTTAAATGATTACGAGATGGCTATTTTAAGCAAAAGAAAAGGATTAATTCTTAGAAATTTTTTAACTGATAATATCATTCAACAAAATATTGAAAATTTAAAGCTTGAAATAGAACAAGTTGAAAAAGGGGGCTATAAGCATTTTATGTTAAAGGAAATTTTTGAGCAGCCAAAAAATATTAAAGATGCTTTAAGAGGAAGAGTCTTTATTAGTCCTGAAAGAATAAAAATATCTTCAATTGAGGAACATATTGATAGATTTGAGCAAGCTAAAAGATTAATCTTTATTTCATGTGGGACTTCATGGCATGCAAGTTTACTTGCAGAATATTATTTTGAAGAACTTGCTAGAATTCCTGTTGAGGTTGAATATGCATCAGAATTTAGGTATAGAAACCCTATAATCAAAAAAAGCGACATCATTATTCCTGTTTCTCAGTCGGGAGAGACAGCAGATACTCTTGCAGCTATTAAAATGGCAAAAGAAAAAAATCCATTTCTTTATGGTATATGTAATGTAGTCGGTTCTTCCATTTCCCGTGAAACAGACTCTGGAATTTACATTCACGCTGGTCCAGAAATCGGTGTAGCCTCAACTAAAGCATTTACATGCCAAGCTTTAATCATGTTAATATTATCATTGGATATTGGATTTAGGCTTAGAAAAATAGATTTATTTAAATACAATTCTATTATTAATGACTTACTTAAACTTTCTGACCAAGTAGCACTACTTTTAAAAGATCATAAAAAAGTTGAAAAAATTGCTAAGAAATATCAAAAAGCTAAAAACTTTCTTTATCTAGCTAGAGGGTTTAATTTTCCAATTGCTCTTGAAGGTGCTCTAAAACTAAAAGAGATTTCATATATACATGCTGAAGGTTATCCTGCAGCAGAAATGAAGCATGGCCCTATTGCATTAATTGATAAGGACATGCCTGTAGTTGTCATCGCTACGAGGAAAGGTAACTATCATAAAATTTTAAGCAATGTTATGGAGATTAAAGCAAGGGGAGGTAAGGTAATTGCTATTGTAACAGATGGGGATAAAGAAATTAAAAAAATTGCTGATGATTGTATTGAAATTCCTGAGGCTGATGAATTAATAATTCCAATCTTAGCAAATATTCCTCTTCAACTACTTTCTTATTACATCGCTGAATTCAAAGGATGTGAAATAGATCAGCCTAGAAATTTAGCAAAATCTGTAACAGTGGAGTAAGATTATGGGATGAGATTTGTAACCCACAAGATTATAACACCTTATAGAATAAAATCTATGAGTTATACTTATCAATAGAATACTTTCCAGGACCAGAAATCATAAAAAACACAAAAACAGCTAAAAATAAAATAGCTTTCTCAATTCGTGAAAATGGATCACCTAGATGAACAACAAATGCTGCTACAAACATTGTAGCTGCAGGAAAAAAACTAAAGAACTTAGTCTTAAATCCAATCAAAATAAAAATTGGGGCAATAAATTCAGAAAAAACTGCGAGAAATAATGTTGGAGCTTCTCCGATTCCAATTGGATCCGAAAATTTTAAGTTACCAGCTATTAATTTATTTAATTTTCCTAGACCGTGGCCATAAATCATAGCACCGCAAAAAACAATTCTTAGTAAAAGTAAACCTATATTATTCATTTAATTTTAGGAAACAATTTCTATACCATAATATATAAGTATTGAAACTACAACAAATCTAATTGTTTTTCCAAATAACATCCAAATACTAACTTTTGTGAAATTAACTTTAAAAAAACCTAAACTTAAAGCTAATATGTCACCAATAAAAGGCATCCAGGAAAAAAATGCTATAAAACTACCATACTTATCTATCCTAATTTTAAAATTGAACACTCTTTCTTTTTTTATTTTGAAATATTTTTCAATTTTTTTCCAATCACCAATTCTTCCAATGAAATAAGTAAATATACTCCCAAACCAATTTCCTAATGTCGCAATTATTATACTTAACGGAATATTAAATCCTTTAGCAATAAGAACACTTAATACAATTTCTGGACTAAGTGGAATTAAAGTTGCTGATAAAAAGCTTGATATAAATAATCCCAAATAACCAAGCTCTTGAAAATATTCCATTTTTTAAATTTCTATAAATCTAAATTTTTAACTTGAATAATAAAAAGCAAATGAGTTTTAAAGTAATTAATTTTAAAAATAAATTTTCAAAATTTAATGATTTATGGTCACCAAAAGTGATTTCTGAATTAAATAATTATCAATTCAAACTTGTTAAAATTAATAATGATTTTATTTGGCATAAACATGATGATACAGATGAGGCATTTATAGTTATTGAGGGAAAAATGTTTATTGATCTCCGAAATGAAACAGTTGAGATTAATGAGGGTGAGATGATAGTGATACCAAAAGGAACAGAGCATAAGCCATTTTCAAAAAAAGAAACAAAAGTTATGATTATTGAACCAAAAGGTGTTACAAATACTGGTAATAAAAGAGATAAATTAACAGCACCTAATAACACATGGATTTAATTAAAAATTCTTTTTAAATCTAAAGTATCTTGCATTTTTTGTTGTAGCACAATTAGGTCATCAAACAAATTTTTAAGTAATTGTGAATTTTGTTTTTTATATGCAAGATTTGAAATTTCATATGGATCATTTTTCAAATCATATAACTCCATTCTCTTGTTTTTAGGAAATAGTATTAGTTTATAATCATCTTTTCTAATCATTCTTTGATAGTCGTTAAAATCACTTTGACAGCAGCTGTAAGTCCCATATATAGCATCATGTATTTTTTTGTTTTTTTTATTTATGATAACATCCTTGAAGCTTTTAAAATCTATGCTGTTTGGAATATTAATATTGGCTAAATCTAATGTAGTTGGAAAAATATCTTGAAGATATATATCATGATTATATATTGAATTTGCTTCAATATCAGGTCCATAAATAATCATTGGTACTCTAATACTGTGTTCATAAAGACTTTGCTTACCTAAAAGACCATGTTGACCTACAGAAAGACCATGATCAGAAGTAAATATTATATAAGTATTATCCATCATGTTTAAATTTTCTAGATGCGTCATAATTTTTCCAACCTGCTCATCTAAATGAGTAATAATTGCATAATACTCTTGAATATGTTTTTTAACAGCAAATTCTGTTCGAGGATAAGGCGCTAATGCTTCATCCCTCAATTTTGGTTGATTTCCAATTTCGTACATAAATGGATGCTTGGGTAAATAATTTTTTGGTAATGAAATTTTTTCGACAGGATACATATCTAAAAATTTTTTAGGAGATTGCCTCGGATCATGTGGAGCATTAAATGCTAAATACATAAAAAAAGGATCTTTAAAATTTTGAGAATCATCAATAAATTCAATTGCATTATCAGCAATAAGCTCACTCCAATGTTTACCGCCCTGCCAAAAACCTCCAAATATTGAGTCAGTCGGACTCCAAGAATCATCTTTTTCAACAGTAGGTCTACCATAACCAGAAGGCATGTAATCACTTAATTCTGTCAAATCATTTGATTCTTCTTTCCACTTAACTACCTGTTTATAGAAAACAGGACCATTATCACTAGGCATTCCTGGTTTAGGGTCTTTAACAATATCAAATAATTTATTAACAGGAAGATTAACGTGCCATTTTCCAGTCATATATGTTCTGTAACCATGATTTTTTAGAATTTTTGGCCATGAATTTAAGATTGCTTTTTCTATATCTTTATTTTCGGAATCAAAATTTTCTTTTGCTTTCCAAATAGATTTTCCTGATATAATCATCGATCTTGAGGCGACACATACTGCACCATGCCAACCTCCCATATTATATGTATTAGTCATAATAGCGCCGCTTTTAGCTAAACGATCTAAATTCGGGGTATTTACTTCATTTTGGGATATTAGACCAATTGTATCAAATCTTTGATCGTCTGTATAAATAAAAATAAAATTTGGTGAATCTTTGTTCGATGAGCATGCTGAAATAGCTATAATGACAAGCAAGTATTTAATAAATTTCATTAACTTAAAGATAGATAATTATAAAAATTGATTTTTAATGAAAGTAATCACAAGACAATATCTAAAGAAAAAAATTAACAAGCTTAACAAAAAAATTCATAGAGCCGAGGATCAGGAAAATATCAACAAAGTTTGGTGGAGAAAAATGAAGTTAGATAAACTTAAATTTAAATTAAGTAAAATTAAATGAGAAAAAAATTAGATGACTCTCAAATTATTGAATCATTGTCTAGACTTACATTAGATTGGGTCTTAGAGGACGGATTTCTTAAAAAATCTTTCAAATTTAAAAACTTTGATAATGCTATAAAATTTATAAAAAAAGTATCCGTTAAGTGTGAAGAAATAAACCACCATCCAAAATGGACAAACATTTACAATACTATTGATATTGAATTAAACACACATGATATAAATGGAATCTCAGAACTAGATTTTAAGCTTTCAGAATATATGAATATCACATATAATGAAGTCGAAAGTGATTAAATTTCTAAATAATTGAAGCACCTACTACTTATAATTTTAAGCACGATTTTATTATTAAATAATAATTTTTATTTAGAAATCGTAATCCCAAATATAAAACAAGATGGCATTATTTATATTGCAGTTTATGATAATACTGATGATTATAATTCAGGCGATGAATCTCAAGATATCATGGCTTATAATATAATTGAGCCAGTATTTAAAGGAGCTTATTCAAAGAAAATATCATTAAAGAAAGGAGTATACGCAATAAAAGTTCTTGTAGATAATAATGACAATGGTAAAATTGATCTTAATTTTTTTGGAATTCCAAAAGAACAATTTGGTTTTTCAAATAATGTACGGGGAATATTAGGTGTTCCAAAGTTTGAAAAAGCTTCATTTAAATTAAGTTCTAACAAAAAAATCGAAATTAAACTTAGATAATTAGAATTAATTGATTCACAAGACTGGAATGGGACTCCTACAATTACAAACAATTCTTATAGATGGAAAATCGGAGGAAATTATGAGCCTGGGAAAAAAGAATGGTGGTTTAATGAAAAGATTGATGATGTTGCTATTTGGAATAAATCTTTAAATTCTGATGAAATAAAGTCAATATATAATCATAATTAATATTAATTTTACTATAAATATCTTGTTGTTGAAACTACCGATATTTGTGGAAATTAATTAAGATATACTAACTTCATATTATGAAAAAAATTTTTTATGTTCTAATCATTTTTTTGTTTAGTTCCTGTGCTGTAAGTATTGGAAATGCAAAAAAATACCTTCCTGAGGTTAATAAATTTATTTCTGAAAAGAAAGTTTTAGTCTTTGAGTTTGGTGAATTAGATTACATTTCTGAAAACAATAAGTATGGGAGAGTTGTGTATGAAATCCCGGAAATAACTCAAAATATTGTTCAAACTGGGACTGTAATTGGATATGTACAAAGACCTGCTAATGACGAAAATCCTCAAAGATGGAGTCAGTTACCACAATTCAGTGCAGGTCAAGATAATCCAACATATGTATATTTTTCATTTGGAGAAGGAATTATAAGAGTTTCTCTTCAATCTGCAACATCAATCGAGAGTGCAGCAGAATATTTTAAAGACAAAAAACTGAAGTTCATTAT
>CENJ01129339.1_pt1 | contig 19473 bp, 18 predicted proteins | sample 356161 | NCBI WGS metagenome assembly CENJ01 (sample SAMEA2619531, study PRJEB7988) | marine metagenome | biome: marine biome (ENVO:00000447); feature: surface water layer (ENVO:00002042); material: "saline water (ENVO:00002010), including plankton (ENVO:xxxxxxxx)" | depth 5 m
ATCGATTTACATTTTCTGTGGTGTTTTAACATCAAACTTTATGTTAAAAAATTGCTTCTAATTTTATAGTGAATAATTAAACGTTAAATAATGATATTATTAACGAAATCAGTGCGTTGGGTTATCAAAAAAAATGAACAATCCTATGTTAAATGATATTTAGGAATTACTTTTGTGGCGTTGATTCATTCTTTGAATTGATTTATGGTTAATATTAGGGCATCCACTTGGGTGCCCTTTTTTTAACTTCCATTTAACCCTCCTTTAGGTATTTCTTAACACTTTGCTGGGTACTTTTGTAAAAGACGTTTATAATAAGCTTCATTTTTGTTTGTTTAATTGGTTTAACCCGCTAAAGTTATTTGATTCACTTGGCGGGTTTTTTAATTTCTACAAGAAATGAAGTTGATCGTTTTATTGGGAGACCTCGTATTCAAACTCCCAGTTGGGGTCTTCCAATTGATTGATTATGTACTTAATGGTAATTTCTTCCCCCTTAGAAATGGGTACTTGTGCTTGAATTCGAATATGCCGTAGCTTACCCATTTGCTGATCTTCTTCAGCTAAGACAGCATTACAGTTTGGGATTTCGTGGTGATTGACAAACCCCCCCAAGGGAAGTCGAATGTATCCATCGGGAAAACGCTCATCAAAAATGTGAGATATCCCTAAGTCAAAGCCCTCTGGTAGATCACGGGTGGCAAATACCCCAAGCCCTTCAATCTTGCTTTCTTTAATTGTCAGAAAATCAGGTAAAGGGCGCCAAGATGTTTTTTTAATCATTGCTGTCATTACTATTTTAATATCGCAGGAAACCAGCGTTGTTTTAGACAATTAAATTCTACTAACAAAGTAACAATATTTATGGTTTGATAGCAACCTATTAAATTTTTACCTTAAAAAAAACTCAAAAAATAATACTAGGCTCAAGACCTTTTTCTAAACAGGGCTACAAAAATACTTCCATATAAAGAATGAACTAAACTAGAAATTGCAGAAGGAATGGCCACCGCAGGATTGATAAAGTTTTCTTTTGCCAAAACGACTCCCAAACCTGAATTTTGCATCCCCACCTCTACAGAAATAGTTCTGCTAACCGCCTCATTTTTAAGAAGGATTTTACTCAAAAAATAACCCAAAATAAACCCAATCAGGTGAAGGCTCATAATGGCCAAAATCAATGAAAAGCCTGAACTGAGAATAATTTCTTTGCCTTGTCCGATTATACTTGCCACAATCAATGTGATCAAAATCACAGCAAAAGAGGGGGCGTAAAATTTAATTTTTTCAGTGTGCCGGGGTAATTTAGTATTAATAAAAACTCCCAAAAGTACGGGGATTAAAACGACTTTTAAGGTGCTGTAAAAAAGGCCCATTGCATCCACATCAATATCATTCCCTGAGAGGGTACTGGTCAATAGAGGTGTCATGATAATGGCAGCGATTGTCGAAAGTGCAGTCATGCTTACTGATAATGCTAGATTGGATTTAGATAGAAATACAATGACATTTGAGGCGGTTCCACCAGGGCAACTGGAAACCAAAATTAACCCTACAGCAAAAAATGGCGGTAAATCAAACAGGTGACCTAATAACCATCCAAAAAATGGCATGACCGTAAACTGAAGAAAAAAACCCGTCAATATCCAAGAGGGCGCTTGAGTCACCCCCCTAAAATCTGATAGGCTGAGGGTCAAGCCCATTCCTAACATGATTCCTCCTAAACCAAAAGTGATTAAATTTCCCGAAAACCAAGTGAAAGCAGGGGGATAAAAAAGTGCGAGAAGGGAGGCAGATGAGACAATCCAGGGGAAAGCCCCAGGAATGATATTAAAAATTCTCAATGGTTATTGTTTTCTAAATGTCCAGATTTCATGCAGGGGATCTCCTTTACTGCTAAAACCTTTATGATGCCAATCTTGATTTTTTTGTAAATATTCAAACGTAAGTGATATCCCCACTTTATTGTTATCCTTAGAAAAATAATCTATAAACTCCGTATAAGTTCCATTTTCAGCAGTATAACGCCCGCCTCCGGTTCCCATAAAAGATAATGTGGCAGCGTTGAATGCAATCCACTGAAAGTAACCGTCAACAAGAATTTTCATTGTCTTTCTTGGTCGATTGGTAGCTCTTCTTCGTTCCGTGTCTCCATTCACCCGACCTGCCATCAGCCACTTTCCTTGTAGTGGTTTTGAGCTTTTGGAAATTTTTTGCCAATCCCCTCGATTACTTATCGAAATCGATTTAAGACTATCTTTAGAAAAGTTTGAATTGAACTCAAAATCAACGAATACTTCAGATCCATTATCCGTGTAAAAACCTCCAAAAGTCTTAATGAATTGATTGGGGTTAGAGGTGAATTCGGTTGCTACAAAATATTGCCCATCCATAAATATACGATGTTCGACCTCTTGACCATTTTGATCAGATTTGTACGAAAACACCTGTCCAAATAAGGATTGTGTTAACACAAAAAGAAACAAAGTTTTGGATAAAAAGTGATTTTTCATTTTTTATAATTAGATGAATTTCATTGCGTTAATTCAAAAATGATTGGTACTAATCAAATGTATTAAATTTTAACTTCAATTTAATGGTTAGTTCCTTTTAAACCCCCCAACTTTTATATTAAATTCATTAACTTAGATTAATTTTTAACCTGATCTTAACAATGAAAAATCTCAAACTGCAAGCATGCCTTTTCATGCTTTTATCTGCTTCATTTTCATTTAGTCAAAAAGTGAGTTTTGAAGAATACGATCTTAAAAATGGGCTCCATGTCATTCTGCACCAAGACAATTCTGTTCCCATTGTAACTACTTCTGTGCTCTATCACGTTGGATCAAAAAATGAAAATCCAGAACGAACTGGCTTTGCTCATTTTTTTGAACACTTGCTCTTTGAGGGCACCAAAAATATTCAAAGGGGAGAGTGGTTTAGTTTAGTGACAGGAAACGGTGGTTCTAACAATGCATACACTACAGATGATTTTACCTATTACTACGAAAATTTCCCCTCTAACAATTTAGAGTTAGGGCTTTGGATGGAATCTGAAAGGATGCTTCATCCGGTGATCAATCAAATCGGTGTTGATACACAAAATGAGGTGGTTAAAGAGGAAAAAAGAATGAGATACGACAATAGTCCCTATGGGAAATGGAACGAAAAAGTCAAATCTAATTTGTTTAAAGTGCATCCCTACAAACAGACCACCATAGGTAAAATGGAACATTTAGACGCTGCAACATTAAGTGAGTTTTTGGCGTTCAATAAAAAATATTATATCCCTAACAATGCTGTATTAACCGTAGCCGGTGATATAGATATTAATCAAACCAAAAAATGGATTGATGATTACTTTGGAACCATTCCCCGAGGAAAAGAAATTGAAAGAAAACTCCCGAGAGAGTCAGATATAATGGAAACCATCAAAGCAGAAGCCTTTGATCCAAACATTCAGATTCCTGCTATATTTTTGGCTTATCGCACTCCAAAACGTAATTCAAGAGAGGCCAGAGTTTTGGATATGATTTCTACTTACCTCAGCGGTGGAAAAAGTTCTAAGCTCTATAAAAAATTAGTAGACGAAAAAAAAATGTCATTAGAAGTATCGGCATTTAATATTAGTAATGAAGATTACAGCACTTATGTCATTCTAAGTTTACCCATTGGAGCAACCAAACTAGAAACTTTAATAGAAGAAATGAGCGAGGAGGTCGATAAAATTCAAACCGAATTGATTTCCGAAAAAGACTATCAAAAACTGCAAAATCAATTTGAATCCAGTTTTGTAAGTGCTAATAGTACTGTTGAAAGAATTGCAAATTCACTAGCTGAATATTACACTTTTTACGGAGATACAGATTTGATCAATAAAGAATTAGACCTCTACAAATCGATTACTCGAGAAGAAATCAGATCAGTAGCACAGCATTACCTCCAACCTAACCGAAGACTGGAATTACACTATTTACCCGAATCTCAAAAAGAAAAAGAATAATGAGCGCTTTTAAACTACATTTAAGCATTGCTCTTTTGAGCAGTGTATTTACTTTCGCCCAGGTCAATCGATCTGTTCAGCCCAAGCCAGCCCCTGCACCAGAAATCAATTTCGGGGAACCTCAAGAATACAAGCTCGATAATGGGCTCACCCTTTTGGTTGTAGAGAATGACAAGCTTCCAAGGGTTTCGGTTTCCCTGAGAATTGATAACCCACTTTATTTAGCAAAAGATAAAACGGGACTTCAATCATTATTGGGCGTTATGTTGGGCAAAGGCTCTAAGAATATTCTCAAAGACGATTTTGAGGAAGAAATAGACTTCATGGGTGCGCGCTTGAGTTTTAGTTCATCATCCGCCAATGCTGGAGCATTGCGTCGATATTTTCCTCGAGTTTTTGAAATGATGGCGGATGCGACTTTAAATCCTAACTTTTTACTGGAGGAATTCGAAAAGGAAAAAGATAAATTATTAGAGGGGATTAAAGCAAATGAAAAGGATGTCAAAACAGCTGCTAGAAGAGTAGAAAACCTTCTTTCCTATGGCAAGAACCATCCCTATGGTGAATATGCATCAGAAACAAGCGTAAAAAACGTCGAAATATCAGATGTTAAACAACTTTATCGCCAGCGATTCAATCCTCAAAATGCTTATGTAATAATCGTTGGAGATATCGATTTTATAACTGCAAAAAAATTAACGCAAAAGTATTTCGGAAACTGGGAAAAAGGAGAGATCACCAAACCAATATTTGAAACCCCAAAAAACCTAGAGCAAACAGCAATTGCCTTTGTGGAAATGCCCAATGCAGTTCAGTCTGAAGTTTCGGTTTTGTCAACCGCATCAATTGATAAAAACAACCCTGACTATTATCCACTTTTGATAGCAAATCAAATATTGGGAGGTGGCGCTGAAGCGCGTCTTTTCCTCAATCTAAGGGAGGATAAAGGTTTTACTTATGGTTCCTACTCAAGATATTCCTTCAATCACAAGACCAAGTCGAGGTTAAGAGCCTCTGCTAGTGTTCGGAATGCTGTTACTGACAGTTCAGTGGTTGAATTACTTAATGAAATTCAAAAAATGTCCAAAGAAATTGTAAGTGAAAAAGAACTTGATTTGGTTAAAAAGAAATACGCTGGTTCATTAATTATGTCTATGGAGCAACCCTCCAACATAGCAAATTTTGAGTATAATATAAAAACCCAACAACTCTCAGATAACTTTTACAATGATTTATTAAAAAATATTGAAAAGGTGAGCAAGGAGGATATTCTACGGGTTTCAAAAAAATATTTAAACCCCCATATTTTAAGGGTAGTAGTCACCGGAAAAGGTAGTGATGTTTTAAAGCCACTTGAAAATATTGATTTTGATGGAAGAAAATTAGGTGTAAGCTATTACGACAAATACGGTAATTCTACAGATCGTCCTGAGTTTTCCAAGCCAATGCCAGAGGGGACAACAGCGCAGACAGTCATAGACGGTTATATTAACGCCATTGGGGGTAGGGAGCGGCTAAAAGGTGTGAAAACAATATTTTCATTTCTTGAAGCTAGCATGCAAGGAATGAGCATTCAAGTTTCCAATAAGCAAACCGATAAAAACCAACTTTTAGTTGAAGTCAAAATGATGGGTAATGTCATGCAAAAAACCGTTTTAAATCAAACCACAGGTTATAACGAAGTCCGTGGTCAAAAAACAGAAATGAAAGGAAAAGAATTAGATAAAGCGCTTGAAAGTGCTGATATTTTTCCTGAGTTAAACATAAAACCAGAGCAAATTAAACTTAAAGGAATTGTCAGTTTAAATGGGATTAATGCCTATGAAATTAAATGGTCAGATGATAAAACCGTCTATTACAGTACCACAGATTATCATAAAATTCAGGAAGTTGAAAGTTCAGACATGCAAGGTAGAGTGGTTAATATCACAAAAATGTACGGTGATTACCAGGCGATAGATGGAATCCTTTTCCCGCAAAAAATCACTCAAGATATGGGTCCGCAAAAAATAGATTTCAAAGTAATTTCTATCACCCTAAATGAACCATTAGCACCGCATCTATTTGAATAATATTGAAGCAGCATTATTTAAAGGATTGCTTTTTTTATCTTTACGCCATGAAAAAAATACAATACAGCATCATTGTCGCAGTACTTTTAGCACTTTCACTAGCTGCATGTAAAAACAATCAAGCTCCAAAAACAGTTTTGATAAATTCCTCAGAAGCTGTTGTTGAAGTTGCTTTTAAATCCCCCAAAAAAATGGCGATGAACATCGAAGGAATGATGTGTGCCATCGGCTGTGCTGCAACGATTGAAAAAAATCTTAATAAAACTGCTGGGATCAAATTGGCTAAAGTTGATTTCGAAACCAAGAAAGCTGTATTGACATTTGATGCTGAACTATTGAGCCCTAATGATATTACTCAAGTTGTACTAAATACAAGTGACGACTACTCAGTAACTGATTTAGAATTAATAGATTAATTTTTCCAACGGAGGGTCTCCATTAGGTGGATCACATCTCTTTCCAAGTACCTTGCAGCAGGCATAATTGAATCATAGTTTGGCCTGGAATAGAAATACAATGACCCCACGAGAAAATTGTCGGTGGAATCGGTAAGAAAAAACTGTAATTGCGAGGCAGCGTTTCCGACAACAGAAAACAAAGTACCATAGACTTCATGTTCAGGTGCCACAAAAACCCTCTCAGGTATTTCTTGAGCTTTGATCATGTGCTTTCCAGGCAATTTATAGGCATCATTCAATAAAGAATCAATATTATTTTGAACCATTACATAGGAGAGGTAAAGGGTCGCTTTCATGTTAGGGTAATATAAATCAGGAGCCCGTTTATTTGATTTTTTTAATTGTGCCAGTTGATTGAATTCAAAATCAAAAGGATAATTACCAAGCGTTTTTTTATACTCAGGAGTAGGATAATTAAGGCTTAACATGGCTTTGGGTTTGGGTTGATGCAAAGACTCACAGGCCTGTAAAAGAAGAATAATTGCTCCTAAAAAGTAAATTGCCTTAAGGGAGTTTGTCATGCTTTTTGGGGTAAAATAACCTTAACTCTCTTAATCCTCTTTCGATCCACAGATTCTACAACAAATTGATAAGAATCATATAAAATTACTTGACCCATTTTTGGGAATACCTGAGCTACCTCAAGAATAAAGCCTGCAAGTGACTCGGATTCTCCTTTGGCTTTTTCAAAACCCTCAGAGTCTTCTAGTTCAATGACTTTATAAAAATCTTTAAGGTTAATTTTAGCATCAAACACATAGGTATGGTCGTCCAATTTTGAGTAGATTAACTCTTCATCGTCAAATTCATCACTAATATCTCCAACAATTTCTTCTATTACGTCTTCAAGAGTTATCACTCCTGAAGTCCCTCCATATTCATCGACCACAATAGCAAGATGAATTTTTTTCTGTTGAAATTCTCTGAGTAGATCATCCAACTTCTTGTTCTCCGGCACGTAAAAAGGGGGTTTTAACAGCTTTTGCCATTTAAAATTTGGTGTTTCCAAATGAGGAAGAAGATCTTTGGTGTACAAAATCCCAATAACATTATCCATATTTTCAGTATAAACCGGCACTCTTGAGAACCCATTTTCTAAAATTAAGGGAGAAATACTTTCCATATCCATATCCTCAGATAAGGCAAATACATCAATACGAGGACACATGACCTGTTTGGTATCTGTATTTCCAAAGTTGACTATCCCTTTGAGTATTTTATGTTCCTCCTTTGTCGTTTCGTCCTCGTCGGTCAATTCCAACGCTTGAGACAATTTATCAATCGAAAATTCATTGTTTTTTTGTGCCAACCGAGATTCCATAAAGCGGGTGATTTTACTCATAGGTATGGTCAAAAAAAATAACAGATACCGATCAATAGTATAAATAGGTAGCGCCATAGTTTTTGAAAAATTCAAAGCATTTCTATTGGCATAAACTTTAGGTAAAATTTCTCCAAAAAATAAAATGAGTAAAGTAATTAATCCTATTTCAATGAATAGAACGACCAATGGATTATTGATCGAACCAAAAAATACTTCTCCGATAATCGCAAATAGCAAAACGATAGCGATATTGATGAAATTGTTGGCGATCAATATAGTTGCTAAAAGTCGTTTTGGAGCACTTAGCAATTTTTGGGTTAGCTCCATCTGTCTAGAGGATTGCTCATCTTCAGATTCTAATTGCTCTTTAGTTAGAGAAAAGAAAGCTACCTCAGCACCAGAAATGAGCCCTGATGCGATTAATAAAATTAGCAAAGAAATCAATTGAATTACAAACGAGCCTTGCAATTGAAAAGAAGTTATCAATAAACTTGAGGGGTCAGGATCCAATTAATATTTGCTTTAATTAAAATGGAAGATCATCCTCTGTGGGACTATCCTCCACAGCAGGTGGACTTGAAGAAGGAGCTTGGTCGCTGGCTGCTTCAGTCTTTTTGGTATTCAGAAAAGTGAATTCATCCACATTGATCTCAGTGGTATATCTGTCTTTCTGATCTTGATCCTGCCATTTTCTTGTTTTGAGCCTTCCCTCGATGTAGATCTTGTCTCCTTTACTGAGGTATTTTTCACAAATTTCTGCAGCCTTGTTTCGCAATACTATATTGTGCCAATCAGTATTGGTAACTTTTTCTCCAGAAGTTTTGTTGGTATAAACCTCATTTGTAGCAAGAGGGAATCTTCCTACACAGCCTCCACCATCGAAATAGTGGATTTTAACATCATCGCCTAGATGACCAATTAACATAACTTTGTTTAATGTCCCATTCATGATAAAAGATTTTTGGATTAGTATTTCAAATGTAATGAATCACAATCAGTTAATAAAAAATTCTCTTTGAAATTTTGAAGTGCCTTAGGCATCGGGTATTGATCTATACTGGCCCAATTAAGGCTTAATAAACCTATTTTTTGAGTTTTTAAAATCCAAAAATTAATCTCCAAATGTTGATGGGTTAATTTGTGAATAATGGGCTGATTATTCCATTTTTCAAGAAAGTAATCTCTTTCAATTCCATACCTTATTAATAAGCTATCCAGAGAGTTCCCATTGATCTTTTGTAAATGGTTTGATTGCTCAATCAATGGAAATTGGTATAAATTTTTCCAAATATCATTTTGAGTTCTTTTTTCCAAAACAGTTTTTCCATCCCCATCAATGAGAATTATATAATTTAAAAATCTCTTTTTAACTTTTATTTTTTTTGTCTTTACTGGAAGGGAGTTAACCAGATTTTGCTGATACGCAACACAATTTTTATTGAAGATACAATTTTTACAATCCGGTTGCTTGGGGGTGCATTGCAATGCACCAAATTCCATCAATGCTTGATTATAGTCCCCTGAGGGAGCTCCTGACATCAACTCGGTAGATTTACTTTTGAAAATCTTGTGAGCCCCTGTAGCATCAATTGGGGTGTCCATTCCAAAAATCCTTGATAGAACCCTATAAACGTTCCCGTCAACTACTGCCTGCTGTTGTCCATAACATATTGAAGCTATTGCACTAGCGGTATAGTCGCCGATTCCCCTAAGTTTTTTAATTTCATCAAAATTCTCGGGGAACTGTCCTTTGTATTTGCTGACAATTTCTCTTGCTGTAGCGTGAAGGTTTCTGGCTCGAGAGTAATACCCTAATCCTTGCCAAAGTCTCAAAACTTGCTCTTCCTCAGCTTTTGCCAATGAATGAACATCAGGAAAGGTGGTAATAAATTTTTGATAGTATGGCAATCCCTGTGCTGCACGAGTCTGTTGTAAAATGATTTCAGACAACCACACGTTGTAGGGTTGGTTGTTCTCTCTCCAAGGAAATGTCCTTCGATAATCTTGAAACCATAATAACAATTTTTCATTAAAGCTCATAAGAGAAAATCAGCGCTTTAGCCGGAAATCACTTTGTAAAGATAAACAAGGTAAGTCTGAATGAATTATCATTTTAATTTTTATATTTGCAAGCCTTTTAAAAGGTTAATGTTAATTGAAATTATTTAAAAATGACAAAAGCTGATATTGTAAGCAGTATATCTGATCAGCTGGGTATTGATAAGACAGATGTTCAAGCCACGGTTGAAAAGTTTATGAATGAGATTAAAAACTCACTGGAAAATGGTGAAAACGTATATCTCCGTGGATTTGGGAGTTTTATTATTAAAACTCGCGCTGAAAAAACAGGAAGAAATATCTCTAAAAATGTAGCAGTTAAAATACCTGCACACAATATCCCTGCATTTAAACCAGCAAAAGTATTTGTCAACGGTGTCAAATCAAAAGTAGAAGTTGCAGAAACTAATCAATCATAAAACAAACTTAAAGTTTAACTATGCCAAGTGGTAAAAAAAGAAAACGGCATAAGGTAGCCACGCACAAACGAAAGAAGCGTAGAAGAGCGAACCGCCACAAGAAAAAATAGTGTTTGGAAATACACTTAAATATATATCCAAAGTTCATTGATAATTGATACTACCTCGTGTAGTATCATCAGGAAAATCCTGAATATTTATTGTTTAACAACCGTAGCCCATTGGGCTACTGTTACTAAAATTAATCAGAGTGAATAAAGAATTGATTATACGATCGAATTCCTCTGCTGTTGATTTTGCACTGCTCAAGGATGGAAAATTAATTGAGCTCAATAAAGAAGTGGATAGTAACAAGTTTTCGGTAGGCGACATTTATGCCGCCAAAATCAGAAAACCTGTGTCAGGTCTAAACGCTGCATTTATAGATGTTGGTCATGAAAAAGATGGCTTTCTTCATTATCACGATTTAGGCCCAAACTTACCTTCTTTATTAAAATTTTTTAAACTGGTAAGCTCAGGTAAAACCAAAGATTATTCTTTAAAGAATTTTCGTTTTGAAAAGGAAATACCTAAAGATGGTTCCATACAAGATTATTTAAAACCCCAACAAAATATTCTTGTTCAAATTGTCAAAGAACCTATTTCTACCAAAGGACCAAGAGTTAGCTCTGAATTGTCCTTGGCAGGAAGGTTTATGGTCTTAATCCCGTTTTCAGATCGCATTTCTATTTCGCAAAAAATCGAGAGTAATGCTGAAAAAAACCGTTTGAAAAAACTGGTAAAAAGCATTCGTCCAAAAGGCTTTGGAGTAATCATCAGAACTGTGGCCAATAATCAAAAGGTCAAAGAACTTGATGCAGATTTACAACAACTCTTAAGTCGATGGAAAAATTTATGTGAGAAATTTTCGAAAATAGATAAGTACCCCACTAAAATTCTCAGTGAAATCAATCGATCATCCTCTATCCTTAGAGATATTTTCGACAATGATTTTACGGGTATACACGTGGATGACCCAGAAATGCAGAATGAAATAAAGGATTACTTAAAGACAATTGCTCCCGATAAAGTATCTATCGTTAAGTATTTCAGAAATAATTCTAAGCCCATTTTCGATCATTTCGGAGTCGAGCGACAAATCAAAACCGCTTTTGGCACGACCGTTTCCATGCAAAAGGGAGCCTATTTGGTAATTGAACATACCGAGGCCCTTCATGTAATCGATGTCAACAGTGGCAATAGATCCAACAAGGCCAAGTCTCAGGAGCAAACCGCCTTGGATGTGAATCTAATTGCTGCTAGTGAAATTGCCAGACAAGTAAGGTTAAGGGATTTGGGGGGCATAATTGTCGTCGATTTTATCGACCTCAACAAAAACGAGAATCGCAAAAAATTATTTGAACATCTCCGCGAGGAGATGAAAGGTGATAGAACAAAACACAAAATTCTACCGCCCAGTCGATTTGGATTAATTCAAATCACACGTCAAAGGGTTCGCCCTGAGATGAATATCAAAACAAGAGAGCCTAATCCCAATAAAAATGGAGAAGTAGAGGCGCCGATTGTTTTAATTGATAAAATCAACGCAGAGCTTGACAAGATTGTCGAGCATAGGCACCACAAAAAGAAGGAGTTATTTTTACATATCCACCCTTTTTTGGCCGCCTATCTAACCAGCGGAGTCCCTTCCATCCGGACCAACTGGTTCATTAAACACAAAAGATGGGTACGTGTTGTACCCCGTGATGCTTACCTGTATTTGGAGTTTAGATTTTTAGATAAAAATAGAAGACTACTCCGGACTAGATAATTAAAAACCGCCTTGTTACCAAGGCGGTTTTTTTATGCTTTTTTTCAACTAAATAATTTAAAGGGTAAAGTTCTCGAAATAGTCTATTGCACTGGGATTCCTGAGAGAGTCCCTAATTATGACTTGGTCAATATCTGCACCCATTAATATTCTCTTAATGGGTACCTCTATTTTTTTGCCACTTATAGTATAAGGGATTTCTGGAATCTCATAAACCTTATCGGGAACATGTCGTGGAGAACATTGTTCCTTTATTAACAATTTAATTTTTTCTGGAGTTATATTTTTTTCAACTTGGATAAATAAAATTAACTCATCTGTATTTTCATCTTTTATATGGATGATTAAGCTGTCGATAACTTCAGTCATGGCATTTACAGCCTTATATATTTCGGAAGATCCGATTCTAACACCAAATCGGTTTAGGGTAGCATCTGACCTTCCGTGAACGATGATCCCACTATTAAGCGTTTCTGTCACCCAATCCCCATGATTCCATACGTTTCCATATTTTGAAAAATAACTCTGTTTGTATTTTTTAAAATCTGGATCATCCCACAAATAAACTGGCATTGAAGGCAGGGGCTGAGTAACAACCAGTTCCCCCATAGTATTTAAAAGCTTTTTACCGTCATCACCCCATACCTCTACTGCTACGCCCAACATTTTGCATTGTATTTCCCCTGGAACAATGGGTAGGTTTGGATTTCCTCCAATGAAAGCTGTACAAACATCAGTTCCACCACTTACGGACAGTATCTTTTGCAGGGGAAAAATTTTATTTAGTTGTTCATGTGTTTTTTTATATAAAGGCGACCCTGTGGAGCCGATGGTCTTAAGTGATGACCAATCTTTATTGCGGAGTTCCTTTGGTGTTTGATTAGTGATTCCATCAAAATAGACTGCTCCATGTCCAAAATGATTGATCTTGGCCTTTTCAGCAAAACGCCATAACACTCCGTTGTCAGGATAAGTGGGTGAGCCATTATAAATGCAAAGTATACCACCTAGAAGTAAACTACTGAGCGCGTAGTTCCACATCATCCACCCAGTGGTGGAATACCAAAAATAATTTTCTTTTTCCCTTACGTCCTGATGAATGGCTAAGGCTTTGAAGTGCTCTAATATAATTCCGCCCGTTCGGTGTGTTATTGCTTTAGGTCTCCCTGTGGTGCCTGAGGAAAATAATATCCATATGGGATGATCAAAAGGGACAGGCTTATAATTTATTTTTACCTCTTGCAAAGGGTCTTTAAATTCTTGATAATCGTTCAGGTTGAGAATTCCCTTTAATGAAAGTAAATTATTTTTTAATTTTTCTACTGTTTGATTTGCCTTTATGGCTTTACCATTATAATTATAATGAGCGTGATAAAAAAGGAAAGTTGGATTGATGGTATCAAAACGATCTAAAATAGCTTCATAGCCAAATTCAGGGGAGCAAGATGACCATATGGCTCCAATAGAATTAACGGCAAGAAATGCAGCTACTGTCTCAGGAGTATTGCAACAATAGGCGACTACTCTATCACCAAAACTGACATTATTTTGAATCAATATTTTTTGAAATATCAAAGTCTTTTGGGCAAGTGCATTCCAACTTATCTCTTGATAATGATCATTTTCATCTTGATATTTAATTGCTGGAGATTGATCATTAGCAGACCTAAAAACATGGTGGGCATAACTTATTTGACCGCCATTAAACCACTGAGTATTTCGAAAATTCGATCCACGCCTAAATGTTGAGATATACGCTTTGTCGAAGGTAATCTGAAAGAAATCTACAATGGACTCCCAAAAAAGATCAATTTCAGTAATGCTCCAATGATGGAGGCTTTGATAATCTATAAAGCTGAACCCCTTGGACTGAAGATATGCTGTGTATTGACTTAAAACGGACTGCACCTATAATTGAATAATAATATTTCAATATAGATAAACTTAAATAGAGTTCAACTCAACGACTGACCTTTTTTTTTCGACGACGACGAGCGCCATTTGTTCCTTTAATGATCTTTCCGCGTTTTGTTTTTTTATCGCCTTTACCCATTATTAATGATTTGGTGATTCAATTTAATGAATGAAAAACTTATTATTTTTGAATATGGTTCCATCAGAAGATTCACTGTCGCTTATTGAGGTTCAAAAAAAGCTCGAGCATTATTGTGCTTATCAAGAGCGATGTCATAAAGAAGTTACCCAAAAACTCAGAGACCTTGGAGTGTATGGAAATAAGACAGATACAGTCATTGGGAGATTAATTCAAGAAAACTATCTTAATGAAACTCGTTTTGCGGAGAGCTTCGTCCGCGGAAAATTCAACATAAAAAAGTGGGGGAAGAAAAGACTCATTAGGGAGTTAAAAATGCGGGATATTTCGGATTGGAATATAAAAAATGCATTGAAGGAAATATCTGATAAGGATTACTTAGATTGCTGTAAATCGCTTTCAGAAAAGTTTTGGAAATCTAATGGAAATAGCCCTTTGGAGATAAAGAAGAAAAAGGTATGGAATGCGCTTCAATACCGAGGATGGGAAACCGAACTAATCATGGAAAATATTTTAAGATTGGAGCATCAAAAGGAATAACGCAAGCCTATCAGACCGTTGCCTTTTGGCATAGGAACAAGATTAGATTCCCAATATTTTTTGTTAAATATGTTATTGAAATAAAGACTTAACTCAAACACATCAAGTGACCAACGAGTGGAACAATCCACTACTATATAAGCATCGCCTGAAGTCCGCTCAACATACTTGTAAACAAAAAATGCCCCCCATTTTTTAGTTAAAGGTAAGCTGTAAGTACCGACTAAATGGTGCTTTAAATCGTTGTTTATGGCATATTTTGAAAAGTTAAAACTGCTGTTTTTTAATTCGTTTTTTAAATAGGAATAATTGATTTTAAATTGATGTCTCAAATTATTGATGTTGATGGTATAGATTAACTCAAAGTCTAATCCACTGGTATTAACTTCTTGGATGTTTTCTGCCTTCCAAAGAGCATCTTCAGTGGTCTTTACATAATCGATTAAATTTTTAGCTTTTCGGTTAAAGTAAGCAAACGAAACACTAAACATGGCGGTTGAAAGTCTGACACCAATTTCACTTGAATTGGCTTCTTCTGGTTTTAAATCAGTATTACCTATGGTAGTGCTGTCTGAATAAAAGAAATCTGTGTAAGTAGGGATTCGAAAAGTAGATCCTAAGTTTCCATAGAGGCGCGTTTTTGAATTGAGCTGTACCCCAAAATCAATTCCAGGGAAACTATGCCACCCGAAATCAGAAAAATAATTAGCAGTAACCCCAGGAGTAATATCAACTTTATTGTCAAATAAGTAGAAGCGATGTTCTAAAAAAAAATTGGTCATGGTTCGGTTGCGATTGCCTAAGTTATTGCTTTGTATACTAACTCGAGAAAGGTCAATCCCCATTCCTGTAATCCCAAGATCAGAGGAAAGCGACACATCATAAGCCGCACCTACCTTATTGGTGATATGAAGGTTGCGATAAATATTTGGTTTATTTCGGATGTATTCATACATGTCTTGTCCCCTTCTCCAATAGACTTTGGGTTTAAGTATCCAATTTCCTTTTGTGTAGCGTTGCGATAGGGCGATTAAGCTAGCTTGAGTTTCCTCATACTGTTCTGTGGCAGATGGTGTAGCATAAAAGCCATTCGCACCGAATTTTCTTCCTGAAAATGTTGTTATCAGGTCAATAGGAGTTTTATGCCGATTAAATGTTGACTTGATAAAGTAATTATTTTGGTCATAGTCTGTATTATGACGATAGCCGTCAGAGGTGTTTTTAGAAATAAACCCAATTACGCTAGTTTTTTCATTGCTACTTCCAATCATTATAGACCCATTGGTTTGATCATAATTTCCTTTTTGAAGGTTCAGGGTCAGGCGTTTAGGGGCTTCTTTTTTGGTTACGATATTTATCGCTCCAGTAAAAGCATTTTGACCATATGCTCTTGCAGCAGGCCCTTTTATAATTTCAATACGTTCGATCATTTCTGGTGGGGGAAGAAAATTGAGGGTGTGGTGACCAGTTTGAGCATCCTCTAACTTTATACCATCTATAAGCAATAAGGTTTGGTCAAAAGTCCCTCCACGAATATTCAGGTCTGCTTGAGCAGCACCAGCTCCCCTTCTTTTTATATCTACGCCAGAAACTTGCTGCAGTAGGTCAACGAGATGTGTGACCCCACTTTGGCGAATTTGATCGGCAGTGATCAGTTGAACGGTCTTCGAGTTTTGACTAAATGGAATTTCTAAACGATTGGAAGTTAAAATTACTTCCGACAATTTTTGTGTTGAAAGCGAATCCTTAGTTTTTTGATTTTGCGAAAAAACTAATGTCACCCCAAAAAAAATACACAATAAATTAGTGTAATAGTTTTTCATAGTTTGGAGAAAAATAAAAATTAAGTTTAATCCGCGAGTAGGATTAATTTGTTGTTTCGCATTTCAACGGTTCCCGAATTGATTTTAAACAGGGTAGTATTGGCGTCTTCCTGTTCGAATTTATCTTTAATCGAGTCGTGCAAATCCATCTTACCAGATATTTTGACGGTTCCCTCTTTTAAAGTTGAAACAATTGGTGCGTGATTATTTAACATTTGAAAGGCTCCAGCCGAGCCAGGTACAGTGACCGAATCAACCTCACCACTAAACAGGGTGGCCTCTGGGGATACAATTTCTAAATACATTATACCTCGGCTAACATTTTTTCACCGGCCTCAATGGCATCCTCAATGGTTCCCTGAAGGTTAAAAGCAGCCTCGGGAAGGTGGTCTAGCTCTCCATCCATAATCATGTTGAAACCTTTGATGGTGTCTTTGATATCAACCAAAACCCCTGGAATACCTGTGAATTGTTCGGCAACGTGAAAAGGTTGAGATAAGAAACGTTGAACTCTTCTAGCTCTAAAAACTGCGAGTTTGTCTTCTTCCGAAAGTTCCTCCATCCCCAAGATGGCGATGATATCTTGTAATTCTTTATAGCGCTGCAATAACTCTTTTACTCTTTGCGCACAGTTGTAATGCTCATCCCCTAAAATATCCGCAGTCAAAATACGCGAAGTTGAATCTAGTGGATCTACCGCAGGGTATATACCCAACTCAGCAATTTTACGAGACAATACAGTAGTCGCATCTAAGTGAGCAAAAGTAGTCGCTGGTGCTGGATCCGTTAAGTCATCCGCTGGAACATATACTGCTTGTACAGAGGTAATAGACCCTTTTTTTGTGGAGGTAATTCGCTCTTGCATCGCTCCCATTTCAGTTGCTAATGTAGGTTGGTAACCCACAGCAGAGGGCATACGCCCCAGTAGAGCAGATACTTCAGATCCTGCCTGAGTAAAACGGAAAATGTTATCGACAAAGAAAAGAACATCTTTTCCTTGACCGTCTCCAGCTCCATCTCTAAAATATTCCGCGATCGTTAATCCAGATAAAGCCACACGAGCACGAGCACCTGGAGGCTCATTCATTTGTCCAAAAACAAAGGTCGCTTTGGATTCCAACATAGCTTTTTTATCTACTTTAGTCAAATCCCATCCGCCTTCTTCCATAGAATGTAAGAAATCGTCTCCATATTTAATAATACCAGACTCCAACATTTCGCGGAGTAAATCATTTCCTTCTCTTGTTCTCTCACCTACTCCAGCAAATACAGAAAGTCCTCCATGTCCTTTGGCAATGTTATTGATCAATTCCTGGATCAATACAGTTTTGCCTACTCCGGCACCTCCGAAAAGACCAATTTTACCCCCTTTTGCATAAGGCTCAATCAGATCAATTACTTTAATACCTGTAAATAAAACCTCAGTCGAGGTTGATAAGTCTTCAAAAGCTGGTGCTTCACGGTGAATGGGCAATCCCTGATCGCCGTCCTTTGGCAAATCTCCTAAACCGTCAATAGCACTACCAATTACGTTAAAAAGTCGTCCATATACGGATTCCCCAATGGGCATCTGAATGGGATTTCCCGTTGCCTTTGCCTCAGTTCCTCTACTCAGACCATCAGTGGAGTCCATCGAGACTGTTCTAACAGTATTTTCACCAATGTGTGACTGAACTTCAAGTACTAACTTGCTGCCGTCACTTTTTGAAATTTCTAATGAATCGTAAATTTTGGGAAGGGCATTTTCTTCTCCAGAAAATGTAACGTCTACAACAGGACCTATAATCTGTGAAACGGTTCCAACGGGTTTAGCCATAATTTGTATTTATTTCGGTAGTATAGTTTCTCAATTCGAGTGTAAATATAATGTTTAGCCATAAATAAATGCAACAGATAGGCTTTATTAAATCAAAGTAATCTTAACAATTTAAAATACTATTAAAACTTATAATTCCAATCAATTAAAATGGGCTCTAAATTGTTAAGGCTCCACCATTGGCATGAAGTGTAATACCATTAATAAAGCTGGCCTCTTTAGATGCTAAAAACAAATAAGCATAGGCAATTTCCTCAGGGGTACCTGCTCTTTCCAAAGGAATCATTTTAATTGCTGATTTGATCATTTCAGTAGGCATTTTATTTGTCATGTCAGTTTCTATATGGCCAGGTGCAATAGAGTTAACAGTAATTCCATATTTTCCCCCCTCTTTACATAATACTTTTGTAAATCCAACAATTCCTGCTTTAGTGGCAGCATAATTAGCTTGTCCAAACGCTCCAGCAAAACCATTAATAGAAGAAGCGGATATAATCCTTCCGTATCTTGCCTTTTTCATTATTGAAAAAACTGCTTTAGTTACCAAAAAAATACCATTGAGATTAATATCAATTACTGTATCCCACTCCTCTTTAGACATTTTAGTGAATGATCTATCCTTAACAACTCCAGCATTATTAATAAGAATATCAATTTTACCGTATTTATCAATAATTTTCGCAACACCTTGATCAACAGATTTAGGATCTGTAATATTGATTTTTTGAAAAAAAATATCCCCACCTTCTTCAATTATTTTATTGCAGGTTTCTTGTCCACTTTCTAGAATATCCCAAAGGGCAACAGTAGCTCCTGATTTACAGAAAATTTCACAGATTGCTTTTCCAATACCTTTGGCACCACCTGTAACTATACACACTTGTCCCTTAACACTAAACATTCACTTAAATATTTTTTTAATTTAAACATCTGTTAAATAAATTAAAATCACAAAGAAAAAAAAGCATCCAAATGGATGCTTTTTTAACAATTGATTAGTTCTAGAAGTTAATAGTTGTTTTGAACAAAACTCTTCTTCCAATAATAGGAAGTCCTGGATACTGACGATATTCACGGTCCAAAAGATTGGTTGCCTG
>CENJ01030182.1_pt1 | contig 19472 bp, 22 predicted proteins | sample 356161 | NCBI WGS metagenome assembly CENJ01 (sample SAMEA2619531, study PRJEB7988) | marine metagenome | biome: marine biome (ENVO:00000447); feature: surface water layer (ENVO:00002042); material: "saline water (ENVO:00002010), including plankton (ENVO:xxxxxxxx)" | depth 5 m
TGAGAACCATCCATTATAGCGACGCAGCTATTAGTAGTTCCCAAGTCAATTCCAATTACTTTACCCATTATTTTTCCTCATTACTTCCTTGGCAATTCGATAAAATTTGAAAATACTCAAATTTACTCCGTATTTAAGCTTTTCCGATTTCAATTCGATCGAAGTGTATATAGGTAGCATTTAGCAAACCTTCAACCATATCGCACATTTTATGTAAAATTTAATTTATCCGCAGTTATTTTATAAAGCTACTTGACCAATTAACTAAATCGGGGGAGACAAAATTTAAGCCACTAAAAACTAGTTGAATTTTAAGAGAGTAAATAAGTTTGGACTACATTCATTTAAGTCAAGTGTTTCGTAACTTAGCATTACAAGCTGGTGATGCAATTATGAAAATCTATTCGAAAGGTAATGTTGCAATTGAAACAAAAAGTGACTCTAGTCCTGTAACAAATGCTGATAAAGCAGCAGACACCATAATTTATCAAGGATTGAAACAGGCATTTCCAGATGTCGCCGTAGTTACTGAAGAAAAATTAGAAAGCCACTATCTAAAAGCAAATAATTTTATTTTAGTTGATCCCCTAGATGGAACTAAAGAATTCATTAATAGAACTGGAGAATTCACCGTAAATATTGCTTACATTCAAAATGGCACCCCAACCCATGGCGTTGTGTACGCACCAGCAATTAAACGATTATTTTCAACTGATCAAAATGGAAAATCTTACGAAACTATAAAATTATCAGCTAAAGCAGGACAAACGATAAATAAGCCGCTTCGAGTAGCAGCTCCCGATGCAAATGCTTTAACTGTTGTAGCCTCAAAATCACATATTAATTTCGAAACAAAAGAGTATATCGCTAAATATTCCGTATCAAATTGCAAAAATGCAGGTTCATCATTAAAATTTTGTCTTATTGCAAATGGTGAAGCTGACTTTTATCCACGGTTGGGCCGCACCATGGAGTGGGATACAGCAGCTGGTCATGCTATACTTTCAGGGGCAGGTGGTTACGTTACAAATCTTTTAACAAAAGAAGCTCTTTGTTACGGGAAGCCCAGTTTTGCAAACCCATTTTTCGTAGCCCACAGCAGAAAAGGCTTAATCAAATATTAGGCGGCTTGTATTTTTTGATGCTCCGTTAAAATGGTGAAAAGCGTTTGTTGATCAGGGTTTGCTCTCAATTTTGCACATATAGAATTATCGCGCAGAGTCCTTGAAACAATTGCTAATGCTTTCAAGTGATCAACCCCCGCATTCTCAGGAGCAAACAGTCCAAAAATTACGTCGACTGGGAGTTTATCCACTGAGCCAAAATCAACTGGCGATTCTAATAAAATGAAGGCCCCACAAACTCTATCTACATCCGTGGATCTAGCATGTGGCAAGGCTACACCATGCCCCACGCCAGTTGGGCCCAATTTCTCCCGTTCAAGTAAAGCTTCTAATAAGACCTCAGTCCGCATATTATAGCAATTTCCTGCCAACTGAGCCAGATCGTGCAGCACCCGCTTTTTACTGGATGCAGCTGCCACTACCTTTACAGCTTCAGGGTGAAGCAAATCGTAGAGTTCCATTTCCGCGACTATTCCTTAAAATTCCAATATCTTTATTTTGGCTCAACCCAGCCAATGTTCCCGTCGTCCCTTTGATAAACAATACTAAAAAGTTTGTTTGCATCATTCTTAAATACGAAAAAATTCTTACCTGATATCTCCATTTGCATTACAGCTTCACCAACAGATAGTTTTGGTATCGTTGTTTCTACTTCAGCTATAATAATCGGCTGTAGAGTTTTTGGCTCTGATTCTTCGTTTTCACCTTCTGATACGAGGATATATGATGAAGCAGAGGAAAGTTCAACAGGTGTGGTTCGTGTAGCGTGGTGGTCTTTTAATCTTCTTTTGTAGCGACGTAATTGTTTTTCCATCTTGGCGGCACAATTATCGAATGATGCATATATCTCATTTTCATGTGCCCGCGCCTGGGCAGTTAGACCGGTTGATAAATGAACGGTGGCTTCACACACAAACTCATGACCACTCTTTGAGAAAACAACTATAGCATCGGTCGGACGCTCAGCGTATTTTGAAACTACTTCATCAATTTCGCTCCTAACATGCTGTTGCAATGCAGTACCGATATCGATTTGTTTTCCAGAGATTTGATAGCGCATCTTTACTCCTTTCATGAAAAAACATCAAATTACACAAAGCTCTGCATGGCAAACTTCTTCGACACCTTTTGCATAAAATCAGAGGTCTTTTCGAGATCTAAATCTAGTGAAATCATGCCTTAGACAAGATGATCCTATCTCTTATTAAAATAGACCATAGAATTAGTGTCAATTAAAATTGTTATAAATTTTATGAGATTTTAAAATTATCACCAAGATAAACTCGCCGCACATTTTTATTTGCAACGACTTCATCTGGTGATCCTGCCATCAATACTTTTCCGTCATGTAAGATATATGCGTGTGAAACAATATCAAGCGTTTCACGCACATTATGGTCTGTAATTAAAACCCCAATTCCACGATCCTTTAAATCGTGCACCAAAGAGCGTATATCTGAAACCGAGATAGGATCTACTCCAGCAAATGGCTCATCCAAAAGTAAATACTTCGGGTTAGCAGCGAGTGATCTTGCTATTTCAACTCGCCTTCGCTCTCCTCCAGACAATGCAAGCGCAGGAGCAGTCCTCAAGTGTTCTATCGAAAATTCTGCCATGAGCTCCTCTAGCCTTTCTCTTCGCTTATGAATATCCTTTTCTGTTATTTCCAAGATTGCCATTATGTTTTCTTGTACATTCAAACCTCTAAATATAGACATTTCTTGCGGCAAATATCCAATGCCAAGACGCGCTCGTCTATACATGGGCAATGTGCTTATATCAATCCCATCCAAAGATACCTTTCCACCGTCTCCTTGAATTAGACCTGCTATGGCGTAGAAGGATGTAGTCTTACCTGAGCCATTCGGCCCAAGCAGTGCCACTACTTCTCCTCTCCTTACAGAGAGCGAAACGTCTCGGATTATAGCTTTTTTTTGGTAACTTTTTCGTAAACCTTGCACTACTAAACCAGGCTCTATATTTTCTGAGATTAACTTAGTCATCCGCCGTTGCCTTCCTGTCTAGGAGGCATCAACATTGTCTTCACACTACCCATCATCGACGCAGAACCCGTTTCAGTGTTAATTACAGCTTTCTCAGCTTTTAGTGTACTTCCAGACTGCGAGAAATATACATTACCTAAGAAGGTTAATTCATTTTTTTTAAAATCATATACTGCTTTATCGCCCATTGCGATATCATTACCACTTTTTAACACTACCTCGCCACTAGCAAAAAATCTTTCTAATTCATTTGTATTCACATTAAATGAAATTTCTGCGTAATCAGATGATAAACTTGTATAGCCTTGGCTAATATTTACGCTCCCTTTCATTTCACTTGTTCCTGTTTGTTCGTTGAAAAATAAACTATCTGAAGAAAAAGAAATCGGCTCGTTTCGATCATTTGCAATCGTACCAAAACCTCCCTCTAGATTTTCCGATAATAGATAACTTGGTAAAATACCAAGGAATATGAATAAAAATGCTTTAGCCATTAATCCCTCTATTAGATTTTGCTAGGCTCATAATCCAAAACAACCTTTTCACCAAACCACAGCTGCATTGGCGCCTTGGCATTTTTTCTCATTATTTCCATTTTTCCTGCATAAATCTTACCCATAGGCGATAAACCTTCAATTGGGCCTTCTCCAAAAATATAAGTCTCGTCTGTTGATATACGTAACTCTGGAGATGATAAATTATAACCAGATGAACTGGAAATCAAAACTGCGCCTGTCATCTTGAGTAGTTTTTCGGAGTATAAATATTGTCCAAATTGTGCAGTTGCCTCAATTTCTAATCCATTTTTACCTTTGAAGGATGCGCTAACAGTCCTCATTTCAAGCATTTTTTGTCCATCAAAGCCCTCAACTGCCGATTGTGCAGACAATGCGAATTCGTCTCCAGCTCCCGTTTGCCCTGAGTAATAAAGCTGATTAATTTGTTGCTTTGCAAGTTCATCTGCAAACTGATTTTTATCAAATGGCAAAACTGCTTGTGCTGTTTGATCTCTGGAGAGAACAAACATTGCTATCATTAAGCTCACTCCAAGGAACGGTAGTGCAATTTTTAAAAAATTAATTACACGAAAATATATTTTATCATAAATAGCCAAGTGCTAATCCAGCTTAGTGTGCAAATATATCAGTCTCGGGCCAGCCGGCCAGGTCGAGCATGGCACGTGTTGGCAAAAAATCAAAGCAAGATTTGGCCAAATCAAGTCTGCCCTCTCTCTTGAGTCGAATATCAAGTTCGTTCTTCAGACTATGGAGATACAAAACATCTGAAGCAGCGTATTCAAGTTGGGCATCTGTTAACGTTTCTGAACCCCAATCACTAGATTGCTGCTGTTTGGAAATATCTGTATCTAAAAGCTCTTGTAATAAATTTTTTAGACCGTGCCTGTCAGTGTAAGTTCGTACTAATTTGCTTGCAATTTTGGTACAATAAACAGGGCTAGTTAAAATACCAAACGTCTTTAACAAAGCTGCTATGTCAAAACGTCCAAAATGGAAGACTTTTAATATTTTTTCATTATTCAATAATTTGCACAAATTTGGAGCGGAATCTTGTCCCGCAGCAATTTTTACCATATGGGCAATTCCATCACCACCAGACAATTGGACTAAACACAATCTATCCCTATAAAAGTTGAGTCCCATCGTTTCACAATCTATTGCAACAATAGATCCAAGATCCAACGTATCTGGCAAATCACCTTTATGAAGTATATTATTCAACTCATTAACCCCATCTCTTTCATTATCCAGCAATAAACATTATGCTAGATAGAAGCAACTAGTTGAAGAATTTTAAGAACAAATAAAACATCCCAGAATCCCACGGCAGACCATAAAGCAAAGTTGTGATAAAAAATGACCAGGCATAATTTTAGAAAGCTATTCACCAATCAAAATGATAAAGAATGGACATCAAAATGGTTCAAAGTTGATCAAGAACTTATAAATTCTTTCGCAAAGGTTACGAAGGATAACCAATTTATTCACATCGATCATGACAAAGCTAAAAGAACTAAATTTGGGACAACAATTGCACACGGCTTTCTCACAATGTCCCTACTATCTGCAATGTATTATGATGCTGTTCCGGAAACAGAAGGCATGAGTATGGGAATAAACATAGGTTTTGATAAGCTAAGATTTTTGGCGCCGGTCAAATGTGACGATAACATCCGAGGCGTATTCATGCTTTCCAACATTGCTGAAAAAAACCCAAAAACTGTAACACTAACCTGGGCTACCAAAGTTGAAATAGAAGGAAACTCAAAACCTGCCTTACTAACGAGCTGGATCGAACAACAGTATCTTTAGCGTTAAATCCAACCAGCTAAATTATCGTCAATGATTTTGCAAAGGGCACCAATGTGCAACGGTTCATCATTTAAACAAGGAATGTACAAAAACTCATCACCGCCGGCTTCCTCAAAACTTTCCTTTATTTCCTCGTTAATCTCTTCAAGCGTCTCGATACAATCCGCTGAAAAAGCAGGAGCAATAACCGCAATATGCTTCTTCCCATCCTCTTTGGCCAATCTTGCGACTTCCTCCACAGTATATGGCTTTAACCACTCCTCGGGTCCAAATTTAGACTGAAAAGTAGTTACAATCTTAGTATCATCCCAGCCAAGCCGCTCTTTGAGAAGGCGCGTGGTTTTTTGACATTGGCAATGATATGGATCACCTCCTTGCACTAGGTAGCGCCGAGGAACTCCGTGATAAGAACAGACTAAAATTTCAGGTTTTTTATCTGATTTTTTATATGCAGTTTCAACGGAATTGGCTAATGCGTCGATATACAAAGGATTATCAAAATATGGAGCAACAGTTCGAACAGACGGCTGCCATTTCTCGTCCATAAGCGCTCGGAAAAATTGATCATTAGCAGTTGCACTCGTGGCACCTGCATAATGGGGATATAGCGGAAAAAAAAGAATTTTACTGCAACCCATGCTCACTAAAGACCTGACTTTTGACTTCGTCGATGGGTTCCCATAGCGCATGCAAAACTCGACGGCTATACCATCGCCATATTGCTGCTGCATTATTTTCTTGATGGCGCCTGTTTGATCTTTAGTTATTGTCAACAATGGACTTTCTGACCTTTCTTCGTTCCAGATTGACTTATAAGCAGCACCAGACCTGAAAGGCCTTGAAGTAAGGATTAGCAACTGTAACAATGGCTGCCATAAAAATGGGGAGTAGTCGATAACTCTTCTGTCAGACAAAAATTCGTTCAAATACCTTCTCATTGACCAATAATCATAATTATCGGGCGTCCCTAAATTTGCAACTAAGACACCAACTTTTTGTTTTGGTATTTTTGGATGGTCAATTGTGGCGTGCAATGGGGTCTCAAGTGGCGTTGAAGTGTCAAACATTTCTTTCCTTCAGAGCTAATAATCAACGGTCTCAGTTTATTGACATAAAACATTTATGCCTATGGTCAATCCGGCAAATGGGATTCCTTTGACCGAAGCGCATCGGCTAATCGCAATTGCGCACTTCCAGGCCTGAGAGGCTTCTGCTGACTCGGATCAGGCGCCCAACCTGTCAGATAAATATGTTCATAGGTTGCACTCACCATTTTACCGGGTCTAGAATATTGTTTTTGATATAGCTCAGAGGCATATTGAAAAAGACCACGTCTGGAGAAATATTTTGTCCTATTAATAAGCACATTTGTTTCAGCCATTGCACGCAAGTCATGAAGTATCTTGTAAAACCCATTATACAAACACTCTGTAATTACACTATCTGCGACCGGCAAAGTAAATCCAGCTCTTTGAATAAGCGAGCCAAGGTCACGAATTTCTGCCAAAGGCATAAATCTCGCGTGAATTCCACCAAATAATTTTGTTTCAGCCTCTATGAATACGTTACGCAGTTCGTTCAATGTCGTCCCACCTAAACATACAGCAATCATTAAACCATCATTTTTAAGAGCAAGCCTTGCTTGAATTAGTTGGCCAACAGGATCATTCGCCCAATGAAGTGCCATTCCATGTATTATGAGGTCATATTTACCATTAGCTAAATTTAAGTTTTCTTTATCCTGAATAATCGTGGCTTTTGGAAATGCTTGGCCCCAGGGAGTTGACAGGCCTGAGACAATAGCAATTGATTGAAAATCCCTATTAATGCTGCTAAGCCTATCTTTGATTTCTGTTATAGCCAGTTCATGGAGAAAATACTCATCCCGACCCATCGCTCTATTTCGATTCAGTTCCAAAGCTTTTCTGTCGACTAATTCATTGGGCTTGCTCATTTAACAGTATTTTCCAACTTGATAATAAAATTCTAAAATTGATATAGTCTTGGAGAGCACTTAATACTTAAAAACCAATCGCTCAAGAACAACATCATAGATTAGCGTAAAAAGAGCTGAAACTCGTTATAGTTAAAAAGATTGACTTATATTCGATTCAAACACATAGATTTTGCGACTTGGCGAAAGATTACTACGTGACGAGGATATTAGTAACTTCGAGATCGATAGGTCATCTGATCCAATGCTTAGGAGCGAAATGAAAAGAGAAGAAAACGGCATGCGGACATTACCACAAATCTATGTAAATGCTGCACATTTAGGTGGTTTCGCAGAATTGTATGCAATGCAGCAATTCGGCAAACTTGAAAAATTATTGAAAGATTAACCAATGTGGAAAGGTGCGCTTCTTCAACTGTCATCAACGGATAAACCAAAGAAGAACTTGGAAATCATAAATAATATGATCAATTCAGCTGCGTCCAAAAATGTCGATTTTATCGCATTACCAGAGACTGCAAACTGCATTTCAAACAGTAGATCACAGCAAAACAAAGTTCTAGAAATAGAGGAAGAAGATATTACTTTGGCGAGTTTGACCGACACTGCTAAAAAAAAATCTATCAATATATTAGTTGGTTCTTTAGCTCTAAAACAAAATAAAAATGAGGAAAAGTTCGTAAATCGGTCTTTTTTTATCGATACTTCAGGAAAAGTTTTGGGGAAATATGATAAACTCCATATGTTTGACGTTAACATATCAGAGACGGAAAAATATACTGAAAGTTCAAATTTTTCAGCAGGAAAAAATGCAAAAGTAGTTTCAACTACGATTGGAATATTTGGTCTAAGCATATGCTACGATGTGAGGTTTCCTCATCTTTACAGAGGTCTTTCTAAACGAGGTGCACAGTTATTAACCGTACCCGCTGCATTCACAGTCCCAACAGGGAAAGCTCATTGGGAAATACTTCTACGTGCTCGCGCAATAGAAAACGGCGCTTTTGTAATTGCACCAGCACAAGCGGGAACACATAAATTTTCTGATGGGGGTAGCAGAAAAACATATGGACACTCAATGGTAGTTGACCCGTGGGGGACGGTTTTGGTCAATGCAAAAGGGAATACTAATAGAATATCATACTTTTCATGTGATATATCTGAAGTGGAAATTGCTCGTTCTCAATTACCATCATTGACGCACGATTGTAATTATAGTTATGAATAACAATGAGTAACGAGAACTCTCTAGCAGTACAGCTCTTTGGAGAAATTCTTGCTTTAGACCAGTTGGTGAGAAATCGTTTAGCTAAAGTATTACCTAAGGGTATGGAGCTGTCTCATTTTTCTGTACTTAATCAATTGAGTCATACCAAAAACGAACGGACCCCTGCTCAAATTGCAAAAAGCTTCCGAGTTACAAGGGGAGCAATGACAAATACCTTAAATAAATTAGAATTATCTGGATTTATTCATGTAAGGCCAGATTGGGAAGATGCTAGACGTAAAATGGTCAGCATTAGCCTAGCTGGCATGGTTGCAAGAAACAATGCACTTGCAGCCGTTACACCTATTATAGAGGACTTGGCTCGAGATATGGGAGAAGAGCGTCTTAAAGCTATTGTTCCCATTTTAAGAGAATTAAGGCTAAAATTAGAATAAAGCCTAGCTTGAACTTTCATTATCACAGGCTAGCCAGGAGGTACTGTGAGATTGGTTAATAAATCAGATAACATACTCTATTCCGGCTCTTGAAATGAGAAGAATTTATTGATAGTTAGCCTCAAAAATAAGGTGTGTATTCAGATGTATCGCGTATGGAATTTCTTAACTAACTATTCCCTGCTACTCATAATTGGAGCTGTAATAGCTCTGGTTTGGGCTAATACTAACCCGAGTAGTTACCACCATTTTGTGGATTATGTTATTTGGGATTATTCTCCTATCGGTCATTATCACCACGGCCACCGTACACTAACACTACACTATTTGGTGAATGATGTTCTGATGGCCTTGTTCTTTGCTATTGCAGCAAAAGAAGTGTGGGAAGCAATCATCCTTGAAAATGGTAGTTTAAGGGGTAAAAAAGCAGCTACGCCTTTGTTTGCAACTGCTGGTGGTATGTTTGGGCCAATCGCCGTCTATTTGGGGATGGCTATGATGCTCGGGTCCGATACCTACAATGCAGTCGCGAATGGGTGGGCAATTCCAACTGCCACAGATATAGCTTTCTGTTATCTGGTTGGGCGATTAGTGTTTGGCTCTGGTCACCCTGCAGTAAGTTTCTTATTGCTCTTAGCTATTGCAGATGATGCTGCCGGTCTAATTATTCTAGCAATATTTTATCCCTCTGGTGAACTTGCTCCAGAATGGTTGCTACTGTCCGCTGGTGCTGCATTATTAGCATATCTACTTTTCAATTGGCTTCCAGGAAAACTCGATAGCAATGATAAAAGTCAATCTAGATCAACCTGGATACGCAAGAACCTATCTTTTTGGCCTTACGCAATTGCCGGTTGCATAAGTTGGTATGGTTTCATGCGTTCAGGGTTACATCCTGCATTAGGATTGCTTCCAATTGTTCCCGCGATTCCTCACGCGGATCGAGCTTTCGGTTTTTTTGACCAAGCGGAAGAACATGTACATGACCTTTTGAATACTATGGAGCATGCTTTAAAACATCCTGTCGAAATAGTGCTTTTCTTCTTTGGATTGCTGAATGCCGGTGTAGAGTTTTCGGCGATTGGTGATGCAACTTGGCTGGTCCTTGCGGGCCTTATTGTAGGAAAACCGATCGGTATATTTCTATTTGGGTGGCTCGCTGCAGTACCACTTAAATTGGGTATGCCGGAAGGTTTAAGATTGGTCGACCTTATAGTCATTGGCTTCGTAGCAGCAATCGGCTTCACAGTTTCACTATTTGTAGCAACCGTAGCTTTTGATGCTGGGCCTGTACAAGATGCAGCAAAAATGGGAGCATTATTTAGTTTCGCAGCCGCAATTTTATCGATCATTGTTGGTAAAATTACTAAGGTAGAAAAGAGAGAATTAGAATTCTGAGCTATAAATAGTGCATTTATATATGGCTTTGCACATTTTAATTTTGGTGGTTTATAAAATAAAATCTAACGAGCTTGAGAAATAACCAGACAGTCAGTAACATGATAAAGCGTCCTTGTTTATTGATATTCGGACACGGATACACTGCAAATGCATTTGCAGACTATATAAGAACCATAGACTGGGAAATTTTTGGTACCACCAGAAACTCTCAAACTGCTGATTTGCTTATCAAAAAAGGTGTAAAGCCACTAATGTGGTCTGATGGATCTAAAATTAAATCTGTTATAAATCGAGCAGATTACATTTTACATTCTATACCTCCAACAGAAATTGGAGATCCTGTCTATAAAAGATTTTCAAAAGCAATTATGTCAAGATCCACAAATCTTTCGTGGTTTGGATATCTATCTACAACTAGTGTCTATGGTAATCATGATGGCAAATGGGTTGATGAGAACATTCCAGTCAACCCATCAAGTAACCGAGGCCTTCTGAGGGTAAAAGCAGAAAATAATTGGTCCAACATAAAAGATTTACCATTACATATATTTCGCCTAGCTGGAATATACGGACCAAATCGAAGTCCCTTGGATAAAATTAGGTCAGGAAAAGCTCAGTTAATTAGTAAGCCAGGCCAATTTTTCAGCCGCATCCACGTTGAAGATATTGCAAGAGTATTAAAAGCCTCAATAGAAATGCCAAGTCATGGTTCAGTATATAACGTATGTGATGACATGCCCGCGGCACCAGATGAGGTCTTGGATTATGCAGCGAAATTAATCAACTATCCTGATCTACCAAAGGTGGCTTTTGAGGAAGCTGATTTAAGTCCGATGGCAAAAAGTTTTTATTCCGAAAATAAGCGCGTGAAGAATGAACGCATTAAAAGTGAATTAAAAATCACTTTAAAATACCCAAACTTTGAGACCGGCCTCAATGCATTGGCCAGAAAATGAGATTTATTAGCAGTATAATCTTCTTATGCTAATTTTGTATTAATTTTGGAAATACCTAGAGTGTCTAATACTTTACTAACTATATGCTCAGAATTCATTTCCGCTACATTGTACATATCCGATTGGCTTGCTTGATCAATAAAAATATCAGGAAGAAAAATTGACCTAAACTTAAGCCCATCATCTAATAAACCTCTTTCAGCAGAATATTGTGCAACATGAGAGCCAAAACCTCCAATGGCACCCTCCTCAACTGTAATTAAGACCTCATGTTCAGAACATAAAAGTTCTATCAAATCATGGTCAAGTGGTTTAGCAAAGCGAGCATCTGCAACTGTTATATCAAAACCCATTGGTCTTAAAAGTTCGGATGCTTTTAAAACTTCTTTTAAGCGAGTACCAAAACATAAAATAGCAACTTTGCTGCCATTATTGATTATTCGACCCTTACCAATCTCTAATATATCTGCAGCGTGTGGCAACTCTACTCCCACTCCCTCCCCTCGAGGGTATCGAAACGCTATTGGACCCTCGTTATACTCAGCAGCTGTTTTCACCATATGAACTAGCTCAGCCTCATCGGCAGGTGCCATAACAACGAACCCAGGTAGGTTCGTAAGGAACGATATATCAAAACTGCCCGCATGGGTGGCGCCATCAGCACCGACTAGACCTGCCCGATCAATAGCAAACCTAACTGGTAATCTCTGTATTGCCACATCATGAACAACCTGATCATAACCTCTTTGAAGAAACGTTGAATAAATTGCACAAAACGGCTTCATCCCACCAGCCGCCAGTGCAGCAGAAAAAGTTACTGCGTGTTGCTCTGCAATTCCAACGTCAAAGCACCTAGATGGGTACCTCTCCGAGAAAATTTTCAATCCAGTTCCATCTGGCATTGCTGCAGTAACAGCACAAATTTTATTGTCGTTAGACGCAAGACTAAGTAACGCATTTGAGAAAGCGGCTGTATAACTTATTGCATTAGATGTGCCTTTTTCCTGTTTCCCAGTAACTAAGTCAAATTGAGCAGTTGCATGCCCTTTATCATGTGCATTTTCTGCAGGAGCAAATCCTCGACCTTTTTTTGTTATGATATGTACTAAAATGGGTCCTGTTGCTCTCTGTTTTACAGTTCTTAGGACAGGTAATAGTTGGCCTAGATCATGGCCATCAATTGGTCCTATATACGAAAATCCTAAAGCCTCAAACATTGTGCCACCGACAGCCATACCCTTTAACAAGTCTTTTGCTCGCTTTGCACCATCGCGGAAAGGTTCTGGCAGGAAACTAATAGCGCCTTTCGCAGCTGCTTTTAGATCCTGGAATGGAGCACCTGCATAAAGCTGGGATAAATAACTCGAAAGGGCTCCAACTGGGGGTGCTATAGACATTTCGTTATCATTCAAGACAACCACTAATCTTTTGCCCAAATGCCCTGCATGGTTCATAGCCTCATAAGCCATTCCTGCAGACATTGCACCATCACCAATTACAGCAATAGCATCGCCTAACCCAGCTTTACAATTACCACCTAAGTCGTGTGCAACTTTGAAACCCAAAGCAGCACTTATAGAAGTACTTGAATGCGCTGCACCGAAGGGATCGTATTCACTTTCGCTACGCTTTGTGAAACCACTAAGGCCATTTTTTTGTCTTAAAGTTCTAATTCTGTCGCGTCGCCCTGTTAAAATTTTATGTGGGTAAGCTTGGTGACTCACATCCCATATTATTTTATCTTTAGGTGCATCAAAAACGTTATGCAGTGCTACAGATAACTCAATTACACCCAATCCAGCGCCTAAATGCCCACCAGTTTCAGAGACAGCAGATATCGTCTCATTACGCAGTTCATCTGCCAAGCATTTTAACTCCTCATCATTAAAACGCTTCAAGTCGGCAGGTGTTTGGACCTGATCGAGCATTGGTGTATCTGGCCTTTGGTTCATAAAATACCTCAGTTTACTTCACCTGTTGCGCGAAATAACGAAACTTGCTAACCGCTGCAAGTTCTTTGCGCCTGCGCCATACGGAGTTAACGCTTCATTAGCCCTATCAATTAAAGAAGCAGAATGGCTCTTCGCAGTATCCATCCCTAGCAGAGATACAAAGGTGGCTTTGCCGGCGTCTTGATCCTTGTTCACGCGCTTTCCTACCTTTGAAGGGTCTCCTTCAATATCTAAAATATCATCCATAATCTGGAATGCCAAACCAACCGACCTGGAATACTCCAATAAAGCACTCGGATCTTCCCCACTCATCACCGCTCCGGAGCATGCTGACCATTCGATTAGTGCACCAGTTTTCATTCTTTGCATTCGAATAATGTCATCCAATTTTAGAGGTGCATCAGCCGTTTCTGCTAAAATATCCAACGCCTGGCCAAGCACCATACCGTCGGTACCTGATGCAACAGATAATTCATATACTAATTTTAGCCTGCAATCAGCGCCAACTTTAAATCTTGGGTCACTGAGAAGTTGGAATGAAAGTGTCTGTAATGCATCGCCCGTTAGAATTGCTGTAGCTTCGTCCCATTTTTTGTGGATAGTTGGCTTTCCACGCCGCAGATCATCATCATCCATTGCTGGCAAATCATCATGTACAAGCGAGTAAGCATGCAAGGCTTCAATCGAACAAGCCGCCCAAATAGATTTTGATAGATCAATTTCAAAAAGTTTCGAGGACTGATTTACTAAATAGCCCCGTAATTTTTTTCCTCCTAAAAGAGCATATTGCATTGCTTCATTTACACGGCTTCCCCCAAAAGACTTAAAAACATATTTAAAATGCTCATCTATTGCTGATGAATTAGCTTCTAATTCGCTATCCAACTTTTATAATCCATCCATTTTGACAGTACCATTTGGATTTCCATTTTCATCCAAGGTAATTGCTGCAACTTTCTCTTCAGCCTCTTTGAGTTTTCTTTCGCAACGTTTTTTTAATAACGCACCTCGTTCATATAATTTTATCGACTCATCAAGTGCAACATCTCCACGGTCTAGTTGATCGACTACTGCTTCCAACTCAGCCATAGCTTCCTCAAAAGTCATCTCTTCAATTGTTTTATCACTCATTAGTTTGCCTCTATTAAATTTTCGATGTGTGCTTTTGTACACGCAGCAAGTGCATCTAAATTATATCCTCCCTCAAGTATGGAAACCACTCTAGACGAACAACAATCGGTTGCCAAATTACATACCTCTCTGGTTATCCAAGCAAAGTCATCTACTTCCCATTTCAATTCAGCTAATGGGTCATCAATATGAGCATCAAAGCCAGCTGATAGGAGTATCAGATCTGGGCTGAAAGAACGGATTTTGGGAAATACTTTTTCTCGGTACATGCTTCGCATGTATGACCCGTCCGAGTTTGGCGGTAATGGAAGATTTAAAACATTATCATATTCACCTCGCTCTTCAGGGCGCCCCGTGCCCGGCCAAAGCGGCATTTGATGACTTGTAATTGTTAAAGCACGAGGTTCATTCCATAACAAATCTTGTGTTCCATTGCCATGATGCACATCAAAATCAACCACCACAACCTTGGATAATCTGTGAAAATCCAAGGCATGTTTAGCAGCAATTGCTATATTACCAAATAAACAAAAACCCATCGGCACTTGTGTTTCCGCATGATGCCCAGGAGGCCGCACAGCAACAAACGCATTCTTCGCTTTGCCAGAAAGAACTGTGTCCACTGCACAGACGGCGCCACCCGCCGCTCTATATGCAGCAGAAATAGTACCCGGTGACATATGAGTGTCGCCATCTAAAGGTCGCGTTCCATGCTCTGGACTGCTGGTATTTATTAAGTCAATATGAGATTGAGGGTGAACACTAAGAATATTTTTTTGAGTAGCGAGCGGAGCCTCAATTCTGAGTAAATCCAGATCTTTTGTAGCTTCCAAAATATATTTTAAACGAGCCACCTGCTCCGGATGGCCTGGTGGTGTTTCATGCTTTAAACAATCGCTATGAGTTATAAACGCCGTAGTCATTTTTAATCCAACTAATTTTTGTACCAATGCGAAATGCTAATTTTAATTTTAATTAGCCAGGCGATAAACCTCTCAACCTTTCGGATCTCCTACGCAGTAATTCAAGAGTTACTAGAAGAGCGATAGAAATCACAACCAATATAGTTGCAACTGCTAGGATTGTGGGGCTTATTTGTTCTCTCAATCCAGTAAACATTTGCCATGGTAAAGTTTTTTGATTTGTAGAGCCGACGAACATCACGACGACGACTTCATCAAAAGAAGTAATAAAGGCAAACAGGCCACCAGATATAACGCCAGGCAAAATGAGCGGCATTTGTATCTTGAAAAATGTCTTAACCGGATCTGCACCCATATTTGCTGCTGCCCTCGTAAGAGAATTATCAAAGCCTACGAGTGTTGCAGTTACTGTAATTATTACAAATGGAATACCTAATACGCTGTGAGCAAGAATAACTTTGACGTAACCAACGAAATTTTTATCAAGCCCTATAGTGTCTTCTAGAAAGTTTCCAACATGAGAGTAAAAGAAAAACATCCCAGTTGCCGAAATGATCAAAGGAACAATCATCGGCGAGATTAGGACCGCAGTAATTGCCCTCTTAAATGGCACATGACTTTGGCTCAAGCCAACAGCAGCAAGTGTACCAAGTGACACCGAGACTATTGTTGCAATTGGAGCAATTAACAATGAATTTTTAAAAGATCGCTGCCATTCATTATTGGTAAAAAAATCTCTGTAATGTTTTAGTGAATATCCATCTGGATCGAACCTGAGCATCTCAGGAGTGAAAGTGAAGAAATCCTGTGCATTAAACGACAATGGCATCACCACAAGAATTGGCGTGATTAGAAATAAAAAAATAATTCCACATATAACTCTGAACGTGTAATGCCACAAAACCTGACCCGGCGAAAGATATGGCTGAAGCTTTGCCCTATATCTTCCTAAGTGAAGCCAGAACAAGAACCAGCTCGAAAACAAACCCAACAAAAGCCCTAAAAATAATCCAATAATCCCAATAAAATAGAACCCAATTAGTGTAAGAAACACACAAATACTGTAGCGCACGAAAGATTCATTTTTACTCAAAAATATCGCTAGGAAACTCATCAGAACCATAAAAAAAGCCCCAAAAATCAAACCTATGGGGCTAGATCCATTAGCAACACCAAAAATTAATCCTATTAAACCTCCCATTATCCCCATAGACGTAACGGTAAATATAAATGGGTTCGAATAGATGACTTTTGGTTCACTCATACTCCTACCCACCTAATTTCACATTATCGATCCCTACAATTTTATCGTAGGTCCAATATAAAACCAGCACTGCAATAAGTAGAATTGTGCCTAAGGCAGCCGCCAGTCCCCAGTTTAAGGATTTCAATATGTGATAAGCTATACGGTTAGATATGAAGACACCTTTCGTACCACCAACAATTTCAGGCGTAATATAATAGCCAATCGCAAGTATAAAAACTAGAATTGATCCAGCTCCAATACCAGGTACCGACTGAGGGAAATATACTCTCCAAAAAGCAGTCCAATTTGTGGCGCCTAGTGACTTTGCAGCGCGCAAATAACTTGGGGGTATTGTTTGCATAACTGAGTACATTGGTAAAATCATAAATGGTAAAAGAATATGGGTCATAGCAACAATGGTCCCAATCTCATTATTTATCATAATTAGACGGGCCTCGTCTGAAACAAGGCTTAGTTGCACTAAAATATCATTTATCACCCCTTGCTGCTGCAACATTACCTTCCAAGCTGATGTTCGGACCAATAAGGATGTCCAAAATGGCAATAGCACTAGGATCATAAGGAGGTTTGCCTGTCGCATGGGTAAATTTGCAAGTAGCCACGCTACTGGATAGCCAAGAAGAATACACGAAAATGTGATTATCAAAGACATAATAAGGGTACGTTGGAACAACTTAATTAAAATAGTTTTATCTTCAGGCTGAAAATCTGCACCTTCTGCTGTTTTACGCATATCGATTGCATTCAAAAAATATCCAGACGTGTATCGAGGACTATGCGTTTTTAAAGTTTTCCATACTTCAATCTCGCCCCACCCCTTGTGAACATTTATTAATTTATCCTTAAATGGACCATCATTTTGAATATCCCATTTTTTTGCTTTTCTTGCTGTCTTTTTAAATAGTGATGCGATCCCTGACTTTTCATAGTTTAGCCTTAGTCCGACCTTAGTATGAACTTTAGCTTTAGCGGCATTTTGAATGTCTAAGGCAAATGCAGCATATACAGGCTCCGATGGTAGTTCCCCGCTTAAAGCATCCCAAGACTGAAGTGCTTGAACTGTTTGAGGTAATGTTTTCGATACCAAGTCATTCTCTACCGATCGCGATAGCATCGACACAATCGGCATTATAAATGCTACAAAAATAAAAATCAGCAACGGTGCAATAAGCAATAAGGCTCTTATTTTTTGCTGTCTTAGCGAACGACTGAGGCTTTGCTTTAAAGGCCTACCATCTGCCGATAACAAAATCTTATCTGAGGGAGTGCTTACCATCAACAGGCCCTATTCGCAAAAATAAATCTTGCTTAAATTATGTTTGATAAGAGAGGCCTTATTGGCCCCTCTGTTATTAACAATTGATTATTTTGCTAACCAAGCTTGGAATTTAGCATCCAGATCGTCTCTGTAGTCCGCCCAAAAATCATAATTCATCAAAAATGCTCTTGATAAATTTTCAGGGGCAGTTGGCATATGAGGAGCCATATCTATCCCAAGATCAGCGTGTTTACCGACCAATGGAGCTGATGACGCTCTGGCAGGACCATAACTGATGTATTTTGCCTGATCAGCCAGCCGTTGGGTGTCTGTTGCGAACATAATGTAGTCCAAAGCGCGAGCTTGTCTTTCAGGGCTCAATCCAGCTGGAATAATCCAACCGTCTAAGTCCATCACCTGTCCGTCCCAAATCATCGCAACAGGCTGTTTTTGCTCTTCAATTAAAGAAAACAAACGTCCATTGTAAGTAGCGCCCATAATGACTTCACCATCAGCAAGTAACTGGGGAGTGTCAGAACCGGAAGAAACCCAGATTACATCGTCTTTAATAGTATCCAGTTTGGCAAGTGCGCGGTCTTGACCTTCTTCTGTCGCCAGTACGTCATAGATCTCTGATTTGGCTACGCCGTCACAAAGCAGAGCCCACTCCATCTGATTAATTGGAACACTGAAAAGTGAGCGTTTTCCTGGATACGTTTTGGTATCAAAAACTGCACAAACGTTATCAGGAGGCGTATCGCCTACAAGATCCGTTCGATAACCAAATGTAGTTGAGTATACGATTTGTGGAATGAAACACTCTGAAACGAGCATATCGCCAAAATCTTCAGATGCAGGCGTTCCATCTGGTGCTGCTGCAAGCATAGTATCTGGATCAATTTCCATAGCTAGGCCTTCATCGCAAAGCTGCATTGCTGGGGCAGCTTCTACGTCAACAACATCCCAAGTTATATTGTTTGCTTCATTCATCGCTCTCAATTGAGCTACAGCTGTTGATGAACTATCATCATTGAGAATTGTCACACCAGTTTTTGCAGAATACGGCTCATGGTATGCTCTCAATTGAGAATTGGAGTATGCTCCACCCCAAGATACGATAGTCATTTCCATAGACATGTGACCATCTGCAAAAGCGGCACCAGAAATCAATGCTGCTGAAGCAGTTGTCATAATTGTTTTAGTGAAGTTCATTACCTTCTCCCATTTTACCCGTTGTTCGAAAACAGTATCAGCCTCACGGGCAACTTAACCAACACTGTGTAAGCTCTATTCAAGAATGAATAAGCTAAACTAATTCCTTTTCAAGCATCTAAAGCGCGACAGCACTCTGGAGACCAACCTATTTCAACCTTCTCTCCAGGCTTTAGACGCACTTGATTAGACGAATTTCTTGTTTTTACAATAAAGTTTTCGTTACCAGCTACCTTAAGCCTAGTGCGAAAAGTATCACCCATGTAAATAAATTCTAAAACTTCAGCAGTCAAAGTATG
>CENJ01330804.1_pt1 | contig 19448 bp, 27 predicted proteins | sample 356161 | NCBI WGS metagenome assembly CENJ01 (sample SAMEA2619531, study PRJEB7988) | marine metagenome | biome: marine biome (ENVO:00000447); feature: surface water layer (ENVO:00002042); material: "saline water (ENVO:00002010), including plankton (ENVO:xxxxxxxx)" | depth 5 m
TGGAATGCCTGGTGGAATGCCTGGTGGAATGCCTGGTGGAATGCCTGATGTTCCAGTTGATGATGGTCCAAAAATTGATGAAATAGATTAAAATATTGTAATACTATAATAATGAAAAATATACTAGAATAAAAAGAACTGGTAACCGACTTTCTAATCTTAGAAAGTCTATTGGTAATAGATTATTAAGACTTTTATTACAATAATGCATTAAAAAAAACAAAAAGGAGGAAGAAAAAGAAGATATAAAACACGTAGAAAAAGATAATAATAAATTGATTTTATAATTTTATATAAAATCAATATTTACAGCAAATAATAGACGATGATAATTTTTGTTATATTACTTAAATAAATATAGTATATAATATTATGAGTGAACATTTAATATCTACTACAACAATAGTAAAAAGTTATGATATTAAGTTTAAAGTAATTGTATGTGGTAATAGTAACGTGGGAAAAACATCATTTATTAAAATGTATTCTAATGGTTCTATAGATAATGTAATTAGTACAATAGGGGTAGATTTTATAGTTACTGGAGTAAATATAAAAGATAATAAAAAAAATAAACATATACAATTACAAATGTGGGATACAGCAGGACAAGAACGTTTTCGTAGTATAATTTTTCGTTTTTATAAGGGATGTCATGCATCTATCATAATGTTTGACGTAACAAATTTGGACAGTTTTAAAGCATTGGATTACTGGGTAGAGGAAACGTTAAAACATAGTACCAATGAATCATTGCCAATTATAATAGTGGGTAACAAAAGCAAACATGAAAAAAGAGTGGTTGAAAGAGAAGATATACATGATTGGTTACAAAAGAATAGATATCCCTATATTGAAATTGATATTTATAACAATCATAATATTGATGAAGCATATCAATTATTTACCAAAATTATATATAAAAAATGGAAAGTAGAAAATGAAAATTATGATATACCTCAGTGGGGAGTATCTAATTTATCAATAGAAAAGAGAGTTAAATACAAAGACTATTGTTGTATTTTATCTTGATTATAATCTCTTTTTAATTTTTTCAGGCATATATTTTGTATTTGAAAAACAGGCTTGGTCGGTGAATCCCAAAAAATAATCGACATAATTAAATTTATTTTTTAGCTTTTTTTTTAAATATATACTGTATACTAAAGTTCCTATAAATGAAATTAAAATAGATGCAATAAATATAAATCGATTAATTAGTAAAATATTATTGTATTTTTCGTTTCTCTGGTCTTTTTTTAAGTCTTCACTATATGAAAATAAAACATACATTATTGTAATTAAAATTATAGTAATTAATGAAATAAACATTGGTGCTCTCATAATAATGATGAACCATATATATAAAAATGCACTTTCACTTAGTTTTTGTTCAAATCGTAATTCCTCTTGTATTAAACCAATAAATAAAAGCATAATAAAAAACCCTAAAATATGTTTCAAAAACATATATTTTGAAAACAATTTACGAAGACTACATGAATATATATCTCCAGCATAATTACCAGCAATAATAAATAAAAATATTGCAATCTTACTAATAGATTTTAGCCCTATATCTAAATGCTTTCCTGGTTTTTCAAATAACATATACATACTCATAATAAAATATAATTGAAATAAAAATAATATTATCAATTATATTAAATGGATCCCTTTTTAGTATGTCAGCTTAATGATTTGATTTTTGGAGAAGTTATAAAAAGACCGAGCATTCAATGTAAATCACCATATGTAGCTGACGTAAAATTAGAGGATGATACTACAGTAATAGCTCATTCACCTTCATTGGGATGTTGTGGATATATAAATGCATCTCAAAATGTTGTTATGGTAAAACATGTTAATCCAAAATTATGTACGCACGTAATACATTTGGCAAATAGATTAGAAAAAACACATAATTATTTAATAGGTGTTCATCCAAAAAGCGCAGAAAAGATTGTAAATGTTTGTTTAGAAAATGGTATAATAGAAACATTAAATAATGTTTGTAATATTCAGCGCGAACAAACATACTTAAATTCAAGATTTGATTTTACGTGTATAGATGAAAACAATCGTCAAACTATTATAGAGGTTAAGAATGTACCTTGTGCAAATTATGAAGATAATGAAGAAAAAATCATTAAAAAAATGGATTTTTCAAATAGACCTTATAATTCTAAAGTAGCTTACTTTCCAGATGGTTATAGAAAAAAGAAAACAGATACAGTTAGTCCCCGTGCTTTAAAACATATATTAGAGTTAGAATTGTTAAAAAAACAAAACCCTAATTTAAGATGTATATTGATATTTGTTATTCAGCGTCCAGATGTAGAATATTTTCAAGCGTCGATATGTGACCCACTTTATAAAACTACCTTAAATAATGCTCATCAAAATGGAGTAGAAGTAATTCCTATACAAGTTGTTTGGGATAAAACTGGTAAATGTAATTATAAACGCGTTTTACCTTTTAAACATTGATTTGCGTATTTTACCTTTGCGTGTTTTATATTTTTTACAATATTTATATGGAGCACAAGATGATTTCATAGTAAATCCTTTTATTTTTTTACTAGTACATCTTTTTTTAGTAAATTTTCGTGGTAATGAAAATATTTTTCCATCGCGTCGTATGCATTTTTTATTTTTTTTACTTACATTACAACAATTTTTCATATAATATTATAAAATATAAAAATGAATGAACTATTAAATAATAACCTTTTAGTAAAAAATTGAATTCAGTTTAATAATTGTTACATGATATAACAAGATGACAACTAAATTCGATATCAGCTCTCTACGTATTGCGGAGGTGAAGGATACGACACCAAACAGTGACGTTATTTCCATAGATTCAAAAATTGTTGTAGTATTTGCACATGATTTTACAGAAAACAAGGCAATATGTTGTCAAATGGATATGGAGAAACCAAGTTTATTTATGAGTAAAATATCTTATGACCGCATAATAGTTAAAGGTTATAAGGAGCTTTATGATGCGATTGATGAAAAAAATGATATTAGTGGTAATTTGCGTGGTGCACTATCATATTTGATGAATGTGGGAATTACATTGGATGAATCATGGGGAATTTATAATTGGAGCAAGAACCGCATTGATAATCAGAAAGGTGAAACTATGGCAAACATCGACTTTAGCTGCAATGCATTGACTTCCTCTGTTACAGAAATTCCTTAAATATAAGACGACGTATAGTATAATTTGAATAACCAGAAAGATAATGATTTAACATTTTACAATTATTTTTTTTATATATATTTCGTAAACACATCCATCTTACAATTTTTGTACGAGCGCGTTTTAATAATACTAATAATTTTAAAGCAAAATACGGTACAAGAATATTAAAATCACATCTTACAATAGATAAATCTATTCCATTAATATATTGATGTCGTATAATTGTTTCTATTTTATGCGTAATTACACCATTATGGCGGTTTACTTTCCAATCATTTACAACATACCAATTATTATCGTAAAATATTTCAGGATGATCCCACATTAAACTAATATTTTTTTTAACTCTATACAGTACATTTAAGTATGGGTTATTAAATATAGACAATCTTTTATTATTACTAAAGGAAGCAAATGGAGTTTCACCGTTTGAAGTATGTATGCTCCATTTTGGAATACATTTGATTCTAGGGCATATTTTTACATTATAAATTGCTTTTTTAATATGTGGATATGGTCGAACTTCTGGGCTCCATTCTGATAATGGCCATATTTTATGACGTAATGGACCATTTATTAAAGGTTTTTTTATATTAAAACTTTTATTTGGATTGTTAATTTCTACTAATGATATTTTATGTCTTACATTACATGCTGGATTTAAACATTCATCGTAAATATTTATATTTATATTATTAACGTAAATATAAAGGTCATTTGGCTCTCTTAATCTAAAATATATATATCCGCTATCATTTTCTATAATAGGTAATGTCCACGAAGACAATGAATGATTCATTTATATTATAATAGAAATAAGTATAAATGAATTCAATTATTGAGATAAAATTTTATATTCCAAACATGACATGCAAATTACTTTATCATCATGTTTCCCCGGACCTTGAACAATAAAATAATATTCTTTGTAGTCTTTTATTTTTTTTTTACAAAAATTACAATAAATAGAATAATCGTGACACGGAAAGCAAGTATCCATTGAAATAATAGTTTATATTTTAAAATACAAAAAAAATAATAATAATAGTATATATAGATGAAAACACGAAAACAAAGAGCAGTACATAGACGACGAACAAGTAAATTATGCGTTGCGTGTGAAAGTGTAAATATTAATAAAATCGTAAAAACAAATAAGTTTATTGTATCATCGTGGTTAAAAGATACAGACTATATTTCTAATTTTATAAAAAATACACCAATTAAAAAACAAGTGCAACAAAATACAAACATAGATATAAAAGTTGATTTAGGTAAATCAAATGCAAATAAATATGTATTATATTTTGCGGCTCTTCCTAGTAATTTTAAAACTATAAAACCATCTAAATTTGCGTATGGTAATTTTAAAAATAGCGGTGTTACAAAATTAAATAGTGATGGAAAAGCTACATTAAAAATAAAGTGTCCTCAGTGTTATAGTGATGATGATGGAAAAAATAAAAAAGCAGAAACATTTTATAGACATGTACACTTTTGTTTAGCAAATAAAAATAATACTCAATGGAATCCTACATTGTATACAAAAATTGTAATATGTGACTTATCTTATCATAAAATGAAAAGTTTACACTCAAATGGCTCTATTGTATTGATAAATGCATTACCATGTGAATATTATGCAAAAGATCATATTGTAAATTCATATAATTTACCATTGGATAAATTAAATAAAATGAGTCAAAATGATTTAATAATATGGATGAAAGAAGTTATTAAACAGCATTATCCAAAAATATACCAAAAAATTACAAATAAATCATTGTATACTTACGAAGTTCCAATTGTAGTGTATTGTGCACATAATAAATGTTCTGCAAGTAATGATGTGGCAAAAGCATTGCTACAAAAAAGATTTGTAAATGTAAGTGAATATTCTGGTGGAATGAAAGAATATAATTACATGAAAGCCTCTACGCGGGATTGAACCACGGACCTCTGGTTTACAAGACCAGCGCTCTGCCACTGAGCTATAGAGGCAATTATATTATATATATGTGTCCTTTTTATATTTTTTTTTACTAATAATAACAATACTAATTCAATACTTCATAAAAATACCTTTTAGGAATATTATTTATTATAGTAGGTTTATTTTAATAGAATCTGCAAATAAATTAAAATATTTACATATAGTATAATGGCTCGCCGTACTCGTTCGCGTAAAACTGCAAAGGTTCACAGAAAACCAAAGAAGACTCGCAGCACTAAAAAAAAAATGAATACATTTATGAAAACAATGTTAAGTGCAAAGAAATCTAACGCACCAAGTTTTAAGTATAATGGAAAAACATATAAGATGCATAAAAAAGGACATTTTATTTATTATAAAAAGGTTTAAGTTACTTTACTAATTTTATGAATAAATAAGAAAGTATTTATATAATTTTCATCGTATTGTGTATTATATAAATTTTTTAATAATAACTCCCCTGTTTCTATACTAGGTACTATATATATAGTGTTTAATGGGGGTACTATTTTCCATATTTGTTTTAATAAATTTATAATAATATTATTTTTAATCACTATAATTGAATAGTTTAAATATTGTATAGATTGATTTTTCATAATTCGCATTCTTTTTGTAAAATCTAATAATAATGTAACATTAGGCTTACTGAGATTTTCTAAATTTATAAAAAATATAAAGTTTTGCTGATTTGTATATTGAGATTCCCAAAAATTCATAAATTTATTGTAACCTATATTTTCTAAATCTTTATTATCATTTACACATACGTGAACTATTGGATATTTTTTTAAGGAATAATTAATATACATTAATGTAGCTTATTATTTAATATATTACATTTAAACCTATTAGAAATATTCTTCAATCATAGAAATTTGTTTTGCAGATAATGTTTCAGGTGAAATAATTTTGAAACGTATAATCATATTTCCTATTTTGTCATTTCTTTCCATACCTAATTTTTGAATCGTTTTTTCTTGTGTATGTAAAATAACATCTCCTGCTTTACTATTTAATTTAAATTCTCTACCGTTAATATGTTTTATAACAAAACTAAATCCACATAATGATTCTTTGAATGAAATTTTTTTTTCATAAATTAGATTTAGTCCATTTCTTATAAACTCGCTTGTATTTTCAACACATACAAATACATTAATATTACTGTAATTTTGGTTAGAAACGTTTCCCTTGTCTTTTATAGTTATTTTTTCATTATTATCAATTCCTTTTGGAATATCAATATAAATGGTTTCTTTTTCTGTATATTTTTCATTTGATTTTACAACAATACGCTTTATTTCTATAGGTATATTGCATCCAAAATAGGCTTGTTGCATTGTAATACATACCTTATGTTCAATGTCATCAGGTAATTTATTTGGTATATTATTTGTCATGTTATTTCCCATATTCATAAAACTTGATAGTTCATCATCTAAATTTCCACTAAAAAAATGTATTTTAGTAGCACCTGGAGGAAATCCAGGTATGGGCGGGCTTCTCATGGGCATTCTGCTTTTATGTTTTGGGTTTAAAAACATGTTAAATAAATTTTCTAATTCATCATTAATAGGAAAGTTATTCATATCTGAATTGAGATTACGTTGAAAATCATAAGTTTGTCTTTTTTGCGCGTCACTTAAAATTTCGAAAGCTTCATTTATTTCTTTGAATTTCTCATCGTCACCATTATTTTTATCTGGATGGTATTGTAAAGACATTTTACGGTATTGTTTTTTTATTTCACTTTCACTTGCATTAGTGGAAATATTTAATATTTTATAATAATCATTCATAATATTTAAAAACATTAACTTAAAACATAATTAACGAATAAATACATGAATGAATTGTTGATATCCAAATATGTACCTAGTATTTTTGATCATCTAAAATACAAAGATAAATTAGTACATGATTTAAAAATGCTAATTCATTTAGATGAAATAAATATATTATTTGTTGGTGAAACAGGTGTGGGAAAAAGTATGTTGATAGATATTATAATTAATGAATATTATACAAAAGAAGAAGTTGCAAGTCATGTACTTATGATTAATAGTTTATCAGATTTAAATGTGGTACAATGTAGAAATGATTTGAAATATTTTTGTCAGTTAAAAACTCATAAAAAGAAAAAGATGGTTTGTATGGATGATTTGGATTTAATTAATGAAACAAATCAACAAGTTATGAGAAATTTTATAGATAAATATTCATTGAATGTAAATTTTGTATGCGCTTGTACAAATATTAAAAAAGTAATTGAACCAATGTATAGTAGATTGATATCTATTCCATTAAATGTATATGATGATACTCAATTATATCATATATTTAATGATATATGTTTAAAAGAAAATATTCATATTTCGGAAGATATTAAAAGATTTTTTGTAATAAATTCTAATAATTCTATTCGAAATTTAATATCTATTGTAGAAAAATGCAAATTATATGATCAGGATATAAATATAGATATTGCTAATAAATTATGTACAAACATATCACATAATTCTTTCGAAAGTTATTTTAAAAATATATTTAATGGAGAACTTTATATATCAAGTAAAATATTATTAGATATTTATAATTTAGGGTTTTCGGTAATAGATATATATGATGAAATGTTACAATATATTAAATATATAGATTTAGATGAAAATAAAAAGTATTTAATTATACAAATATTAACTAAATACATTTCGATATTTTATGATGGTCAAGAACATGAATTACAATTAATCACTTTTTCTAATACATTAATAAAATCTATACTTAATTTATGAGCTCTCAGATAATTAAAAAAAATATACCAAATGAGGTTTTATTTGAATTTTTAGAAAAATGTACTACAAAAGTAAATGATTATTATAAATTTGATATTAATTCATATAAACGATGTGTATATTTAGACCAATTAAATGATTTTACAAGTTCATTGATACCTTATTATTTTAAATCTAAATGTTTTTATTTAACTAGAAAAATGTCATTTAACGCGTTGGCTACTATTATTAGACAAATATGTAAAAAAAATAATATACGCTATGTTTCAAAGATTAAGTATATAGGTTCAGACTATAATATTTTATATTATATTTATTACTGAAAATTAAGTAATAAGGTTCCTATAGAAGTATTACTATTTAATACTTGTTCCGGGGATAGTCTACAAAACCAATTATATTTAGTTCGTTTTAATAGTTCATTTTCATCTACAACAACACATAATGCGTTGTCTGATAAATCTGGAGTTTTTTCACTTATTAGGGAATCAATTGTAACGATTGAATTATTTTTATCTTTTGTACCAATTGTAAAACCGTCAATGCATAATATATAATTTTCTTTCACTTTATTTATTATCCATACTCGGTCTTTTTCTATAAAGTCAAATGCGCTTGTAAAATCATTAGAATTAATAATTTCTAAATATTCAATAAATTCTTTCATCTTAGGACAGTTTTTAGGGCACCCGATTATCTTAGGTGAAGGAGATAATGTATTATTTTGTGGAAATTCTCCTACAAACATATCTTTTTTATATAAACTTGCTAAATCGTTGGTACAAATGGTTGTGGGTGGTATATTTATTCCACCATATAAATAAAGAACTTTGCATAAAGCTAATTGTCTTATATGAGGTTTAATTGGTTTACTTATGGATTTAAAATCTATTAACCACCCTGGTATTATTTTCTTAAACGTACTGTCGTCTATAATACATATATTGAAAGATTCGCCGCATTTATCTATAATACTTTTTAGAGTTAAATAAATATAAGGCTGGTTTAGATTAAAAGTATTTCTAGAATTAAAATCTAACCAATTACGAGAATTTTGTTCATAATCAATATGTATCCACATAATAGGTTTTTTACTTTGGGCTAAAGACGAATCTTTCAATAAATAATGTTGAATATATTCATATTGACGGCTAATAGGGTCTTTTACTATATCGGTATTTGCTGTATTATATGAATATATAAATATGATACATATTATAATTAAAAATATCCATTTACTTGTTAATTCCATATATATAATCATTATACATTTTTTATTTGATTAAATTTTGCCCACCATTTTTTTTCTTTTTCTTTCATTTTTTCTTGAGTATCAATTAATTTATAAGCAACGGAACAAGCGGTTTCTGTATTTGTTAGTGACTGTTTTTTTAAATATTCTTCAGCTTGTTGTAGTGATAATGGTTTATCTACGTTATTTCTTGCTTTTTCTAATTCATTTACATTTTTATATTTTTTAACTTTTTGATAGTCGTCTTCTGTAACTGGTACAACTGTTTCTGTATGTGCTTTTTTTAAATCGTCGTACTTTAGTTTACTAAACGGGTCTGATTGGAAAGTTTGTTCTCCATAATCGTAATAAGAGTTACTTGAAGAAGTAGATGTTTCTTGTATATTTTGTATTGTTTGTAGTTGATTATGTTTTATTGTTTCTTTCATTTGTTCTAAATTATTTGTTTCTGAATATACACTTTCATTTGATTTTAACCAATCACCATATCCAGTTTTTTCACGATCATCTTTAATATGTACTTCTTCAAACATTTTATTAAACGTTTCATTAAAATTTGGGTCATTAATTAGCTGTTTTTGTAAATGATTCATTTTATCTGAAGTATTATTGTATGATGTAGTTTGTTTTTTATTTTGTTGAGATATAAATTTATAAATGAGCTCTAATTTTTTATATGCTTTTGAAAAAAACACAAAAAATTTTGGGTCCAATTTTGATCTATCTGGATGAGATTTGTATACAAATATTTTTGCTTTTTTTAAATCTGTGTCTGTTAAATCTACAGATAAATGGAATAATTTCAATATATCTGTAAATTTATAATTTTCTAAATTCAAGTCAAATGTTTCCATTATATATTAACTAGCATTTTTGCATTCTGTTTGACACGAAGTAAAAAAAAAGTCGAGTTTTTTTTGGTCTGCACCAGAATAACTGTGTTTAGGTATATATGGATAATCTTTATCATAATCTTTTGTATAACATAAAAAACTAGGTACACCGCGCACCATTTTCTTTTGTTTTAAAAATGCATATACATCAAATGAATCATCTACGTCTATATTAAGACACATAGCATTATCGGGTAGCTGTTTCATTTTTTCACCAACATATGACTTTATCTTTTTACATGGTCCACACCATTCTGCACTAAATTTAATTACAATGATACCTGGATTCATGTTTTTAATTAAATGATAAAATTCTTCACGACTGTCTATTTCTGTATCAGTCATATATTATTTTTATAATATAGTGTTTAAATTTATAATTTCATTATTAAGTTTTTCTATATTTAAACATGGAAATTCTACATGACTTTCCCAAAAATATCTACAAAAAGACCATTGTATTTCATAATCTAAACGATAAAAATCTGGATAATGTTTAGTAATAAAACTACTAATATTAGATGGAAGTAAATCTAGGCTTGTTTTAGGTAATACATAAGAAAGTTGAGTATATGGATGTATAGCTGGTGTATTATTTTTATGAATTAATTCTTCATTAAAATACGGTATGTAACGAACTAAATCTTTAAATAAAGGCGCGTAATCAAATTCAAAATGAAATTTCCAATCATAACACCCGTTTATATAATACTTTAAATTCCATTCTAAAATGCTTAAATATTGAATACATATTGTATGAATATTATCATTATGAAATAATTTTTGATAATAACGTTTTTCCCATCCAGAGGCTTCTGGACATATATATTTTTCGATATTTCTTTCCATGCATGGTATAGCATTTAATATTTCTTCTTTTGTTTTGGAATATTTATGTTTTTTAGCTTTATTTTCAAGTTTATTTTTCCATTCATAGTTTGTCATTATATCATGATGTTCGGTATTTTCCAGATTTTTTATTAATTTTTTAAATATTTTCCAATTTATTATGTTTTTACGTATAAGAAAATCATCTTTGTAAATTGCATTTTTATAAGCGTTTATTAATATTTCTAATCCATTTGTACGCAAGTTAATAGCAGGATGGTGAGGTATAAAATCATTTCCTACAAAAAAACATAAAAATATATAATCTGTTACTCCTTTTTCAATTATAGATTCATGGTCTGTATTATATATTTCTAAACATATTGCTTTTGCTAATGATTTTATATGTAACGAATACAAAGTATTTGGGTCTAAAGATTTATCAATACTTTTTATAAATTCAGGCGTTTCTCTAAACAACAATAAATCATTGCAATATGGTAGATGGATTAAAGTTAACATAATTAAATCTGCATCTAACCCATAAACAATCGTTTTATCATTATGGATAGATGGAGTATTACGAATATGTTCAAATATTTTATGTTCACCTTCCCCTGGTTCATCTGGACCCGAAACAATAAGAGTTTGACTTTTAAATTTATTTTTAAAATATAACTTTACACCATTTGTTAATTTTTTCATAAAATTTGTTCCGGGCGTTATTGCCAAAGTATCCCATTTTTTATCTGAAGGAATTAATTGAGATGTTACCCATGATTTATATCTTCTATTTTTTTGTTGTTTTAATTTCGCAATGGGTGCAACTCCATCGAAAGCAATATAAATAATATTATTTGGTTTTAATAGCCGAATTAATTCTTCCAATTTTAAATTAACTTGTTTAATAATATCTTCTTCATATTGTTCTTTATTTTTAAATTCAACAACATGAAGTGCGTCGTATATAATAGAATTTGAATCAAAATAAATGTTATTAAACTCATTTTTATTGTTGATTTTTTTTAATATATATGCATATTTTTTGATAATGTGTGAAAAATAGCTGGGTATACCCATTTATATTAAATATATGTATAATTTTAAATACTATTTATAAATTATATATCGTTTTTGAATGTTTAGAAAAAAATCTATACTATATTTATGACAATGAATCAAAAACGGGTAAGTACTTTAAAAGATATAATAAGTAATACCGTTTTATCTATACAAAAATATAAATCAAATGATATTTTTGGTGCAAATGAAGCAAACGTTTGTATAATTCATTTAGAAGAATTAAATGATGAGTTGAATTCGTCTAAAAATCATGATTCTGAAAATAAAATTCAAATCAATTTATCAAATATTTTTAAAATGTTTGGTACATACAATCTAAAAGATTTATTTTATGTAAGTTTTCCTTATATTAAAGTAATTAAATCCATAAAATATAATTCATTGTGTAAATACTTTCATCCAGTGGGATATAAAATAATAAATGATAATCAGCGAGAAACGTTGCGAGAATTGGGAATTCATAAAAAAAACAATTATGATTGTATACCAATTGATGTAAGTAATTCATTTCAAAATAAGGTAAACGGTTTAAAATTTGTAATAAAATACAAAAATCAGAGAATATTAATCTACGGTATAGTAGATAATATAATACCTAATATGGTTACTGATGAATATATTAACTCTTGTTATAATGATATTATAAAAAAAAAACACGAAGATTATTTTCAAGATACTACATTTGAGACATATGTTGATAGTTTAACCATTAAAGATTACCTTATTTATTCTTTGGATGAGTTAATTACAAAATACAAAAGCATGTTAAATGTAATAAATTCTATGAAACGTAAATCTATTAGTGTAATTATAAAGGATTTTTTAAAGTCCGATTTATATGAGCAACGTAATATTATAATAACTTTGTTAATCAATAATACAGATAATAATCATCAATATTTGGCTTATTTGTTATATGATTTACTTTCTAGTGAAAATGGTGAAAATATAGATACTCAAGAACAGATTATGTTATATGATGGATTTCCATGGGGAATAAAAAAATTATTTAAAGATGCTATGAAAAACACAATTACATATACAAATCATTTGTGTCATATAGATGATAAAAAGATTCCATTAGAGCAACAAATATGCTTATTATCTACATCTGATGCAGTAAAGGAAAAGGCTATGCAAAAATTATCAGAAGTAAAATCAAAAACGGATGATTCTGGTACAAAAGCGCGGCAATATTTAGACGGTTTATTAAGTATTCCATTTAATATTTTTAGAGAAGAGCCAATTTTACAATTATCTAATAGTATTCAAAGTTTATATTTAAAAACTTATAATGAAAAAAAAAATGTGAGTGAAATTAAACATATTATTAAAAATGTAGATTATGAGTTTTATTATAGTAAACGGATTAAAATATTAAAAGAAGTCCTTATATATTCAAATCGTTCTAAATTAGTATCGCTTATAAAAATATTAAATGAACGTTCAAAAAATTATTCTTTACCAAGAATTTCTTATTCATCACAAACAATAAATGTTATGAAAGAAAGGGTTGATTCATTTTTAAATACTTACAAAAAACATGAAATTATGGATGATATTATAAAATACTACAATTTAAATATTTTTAATGTAAATGATTTGATACATAATACTGAAGAGATTAAACAAAATATTTCACAACAATCTAAATTAATGTATACAGTTAGAGACAATTTGGATAAAGCAATATACGGTCATGATAAACCAAAAAAACAAATAGAAAGAATCATAGCCCAGTGGATAAATGGTGAAAATAGCGGGTATTGTTTTGGTTTTGAAGGTCCTCCGGGAGTAGGTAAAACAACGTTTGCAAAAAAGGGAGTTTCTAATTGTTTAACAAATGAATTAGGAGAATCGAGGCCTTTTGCTTATATTGCTATTGGTGGATCGTCTAATGCAAGTACATTGGACGGTCATAGTTATACATATGTTGGTTCTACGTGGGGAAGAATCGTAGATATTGTTATTGAAAAAAAATGTTTAAATCCAATTATATTTATTGATGAATTAGATAAAGTAAGTAAAACAGAATCAGGTCGAGAAATAATAAGTATATTAACTCATTTAACGGATTCTTCTCAAAATTCTGTTTTTCAAGACAAATATTTTAGTGGTATAGACGTTGATATGTCAAAAGCATTATTTATATTTTCTTATAACGATGTTAGTGCAATAGATCAAATATTATTGGACCGCATTCATCGTATTTCATTTGAACCATTAACGTTAAACGAAAAAATAGTAATTGTGAAACAATTTATATTTCCAGAGATTTGTACAAAAATGGGACTATTAGATTCATTAACGATAGATGATAAAACGATAGAATTGTTAATATCTAAATATACAAATGAGTCTGGCGTTCGAAAATTAAAAGAATTGTTATTTGAAATTGTTGGTGAAATTAATTTATCTCTTTTAAAAAAAGACACCATGGTGGAGTTTCCGTATGAAATAACAATCGACGATATAGAAAAAAAACATTTAAATGAACATCCAACGGTTGATATACTCCACATTAATAATGAACCAAAAGTAGGTGTAATAAATGGATTATGGGCTAATTCTGTATTGGGTGGTATATTACAAATTGAATGTTTATATTATCCAACAGAAAGTTTGTTAGATTTAAAGCTAACAGGATTACAAGGCGATGTTATGAAAGAAAGTATGCATGTAGCAAGAACTTTGTCATGGTCTTTATTAGATAAAAAAACAAAAGCTTCGCTAAATAAAAAGTTTGAAACTTCCAAGTCTAAAGGTATTCATGTTCATTGTCCAGAAGGCGCGATACAAAAAGATGGACCATCTGCGGGAGGCGCTATTGTAATTTTAATGTATAGTTTATTAACAAATAAAAAAATAAGGAATGATGTAGCAATGACTGGTGAAATTACAATGCAGGGTAAGATAACAAAAATTGGCGGATTACAATTTAAAATAATGGGGGGTATAAAAGGTGGAGTAAAGGAATTTATTTTACCTGAAGAAAATAGGAAAGATTTTGATTTAATTAGAGACAAAAATCTATATGATTTAACAAATATAAAGTTTAATTTTGTAAAAACAATAAATGAAGCTTTAAAGATTGCATTGGTGAAATAAAATATATGCGATATATAAATGTCAACTTCAATGGGAAGAACTCAGGGTATAGAATTAACGTTTAGCAATGTATTTAAATTTTTTTCAGCAATTGCACCTTTTCTATTAACGTTTTTAATGGTGATGATTTCTATATTTAATAGTAATTTTAAAGGGATGATATATTTATTAGGTATATTAATAGCGTTTTTTATGACAGTCATGTTTCAAGCAATAATACGTTATAATCCCGAGCAACATTTAAAACCAGGAGAACATGTAGCTACATTATGTAGAATATTTTCACTACCTTATCCATTAGGTAGTTATACTAGTCCATCGTTTAATAGTGTAATGATAGCTTTTACTTTTATTTATTTATGGATACCTATGCAAGAAAACAATGTTGTAAATTATCCTTTATTAATATGTATTTTTGGTATATTTGTAATAGATGCTTTTTCGAGATTACATGGTAAATGTACCAATGAACAAGGGATAATATTAGGCGGCGTATTTGGGATAATATTAGGTGCAGTATGGTATAATTTATTAAAAATAACAGATAATAAACATTTGTTATATTATGATGAATATGTAAGCAATAAAGTTGCTTGTTCTAAACCACAAAAACAAACATTTAAGTGTGCTGTATATAAAAACGGGGAATTGTTAAAAACACTTTAAATAAACTTGTATTTATGTTTATTGTAATACATATATTTTAAAAAATCATTAAATGCTTTTTGACCATGAAATTTATACATAATGTATTTGCTTGATAAAAATGCACTTTTATATATTGTATTTACTTTCATTAATATATTATTTAATTTAGCATTTTTATATATTGTTAAATGTTCTATGGGTACTTGGGTTTTTTTATTATTCTTATTTACAATATTATGAAATATCCAAATACGTCTAATTAAATCAGATTTTGTTTGTACATTTTCTAATTTAATATTTTTTAAAATAGAAATTGCATGTGTGCTACATGTAGGACAAGGTAAATTATAACATATATTTTTAATTTGTAATATAAGTGTACTCTTTTCTTCTAAAAAATATTCTTCCTTAATTAATTCACATAAACTATGAAATAGTATCCATATAGTCGGTCCCCATACCTTTTTTGACATAATATATATAAAGATATATTTAATATTATATGAATGAATTTCAAAGAAGAATTATTGAAGGAATTAAATACATCCAAGGATACAGTGTGTTTAATTAGTAAAGATACCTTGGAAGAAAACTGTATAACATTATCATGCGGACATTCATTTAATTACGTTCCGCTATATAATGAAATCATCTTCCAAAAAAGGTATGTAAATAATTTAGAAATAAATAAATTATTGTATAATCAAATTAAGTGTCCGTATTGTAGAGAAATTAGTAATAAGTTAATACCTTATCAAGAAAGAGATGGAGTTTATAAATTATATGGTGTAAATAGTCCCGACAAGTATGCAATGCCTATTTATAAATGTGAGTGGGTATATAAATCTGGTAAAAAAAAGGGACGTGTATGTAATAGCGTAGCAGGTTTATATAATCACGGCTGTTATTGTAGCAAGCATTTGGATACGTCACATCAATGTTGTAAAATATTAAAAAATGGAAATCAATGTAAAAATAAAGTTAAAATTTCAGGAACATTATGTTATAGACATAAATAATATAAAACTTTAGTAATATGATATTAATATGAATAAAGAAGAATTAGTATCATATGTAAAAGAGTGGTTGCGTTTAGAAAAGGAATTAGTAGTATTAAAAAAAGAGGTTCGAGACCGTCGTACTAAACAAGGTAATATATCTCAAGCATTAATAAACATTATGAAAAGTAATGAGATAGATAGTTTAGATACAAATGATGGGAATCAAATACTTTATACACAAAGAAAAACAAAAAGCGCAATGACAAAAACTAGGTTATCTAATATATTACAACAATATTACAAAGATACTGAAGAAGCGTCGCAACTTTTAGATTTTATTATGGAAAAACAAGAGGTTAAAATTAAAGATAATATAAGATTAAAGGCAGAAAAAAAAAACGAGTAAATATATAATATGCAAAATGATAAAAAACGATTTGATGTAATAAACAAATTATTTACAAAGTCTAATATTAGTTATGAAAAAAAGGACGAAACAAATGTTTCTGATGAAATTAAGACACAATTACAATCATATCATTATGAAAAAAAAAGTGAGAAAGATGGTGTCGTGTTATATAATATAATGGATGTGGTGGATACAAATATACCATATAATGATCAAACGGAAGTATTTATTTATATATATAGTATTGAGTATAATAACAATCCAATACTTTATACATTATTATTTAATTATGAAAGTTATTTATCCTTTATTAAAACAAATATAAATGAAGTGGACAAAACAATACATTCGTTATTTTCAAAAAAAAATATATCATATAAAGGATTTCTTAAATATGGAGACAAAAATGTAATGTGTTATCAAGTAGATACTTTATCTAATTATTATAATTCAAACGAAAAATATAAAGTGGGAGTGATGTTTGAAATATTAAATATACAGCATATTGAGAATATTAAAATAGACTATAGAGTAGTATCTTTTTTTTTAGAAAATCAATCCTTAATCCATTTATATATAAATGATGAGCAAATAGAATCTCCTATTGTTGTAGCAATATATAGTGATGAAGATATAAAAACTCATAGTATAATACATTCTACAAAAACCACTTACTATGCTTTAACAAATGATACAAAACATAAGATAACACATAAATTTATTTTATTTTTAAATAATTATAAATATGTTACTAAAATGGAAGATATGGAAACTAAAAAACATACTTATATAATGAATAACAATGGTAACATAAGTTTTTATATTAAAAGTGGTTTAGATATTGCTTTTTTTTATAGTTATTAATATATGAACGGATTAATTAAAATATTATTGGTAATATTATTTTTTTCATTTTTATCAGATATTTTAACAAAAGTATTAGAATTTATAGGATTAGAATTCGGTGAATATGCACCATTTTTATTTTGGTTTTATGTGTTGCTAATTTTTATTGCAGTATTACCTGAGAAACGAAGTAGATTTTTAAGCGATAGTTAAATATTGAAAAAGAATGTGATTATTGTTTTTATATTGTTTTTTATTTATTATATAATTGAAATATAAATAAAAAACATTATACTAATTAAATGGAAAAGCGAATTACAGAAAAAACAGAATCTTACGGAGTTGAATTAAAAAATGATATTAAAAACTGGTTAAATGTAAATTCATGTAGTTGCATTAATTCGGCTAGTGGGGATGATGTTACAAGTGAATTTCTGAAGTTTATTTATGATTATAGGCATATAGAGTTTACAAAGGAGGACTTTTTACGAAGAAAGCGTAGTAAAAATGTTGTACCTGATTATGATAGATGTTGCGCTTTACGTGCAAATTTAGATAGATGTTCGAGAAAAAAGAAGGGAAATAGTCAATTTTGTGGAACACATATTAAAGGTACACCTAATGGTTCAATAGAAAATTCTGAAATTGTTCCAAAAAAGGATACTATTGAAGTATGGGTTGAAGATATACACGGAATTCAATATTATATTGATGCAGAAAATAATATATATTCACCAGATGATATTTTAAACAATGTAAAAACACCACGTGTTATTTTAAAATGGAAAAAAGAAAATGACGTTTATATGATAGATAATTAACATCCTGAAGTTTGTAATATTTGTGTAATTTTTTTTGTAATATCTGTAGTAGATGTAATAAATAAATCCGGTATTAAAGAATGAATTAATGCCGCAATAGATCCTTTACCTAATAAATAAGACAAATAAAGAGATAATTTCATATGTTGAAAATATGTCATACATACTTTTTTTGGATGTCTAAATGGTGATTGGAATCGCATATTAATAGTATAATATATTATTTAAATAATTATTATAATATATTATTCAACAAAATTTTATATATAAATTTTTTATATTTAAAGAGTGCTATTTGTAGCATTTATTTTTTTTGTATAAAACGGCATTTGAGATGGAATGAGATTCGGAGTTCTTTTTATTTTGCCTATCCTATATTTATAACCGGGTCTTGGATACCAATATAAATAAGATGAAGTTAATTCTAAAAATAAAAGTGCCACAATGTGTTTGTATAATAGTTTCATTTATTAAATATATAAAATATAATGTTTAAATTGTTTTATGTATAGGAACAAAAAAATTGAAAAAAAAAAAAAGGTGAAATAAAAATAAAA
>CENJ01020875.1_pt1 | contig 19447 bp, 15 predicted proteins | sample 356161 | NCBI WGS metagenome assembly CENJ01 (sample SAMEA2619531, study PRJEB7988) | marine metagenome | biome: marine biome (ENVO:00000447); feature: surface water layer (ENVO:00002042); material: "saline water (ENVO:00002010), including plankton (ENVO:xxxxxxxx)" | depth 5 m
TTTTTGAACAATTCCGAGAGCGGGCAACACCGAAACACCGTTCTGCAGGAGGGTGCCGAAGGTTCGGGCAAAATGAGCAAAAGCATTGGTGCGTACAACCGCACCGAGGATGGGAATTTTCAACTGATATCGATGCCAGATCATTTTCCCTTGATCGGTCGCTAACCACTTTTTAATGACAACGGTGAGCCCGACAATCACGGCAACCAACACCAGCCCGTATTGAATCAGGAACTGGCTGGCATTCATCAAGGCCAGTGTGGGGCGGGGCAGGGTTGCGCCCATATCTTCAAACGTGCCCGCAAATTTCGGCACAATGCCCACCATCAAACCAATGACGGCCAGCCCGCCTATAATCATCACAATGCTGGGGTAGACAAGCGCCGCAATCACTTTACTTCGCGCCTCCTGAACCCGTTCATAGTGCACGCAGACATTTTCAAGCGCAAGCGGAAGATGTCCGCTGGCTTCGCCGGCTCGGACTAAATTAACATAGAGAGTTGAAAAGGTTTCTGGATAAAGCCCCAGCGCATCTGAGAGTGCCGTTCCCTGAACGATTTCATCTCGTAAGGTGATAATGATTTGCTGAACGTTTCCGGTGTCTTTTCGATTGGAGAGGGTGTGCAGTGCGCGTCCAATGGTCATGCCAGATGCAACGAGGTCCGATAGCTCTCGAGAGAAAAGGAGTAATTCCTGTAGTTTCATCTTGGGTTTGCGCTGGAACCCTAGTTCAAAATTAAACCGCTTATTCGAAGCGGCTCCCGCTTGTTGCACGGTCTTGGTTGTTTCTTGAATTGAAATAGGGAGATACCCTAATGCCTGAACCGCCCGGGCGGCACTGGATTGATCGTTGGCTTCCACGACGCCTTCAACCGTTTCGCCGTCTCTTTTTTTTGCCTTATATGAATAGTGTGCCATTGCTCTCTCTAGACGTTCTACCCTGCCAAATTGTTCATTCTCAAAACACCGTAAGCAAGAAATGGCTCGATGGAAAGAGTTGAACTACTTTTTTGACCCCCGCGGATGGAAGCGCTGATGCGTCTGCTGCAATCGTTTTTGGTCGACATGGGTATATATTTGGGTGGTTGAAATATCTGAATGGCCCAATAATTCTTGAATAACACGCAATGAACCTCCGTTTTCAAGCAGGTGTGTGGCACAGGAGTGCCGCAATGTGTGCGGCGATATTTTCTTATCAATGCCGGCAGCTAGTGCCTGATCCTTAATAATTTGCCAGATACGCTGCCGTGTGAGTGGACGGCCTTGCTGCGATAAAAAAAGATGGGCTTCGAGCTCATGGCGGACATAGCGAGCTCGATCCTGAAGTAGATAGTTATTCAGCAGCTCAACCGTTTTTCTAGCAATAGGAACCACTCGCTCTTTGCTGCCTTTACCCATGGTTCTTAAGGTCGCATCGTTTAGCTGTAGATCACCGATTTTTAGGGCGCTCATCTCTGACACACGCAGTCCAGTCGCATAGAGCAGTTCTAATAAAGTTCGGTTTCGTTGCGCATGTTTTGTCTGCTTGGAGGTAGCGTTTAAGAATTGCTCTACCTCTCTTGGAGATAACGTATCGGGCAGCAGGGACCACAAGCGCGGGGATTCCAATGTCTCAGAGGGATCCAGATCAATGAGCCGCTCCTGCTGAAGAAAGCGGAAAAAGACCCGCAAACTCACTAAATGACGCGATACCGTGCGGGCCGATCGTCCGGCTTCGCGTAGCGAGATTAAGTGATCTAATAATCGGGTGTGATTAAGTTGATTCGGCCGATCAATACCCTGTTCCGACAAATAGAGCAGAAATTGATCGAGGTCGTTGCGGTAGGCTTGAATACTGTTATCGCTCAGCCCTCTTTCGAGGGCTATATGATCGATAAACAAGTCTAGAAAAGCCTGCATAATCGGCTCTGCAGCTTAAACCGAGAGCTCTTCTCCCGTCAGCAGTGAATAAGCCTCGAGATATTTTTCTCGGCTCTTTTCGATGATTTCAGTTGGTAACGAGGGGCCGGGAGGTGTTTTGTCCCAGTCAAGCGTTTCCAGGTAGTCGCGAACGAACTGTTTATCGAACGAAAGCGGTGAACTGCCCGGCGCATAATCTGCGGCAGGCCAGAAGCGCGAGCTATCAGGTGTGAGGACCTCGTCAATCAAGATCAGTTCATCACCAATCATACCAAATTCAAATTTAGTATCTGCCATGATGATTCCCTTGGTTAATGCAAAATCAGCGGCTGTTTTGTAGAGATGCAGACTGATGTCCATCAGGCGTTGCCCAAGTTCGTCGCCAACAATCTCTTTCATTTGATCGATAGAAATATTTTCGTCATGTCCTTCATCGGCTTTGGTAGAAGGGGTGAAGATGGGCTCATCAATTTTGCCAGCCATCTCATAGCCGGGACGCAGCGGCATGTTTCCAATGGTGCCGGACTTCTGATACTCTTTCCATCCCGAGCCAATCAGGTAGCCGCGAACAATACATTCAACCGGAAGCAGTTCTGCTTTTTTCACCAGCATGGAGCGTCCTTTGAGGAGCTCGCGATGGGGTTGTAGAATCTCCGGGAAGTCGTTTACATCGGTTGAGATCATGTGGTTTTTGACGACATCCTCGGTGCGCTCAAACCAGAATTTAGAGATCATGTTGAGCACCTGCCCTTTGTTGGGAATGCCATCGGGCATGATAACGTCAAAGGCTGAGATGCGGTCTGAGGCAATGAAAAGGTACTGATCGCCTAGATCGTAGACCTCCCGCACTTTGCCGCTCTTAAATTTTTCAATTCCGGGTAGTTCAATCTTTGTTACTGCTTCCATTTTAACTCCTGTGCTTAATCAATTGGTTTTCAAATTATATGAGGCATGGGGTACCGATCAATCATATCCGTAGGGGAACTATTTTCTTCTCCTACGCCGACCATTTTTTCCGCGAGGTTTTGCTTTTCCCGAGCGGAGATCGGGTTCTACACGGGGTTTGCGCCCCTGCCGGGTTTTTTTCTGAGGTTCGCCAGGAATCATAAAATCGAGCAAAGCACGTTCCACGTCCACCTTAGCAATCATTACCTCCAGCGGGTCACCCAGACGGTATCGCGTGGTTCCTTCGCGATTGGTTACTTCCAAAAGAGAATCATCGGCTTCGAGCCATTCACTTTTAATGGAAGCGAATGCCACCATGCCACGTTGCAGCGAGTCGGGCAGTTCAATCACCATACCTCGTTTCTTGATCCCCACGATAAAGCCGTTAAAGGTAGAATTCTTACCCGCTTTAAGTAATTGGTTGAAGTAGTTCAGGCGCTTCTTTTCGGTCGATTTCTTTTCCAGTTCATCTGCTTTTTTTTCTGTTTCGGTACAGTGCGAAGCTATCTCTTCAATATTCTCTTTGGAGAGAGTAGGCGGACTGTTTTTCTCAATCGCTTTCAGCAGGCGGTGCACAACCAGATCTGGATAACGCCGAATGGGAGAGGTGAAGTGGGTGTAATCTTCGAATGCCAAACCAAAGTGACCGACTTGGCGAGCGGTGTATTCAGCACGTTTGAAGTTGCGCAAGATGGCGAGCAGTGCTGTGTACTCTGTCGGAGTGCCTTCCGCGAGGGCAAAGGCTTCATTCAGCTCTTCGCGCGAGCGGGGCAGAATGGGAATGCCGAGAGCGTTTAACTCCATCGCCATCTTGTTCCACTGTTCTTCATCAGGCTCTTCATGAATTCGATAGAGGGCAGGGCGATCGGCTCCCATTAGTTTCTCTGCTACAGCCCGGTTCGCCAATAGCATGCAGTCCTCAATCAACTGATAGGCCTCCTTGGCCGCGGATCGAGGTGTCATGGAGTCCACTTCGCCTCGTTCATTTAGTTTGATTTCCACATCGGGTGTATTGATTTCGAGTGAGCCTTGTCGGATACGATTTTTTCTTACCGTTCTAATGAGGGGGTAGAGTTTATTGAGCCGTTCTTGAATGAATCCTGGGATTTGATGACCTTCTTCACCATCAATGTGTTTTTGCACCTGCTTATACGTCATACGGCACTGAGAATGAATGATGGCAGGAAATGTTTCATATCCGAGTCTCTCACCCTCGTCACTGAGATGAATATAAGCCGAATGGGTTAAATGGTCTTCGTTGGGGTTAAGACTGCAAATTTGAGTGGTCAATTCGGTGGGTAACATCATCACTACACGATCCACCAAATAAATACTGTTGCCTCGTTTATAGCCTTCGGTGTCCAGCGCGGAACCGGGTTTGACATAGGCCGAAACATCGGCGATGTGAACCCCTAATCGCCAGCCACCATCGGGGTGAGGCTCTAAAGAGATCGCATCATCAAAATCCCGAGCGGTATCTGGATCGATGGTAAAGATCACCTCTTTGCGCAAGTCTCGTCGGCCCTCTAACATGGATTCGGGTATCGTATTGGGAATAGCTTCTGCCTCGGCTATAACACGGGATGGAAACGCTTCCTCTACTCCGGCAGCCCGCAACATCGAGTCGACATCAACACCCGGTGCACTGGCTTCTCCCAGATCTTCGATAATGGTACCGGTAATAGTTTGATAAGGATCTGTCCAAGGATCAAGACGCACTAGTACTTTGTGATTTTTATCAATATGCTCACACTCGGTTACGCGCACGGAATGGGGAAAGTTGGGATTGTCAGCCGTGACAAAATAGTGATAACGCGCTTTCTTGAGCGTGCCGACCACTTCAAGCATACGCCGTTCAATAACGGCCGTGACACGACCTTCACCGCGCCGACCACTGCTCGACGAGCTCGCATTTCTTTCTCCATATTCAGAATGATACCGCTCCACTTCAACCAGATCGTTGGGATATGCGAGGCCCATGTTACGGGCCCCAACAAAAACTTCCTCAATTTCAGGGTCATCAGAAATGATGACAGCGCCGCCTTTGGGGAGCATTTTGACCGTGCCAATCATGCGGTTTTCTTTGTTTGGAAGCGACCAACGGTTTTTTCGTAAGCGCACAATAGTTCCCTGATCCTCAAGGGTATATAATTGATGGCGTAACGATCTGCGTTCTCCTTTATCCGTAATTCCAAGCGCCGCTGCCAATTCATGTTGCTTCATGGGCAGGTAGGAAGGCTTTTTCATAAAATCAATAATTTGGTTGTCGATGCTCATAATGTTTTTTTGTAACGATACTCATCGTGACTGTTTTCTTTGTTAGTGCCGAAATCGTACCATTTGCCTCAACTGGGGGTCTAGGAGATGTTTGTGCAGCTTTGCCAAAAGCTCTTGCAAAGAAGGGTGCATCTGTATTTCGGATCATGCCTCTCTATCGGACGATCGATCGTAAGCGATATAAGCTACATCCTGTCGACCTTGTTTTAGATATTCCACTTGGGCGCTCCACGTACCAAGCTCGCTTGTATACGCAAGAGTTCGATAACGTAACAACATATTTTGTTCATTGCCCAGAGTTCTTTGATCGCGATGGTATCTATGGAGATGAATTTCAGGCCTTCAATGATAACTTTGAACGGTATTTATTTTTTCAAAAAGCAGTAGTTGCAACAATTGATCATTTGCCGCTAGAGATCGACGTAGTGCATTGTAACGATTGGCATACGGCTTTGGTTCCACTCTTTTTACGGTACGGAATGGATGGCTTACCTAGATTTGGAAAAGAGAAGACCTTGTTCACGATTCATAACTTGGCTCATCAAGGATGGGCTCACGCTGAAAAGTTTTATCTAACGCAGCTTCCTCAAGCGCTCTATCATTGGAAGGCATTGGAATTTTTCGGGGAAATCAATTGTTTGAAAGGCGGATTAATTGCTGCCGATGCGATCTCGACCGTCAGTCCCACATATGCCGATGAAATCCTGACGCCCGCGTTTGGCAACCAATTGGACGGCGTGCTGAGTGAGCGAGCTGAGTCTCTCTATGGAATCTTGAATGGAGTTGATTATTCACGCTGGAACCCAGCGACGGATCCCTATCTAGCAGCCTCTTATTCACCCGATGATCTATCTGGAAAAGCCGCATGCAAAAAGGCCATACAACAACAGTATGGATTGCCGGTGGAGGCAAATAAACCGTTGTTTGGCATGATTTCTCGCCTTGCTCACCAAAAGGGATTGGATCTGATAGACAGCTGTATGGAATCGCTTATGAAGTTGGATGCCCAATGGATCTTTTTGGGAACCGGTGATACCGCCTACGAAGAGATGGCAGCATCCTGGGCGGAGCGTTGGCCGGACCGAGTAGCGACATCTATTGCCTATTCCAGCGAGCAGGCACATCAGATCTTTGCGGGCTCAGATTTTTTCCTCATGCCTTCAATTTTTGAACCTTGCGGGCAGAGTCAGATCTACAGCATGCAATATGGAACCATTCCCATCGGCCATGCCGTTGGTGGACTTGCGGATACCATTCGACCCTATCCCAAAAAAGGCAGTACAGGTTTTCTTTTTTCCCCCTTCACAGCCGAAGCCTATTGCAATACGGTAGAGAGCTCAGTAGAGGTTTACCATCAGCCCCGGCGGTGGAAACCTTTTGTGAAGCGGGTGATGCGTGTTGATTTTTCGGTTAGTAAAATGGCGGAAGAATATTTGAAGTTATATGCACGTATCATGGAAAAAATGGCGTAGATATTTCCGGCATCCAGCTCACCTAAAAAAAGGCCGTTGGGGAGAGCGAACAGCAGAGCGATTCCTAAAGAAAAAAGGGTTCTGTTTGATCGAGCGAAATGTTCGACTCGGGCGTTTTGCTGAAATTGACCTGATTATGAAAGAGGCTGATACGCTGGTCTTTATTGAAGTAAAAACCCGGGAAAATGAGCAGTTTGGAAGGCCCTTCCATGCCATCAGCAACGCGCAACAGCGAAGAATATCGTATGCGGCTACTCACTACATCAAACGCAAACACCTTAAACCCGACTATATTCGGATTGATGTGTTGGAAGTAGTAGGGGATCGAAGCTTCCGAAAGAAACCACTCATCCGACACATCCCCGATGCATGGAAATTACCTTCGGGGATGCGCCTGTGGTGGTGACTTAGTGCTGGTGGTCTTCGCCGATATAAATGTGCTCAAATGCGTGAATCAGCTCGTTTAGTTTTTTGACATGTTTCAGATCAGCTTCTTGCTTTGCTTTCATGGAAGCAACGAGAATCTCATGTAGCAAGCCGAGTTTTTTGTCATAATCATCCATGCCAGGTTTGATTCGCTGTGTCATAAAATAGTAGGTAACAATCTCACTCAACTGATCTGCATGTGACTCTTTGTTCAACACCCAGCGTACTGACTGGTTTGCATTTGGATTGTCAGCCAGCTTATTAATGCTCTTTTCAATCGTTACCACATGTTCTTCCATCATGTGAATGCGCATTAGATCATCATAAATTCCGCATGGAATTTGGCAGTGTGCTCGGCTTGATTGTGTACATAACGAGAGCGTTGCACCAATTAGTAAGCTGTAGAATAATTTCATCTTATCTCCTATTAGAGGGTTAACTATCAATGTCTTCAAAAAATAAAAATGATACAAATAAAATACATAAACCAGTCACTTAAGTCTAATGATCCTTGCCAGATTTTATGATGTTATGACCCACACAAATATAATCAACGGCTTGATCCCAGTCATCGGTTGGGATATTTGGCTGTAATGGCAAGGCGGAACAAATCCCGATGGAAATACCGTTAAACTGGTTCAGTATTCGGTCATAATATCCGCCGCCTCGACCCAAACGATTTCCGTAGATATCAAACGCAAGACCCGGCACCAAAAGAAGCTCTATGCGTTGAAGCGATACGGTTTTTTGGGTGGGTTCTGGAATATTGAATTTACCGCTAGAAAGATCATCGAGACATTCGAAAGGTGCGAATTGATACGCATTTTGCTCTGATTGGTAACAGGGAGCATAAAGGCTCTTGTTTTGTGTCAAACAGCTTTGAATCATGGTCGAAAGATCGACTTCATCTGGTTGAGCAAAATAGACACCAATCCGCTGAATGGCTTGCTGTTCAATCCAATCCCGAAGGGTATTACAGACAGTTAGAGAGGTATCGATCTTCATGTCAGTAGATTGGTTCGCTTTTAGCTGTTTAATCTCTTCTCTGAGCTTTTGCTTTCTATTCATCGTTGCTGCTCGTGTCCGCTTTTGATTCAAGCTGTTGTTTGATCCGTATTTCAAAACCCTGATCGGTGGGGTGGTAATACTTTTTCTGCTGCAACATATATGCTTGCTCAATGTAGTGGTTCTCATGATCGTGAGGATATTTATATGACTGATCTGAGGGTTTAATTTTTTTTCCACTTCTCAAGTGATCGGGGACGAGTTGAACATCTCCCTTTTCAAGATCACTCATCGCCATGTTAATAGCTAGGTAAGCCGCATTTGATTTGGGGGCTGAGGCTAAATACGTGGTGGCTTGTGCCAACGGAATTCGAGCTTCTGGGAGCCCAATAAATTCAGCCGCTTGCATGGCTGCTACTGCCAGCGGCAGTCCTCTTGGATCTGCATTTCCAATGTCCTCAGATGCGAGGATTACGAGTCGTCTCGCAATAAAGCGTGGATCTTCGCCAGCTTTTAGCATTTTGGCTAACCAATAAATCGCCGCATCTGGATCGGATCCCCTAACGCTCTTGATAAAAGCTGATATGGTGTCGTAGTGCTCATCTTCGTCTTTGTCATACCGAATAGCTCTCTTTTGAAGAGATGCTTCAATCGTCTCAACCGCAATATGTTTTATTTGAGTGGTTGGATCGGCTGGGGTGGTGAGTACAGCTATTTCTAGCGCGTTTAGTGCCATGCGAGCATCGCCTTCGCACGTTTGCGCCAATAAAGCAAGAGCTTCATCGCTCAGAACAGCTTGATGGGAGAACCCCAGCGGAGAATCCATTGCACGCAAGATGAGCGTGCGCAGAGCTGTTTCATTAAGCGGCTCGAGCTGAAACAGTTGTGATCTCGAATTAAGAGGCGCATTAATAAAATAGCAGGGGTTGTGCGTGGTGGCTCCAATAAGCGAAACATCGCCGGCTTCGACATACGGTAATAAGACATCCTGCTGCGCTTTATTGAACCGATGAATTTCATCAATAAAGAGAACCGTCTGCCGCTTTTCCATTTTTTTTCTTTGCGCGGCTTCGTCGAGCATCTTACGGAGAATAGATACATTTGACAAAACACCACTGGCGCGCTCAAACCGACGCGCGGTGGTCTTGGCTATCACCTCAGCCAACGAGGTTTTTCCACAACCAGGCGGACCGTAGAAGATGAGACTGTTAAACCGATCCGCTTCAATCGCACGGCGGAGTAGGCATCCCTCAGCCAGCAGATGATCTTGTCCCACGACTTCATCCAGTGTGTGAGGTCTCATGCGAGCCGATAACGGTGCCGTGGGCGAGGGCACTGCTTCCGGTGAGGAAGGTGTTTTAGATGCACTAAACAAATCCATATCCAACTCTAATGGAAAAAAAACCCCTCCATAGCCGACGTTCAGGCAGGCCTCTATCACCGAAGTGATATTCGTGGGAACCTATCTAACCGGATTCCAGAACCCTCCCTTGTTCAAGGGCATTTGGGCACCTGGCCGAAAGCTTAGCTCCCTATCTATTATAGCATTGGGAAAGAGGGGTTCGCCTGTTTTTGCGTACCAAGAAGGGTTTAACATCTTTTCCAAATCTATATAAATATAGTTGCTTACGGCGGCTGTTGAAAGCATTAAATTACGTTACATCGAACCATTTGGACAAGTGCTGGATGATACGCTGTGCGCAGTCGGTTTTGCTAAGAACTCCCCAATTATCCGGTGAAGTTGACTCGTGATCAATCCATTGATAGGCGGCTTGGTCTGCCGCAATAGCGTTTGGGCTGTTTAACACAATCGCATCTAGATTTTTATTCACTAATTTTTCCTGCGCTTTTTGTGCACCATCGTGCGATTGAAGTGCAAACCCAATACTTTTTTGAGAGGGCTGTTTCTCTAGCCCAAGCGAAGCGGCGATATCCGGAGTGGGTTCCAGTTGCAGACTACATGCTTGGTCTCGGTGATCCATTTTTTGTGAGGCTTTTTGAGCCGGTCTAAAATCGGCAACAGCCGCTGCAAAAATAGCTGCATTCACATCGGGGAAAAGACGAGCAGCGGCAGCATACATCTCTTCAGCACTCGTAACGTGATGTATGGTTCCGTTCTCTTGAAGGTCCGGCAGATTGGATGGATGAACGGGGCCGCTGATAACATCAACATCCCATCCTATATGAACAGCCGCGCGCGCAATCGCGGCTCCCATTTTTCCACTGGAGGCATTACCTAAATAGCGTACAGGATCTAGATATTCGTGAGTAGGGCCGGATAGGATGAGCAACTTTTTTTTCACGAACCACTATTCAGCTGCAGAATGGTTTCAATGATCGTCGCGGGGGAGGCCAAGCGACCCTCTCCGATCGAACCGCAGGCGAGTCGCCCAGATTCAGGCCCAATGGTTTTCCATCCATCTTGCTCTAGCGTACGACAGTTGCGTTGAACGGCCGGATTTTTCCACATGTTTGTATTCATGGCCGGGCAGTAGAGTTTTATACAATCTGCTTGTAACGCCAAAGCGGCATTCGACACAGGTTCTTCACCCAATCCATGGGCTATGCGTGCGATGGTAGTGGCAGTGGCAGGAAGTACCACAAAAAGATCTACTTCTGATGCAGGATAGAGATGCGCATAGGTTTCAGATTGGGTGCTACTCTGAACATGTTGTTGCGATTGAGTGGCACGACCGGTGAGCGCCGTGAAGGTGAGCGGCGTCATAAATCGTTCTGCATTCGGAGTCATACAAACATCTACAGTGCAACCGTGCTGAACCAGTTGGCTGGCCACTTCCGCTGCTTTATAGGCTGCGATGCCTCCGCTGACACCTATGAGTATATGCATAACCGCTATCCTATTGAAGGAGGTTATACCTCCATGATTTCAGTCTCTTTTGAAGATAACATGTCATCCATTCGGGCAATAACAGCATTGGTTATTTTTTGAATTTTATCCAGTGCTTCGACCCGATCATCCTCCGTGAGATCACCCTGTTTTTCAGCCGCCTTAATTTGCTCGTTTGCATCGCGGCGGATATTTCGAACCGCTACTCGCTGTTCTTCAGTTGTACGGCCTGCCAGTTTCACCATCTCTTTACGACGTTCTTCCGAGAGTTCTGGGATCGGCACTCGAATTAAGCGCCCATCGTTCATGGGTGTGATGCCAATGTTGGCGGCTACGATGGCTTTTTCAATGGCGCCCAGAGCGGAGTGGTCGAAGGGATTGATTACAATCTGGCGAGGTTCGGGTGTCGAGATGTTAGCGATATCCCGCAGCCGAGTCGGCGTGCCATAATAGTCGACTGTCACATTTTCAACCAATGCAGGATTTGCTTTTCCGGTTCGCAATCCGCTCAATTCCTGCTGAAGAAATTGAACCGTTTTTTCCATTTTATCTTCGGCTTCTTGTTGAATTTCTTGGCTCATTTTCCTGCTCCTGTTTAACCGCGATTGACTAATGTTCCGGATGTCTCCCCGGAGAAAATTTCGACCATGCTATTGGATTTGAAAAAATCGAAGACGATGATGGGAATATCATTCTCCATGCAGAGCGAGAAGGCGGCGGCATCCATCACGCCAAGCTGCTGCGTGAGTGCATCGGTGTAGGTAAGCGTCTGATATCGAACGGCATCTGGATTTTTTACGGGATCAGCATTATAAATTCCATCAACTTTGGTCGCCTTCATCAAAACGTCAGCATTAATCTCAGAGGCACGTAAAGCAGCCGCGCTGTCCGTCGTGAAATAGGGGTTACCCGTGCCCGCCCCGAAAATAACAACACGACCTTTCTCTAAGTGCCGAATGGCTCGCCGCCGAATAAACGGTTCTGCAATAGAGGGCATTGAAATGGCGGTCATCACTCGAGTCTGGATACCGTGATTCTCGAGTGCGCTCTGAATGGCCATCGCATTGATGACGGTTGCCAGCATTCCCATATAATCACCGGTGGTTCGGTCTGTTCCAGCGCTGACACCTTCGAGTCCTCGGAAAATATTACCCCCTCCCACAACAACCGCAATTTCGGCGCCAGCCGCTAACATGGTTTTGAACTGTTGAGCCACTGAATTCAAAATATCAGGGTCGTGGTTCAAGCCAGCGGCTCTGTTTTGAAGAGCTTCACCGCTAATTTTCAATAAGAGTCGTTTATATTTCATCTCTGATCCCCGATATTTTCATCGCACCTTAAAGCAAGCTTTGGTAGCTGTAAATTTCCAAAGACAGGAAACTCTATGATGCGAACCAGCACAGCACAAAAAGCTCTGTTGCTTTTGTTTATAATATCGGTAGGCCTTGGCATCTATCTATGGCGGGCGGAACCGCGGGAAGAGTGGGTGTTGAAACGCGCGGCTTTATGGGTGCCACGGTTTGATTATCAGACGCCGGCCGATATACGGCAGATCATGCAACATGCTGCCAATACGGGTTTTACCGATATATTTTTTCAGGTACGGGGTAACGGAACGGTTTTTTATAATAGCAATCGTGAACCTTGGGCTCATGATCTGCATGGGGGGCATCTTGAAAAATTAGGGGTAGATCCAGGATGGGATCCGTTGCAAGTCGCGATAGAGGAGGCTCGAAAACAATCTCTTCAGCTGCATGCATATATCAATGTGCTACCGGGCTGGAAGGGGCGGCAGCTTCCTCCCTCTGGCCGGGGGCAACCTTGGGCCGATCATCGCGACTGGTTTATGGTGGATGCACTGGGAGATGTTATGCAGCCAACGGCAGGATGGTATACTTTTTTGAATCCTGCTCATCCCGCTGTCATTGAACACCTCGTGGGTATTGTCGAGGAGTTGCTGAGTTATGATGTGGATGGGATTCATCTGGATTATATTCGGTATCCGTATGATTACTATTTAGTGGCCGATGAATTGTATGGCGATTCGGATGCCAACGCTCTGAAACAGAGAAGTGATTTTTCGTTCGACCGCTTTACGACAGCACTGCAGTCAGCTAATCAGAATACATCCAACGAAGAGAGGCGACGAAAAGAGCTGAAATGTGAAATTATTTCGCGTTTAGTCGCACGCTTGGCACAACAGATGGAGCAAGATAAGCCGCGAGCGATATTGAGCGCCAGTGTATTGGGAAATCCGGTTGATGGGCGAATGCATGCTGGCCAAAAACCGGCGAGATGGCTGGCAAGCCATGGACTGGACTGGGCTGTGCAGATGAACTATGGCGACGCATTATTCAGTACGCATGCCGTAGCGTTTCGCAAAGAGCTTTCGAGACAAGATCGTGATGAAGGTTGGATGATGGGGATCTCAGCCGAACACGATAACCGGTTGTTCAGGAGGCAATTGCAGAGGCTTCCAGAATTGGATTGTCACTCGGTAGCTATTTTCTCGTATGGACTCCTGTATGAAGGGCATCAAGCGACACACAAAAGTCGTATCCTACATAATTTTTTGTCGCACCATCTAGAACAGGAAGCGTATCGCCATTAGTCGTCCGAGGACGCCTCGGTTTCATATTGCTTGGCCAGTTGTTTGAGCCTCTCAAGCGCTCCTTCGAGCGCCTCTGTGTTTCCAGTCAACTTACTGGCGTTAGCAAAACTATTCCATGCTGCGATTCGATTAGGATAGCTTTGCGTTGCCTGTTGAAGGGTGAGAAAGGCTTCTTCATGCTGGCCGCCGATCAATTGAGCATCACCTAGTCCAATTAGAGCGCCTGGTGTTTGATGATGTTCTAAAAGCAGGGAAAAGAGGGCTTCGGCTTCCTTCATGCGATTGAGTGCCAAATAGATTCTGGCTGCGCTAATTAATGTAACTGGATTTCCGTTACTATACGGATTGGCTATGAAATCTTTTCGCGCCTGCTCTATTTTAGCCAAGCCGGCCTGTTGCACATCTGAGAGAGCGAATAGTGATTCGAACTCGGTCTTGTTCGATGCAATCACGACGGTAGTGCCATCAAAATAAAGTAATTTCCAGCCTCGTTGAAGCAGCATCACAACACCTTGAGCCGTCGACGGATAGAGTCCGTTGAGAATGAAAACATCGGGACGGTAGGTTTGGTAAAACAGATCAAACGCTTCTGGATCACCGAAGAGTACCTGATTTAACTCCTTCTCTAGCTCAGCGGGATAGATTCCTGACCGATAATCAAGAAAACAAGATCTTCCGTAGTGATAGGCTAGGTAGCCTCCGTCAGCGGGTTGATTTATCGCGCGTTCCGGAAAATCAGCGTGATTAAAGAGTTTTTCAAGCTCAGTTGGATAGAGGGTGTCGTTGATGCCTAAGCCAAAACAAGAAGCCGACCCATTTCGAATATAGGCCCGATTCGAGACGACCGACGCAATCGATAGCACGACTAGCACAACGAACAATCCTTGAGCTAGCACGATCGGAACCCGCTTTTTTGAGGCCGATTTAGCGAAGAGTAATTGGTCTGCATAGTCGCAAACAGATTGAATGCTCAGCACCACAAAAGGGTATGCAAGCGCGACAAATTGCAGGCTCATTTTTGGCGATGTCCACAACAGGGCAACCCCGATAACAGCACATGTCGTGACATATACGGGCAACTTTTTTTTGTAGGTCAATAGGCCGATCGCTCCAATGATTATGATGAATATCAATAACGGTTTAACCGGATCCGCTTCAACAAAGTCGGTAATGAGCGAAGACCAATAGAGGGGAGTGGCGTTGGAAAGGGAAGCAAATGTCTGTTGATAGATTCCAAACCCATTTTTATTTAGCAGTGATGCAACCAACAAAATCGGTATTAGAGGAATAAGAGAAAAAGAGTTATTTTTTCTCCATGACTTAACATCTGAACTTTTAACCGCTGCGATAGCCGTTAAAACGGGACCGAAAAGAAATGAGATATGTATATTGGCCCAGAGCAGTTGCAAAACAATCAATACTGCATACAGCGTATTGCGTTTTTTTATGGTGTTGAGCAGATAACTGAAACTCGCAATAAAGAGAAACATCAGCGTTGCGGGTCCGACGTCCAGAGAGCGAAAAAGAATATGACCGCACAGTACAAGGGAGAAGCCTTGCACGAGAGAGGACCCCAGTTTATCCCCTAAGCGTATCAACAATCCGAAGCCAGTGAGCAATGCCAGTGCATTCAATATGATAGCCAGCGGAGCTCCTCCCGTGTTCCAGACCAACAAAAGTAATTGATCATATAGAAAAGTGGGGTGGGGGCTGCTCTCGGTCTGCAGCCACGAGATCTGTGAACCTTGCACGGCTTGTGCAAGATGAGACCAGATTTCAGGGGTGCTGATGGTTCGTAGTGAGAGCAGTACTAAAAAAAGTAATCCCCCAACTATTGACACTGTATTGATTCCTTGACTGGCTTTCATCCGAGTCTCCTTGAAAATTCATTCACAAACACTACATCTAAATCTCAATCTTTATTTTTATTTCAAGGATTAGAGTAAATCAAGCTGGTTTTGGTTATCAGAGGGTTTTAATTGCCGCTTCCGAACGGCTCTCTTTGCCATGGTGTCGGGATGTCCTGCTTGTTCTAAGGAGGTTAAGATCGTCATAGCCTTCTCAATAACAGTAACGGGCAGACCGGCCAAACGCGCCACCTGTATTCCGTAACTTTTATCGGCTGCCTCGGGAATAATTTTGCGTAGAAATATAATCTGGTCGCCCTGCTCCTTGACGGCGACGCTGAAGTTTTTAATCTGGTTATGCGTTTCGCTCAGGTCCGTTAGTTCATGATAATGAGTTGCGAAAAGCGTTCGGGGTCTGAGACTCGGGTTTTCACAGAGGTATTCGGCAACAGACCAAGCGATGCTAATTCCGTCGTAGGTACTCGTACCTCTACCAATTTCATCTAATACAATAAGACTGCGATCGGTTGCCTGGTTCAAAATATTAGCGGTTTCTTGCATCTCGACCATAAAGGTGGATCGTCCTCTTGCCAGATCATCACTGGCTCCCACTCGCGTGAAGACGCGATCAACCCGCCCGATATGTGCCGCCGCAGCGGGCACAAAAGAGCCCATATGGGCCATGATTGTAATGAGGGCGACCTGTCGTATATACGTTGATTTTCCTGCCATGTTCGGGCCGGTTAGAAGCACCAACTGTTGGTCTTGCTGATTTAATAAGACATCATTTGGAACAAAGCGCTCGGTTTCGACTAATTGTTCTACCACGGGATGGCGCCCCTCTTGGATGTGAAGTTCGGTGCCATCCGATACGTCTGGCCGTACATAATTCAGTGACAGTGCTCGCTCAGCCAGTGAGGCAATCACGTCAATATATGCAATATTTCGTGCATTTTTCTGGATGAGTGGAAGCTGCTGAAGAATCTGCTCCTTCAGCTCTTTATAAAGCGTCTGCTCAAGTGCGATTGCGCGCTCTTCCGCTCCCAAAATCTGATCTGCATACTGGGTGAGCTCGGGCACCACAAATCGCTCGGCATTGGTCAATGTTTGTTTGCGCTGGTAGTTTTCGGGTACCTTATCCAATGCGGCTTTACTTATCTCGATATAATAGCCGAAGACTTTGTTAAACCGAACCTTCAGATTTTTAATTCCGGTACGTTCGGCCTCTTGCGACTGGAAACTTGCCAGCCAAGAGCGCCCTTCGGTGGCAGCCCGTCGGAGCTGATCAAGTTCCGCACTGTATCCATCCGAAATAATGCCACCATCCCGAAGGTGGATGGGAATCTCATCCTGAATCGCACTATCAAGCTGGTGGGTGAGTTCTGGCAACGGTTCGAGTGCGGCGGCAGCCACTTGCAGTTGTGTGCCTGAAGTATCCAGTAGCTGCTGCAGGGCAGGGAGCTGACCCAACGAGGATGAAAGCACTTGCACATCACGAGGGTTGCCTGTGGCGGCTGATCCGATGCGTGAAATCAATCGTTCAAGGTCTCGGACATTTTTTAAATAGTCCCGTACTTGCGTGAGCATCATTTGATGCTTGGTCAATGTTTCCACCGCGTCTAGTCGCTGCCGAATGTCTGCGGTTTTGTTGAGGGGTCGAAGCAACCACTCACGCATCATCCGTCCGCCCATTGGGGTGCAGGTGGAGTCTATGACGCTTAGCAACGTGCTGTTTTGAGAGGCTCGATTGGTATAGATCGGCTTCACTAATTCAAGATTGATAACCGTCGTCTCATCTAGATAGAGCGCATCCTGAGCAGCCCGCATTTTAACCGTTTGGATATGCGCGAGATCGTGATGGAGGGTGTTTTGCAGATACCCGAAAAGGGCTCCGAGCGCTTGTAAGGAGACGGATGCGTCAGCCAACCCTAACCCGAGAAGCGACGGCACACCAAATTGTTTGGCCACACGGTACTCAGCATTACCGTAATCAAACTGCCAACTCTCACACTGCGTATAGGCCAAGGGTACATGTAGCGATGCTTGGATCTCTTGTAACTGCTCCTCCGCCACCAGACATTCGGTGGGCTGGTTATGATTGAAAGCGGTTTCAACCTGTCCTAAGGCGTTGCACTCCTCCAGCCAACAGCTGCCCGTGGAGCAATCGAGCATGGCTATGCCGTAGGATCCTTCGCTGTGGAACAGTGCCGCTATGTAATTGTTCTGGCGTTCCTCAATGTGCATTTCATCAATAATGGTTCCGGGTGTAACGATACGGGTTACTTCGCGTCTCACCACGCCCTTGGCCTCTTCTGGCGATTCGACTTGTTCGCACAACGCCACTTTTACGCCGGCTTTAATGAGTCGTTCCAGATACCCGGCTGCGGCATGGTAGGGCACCCCACACATCGGCACTTCGTTCCGTTTTGTCAGGGTGATGTCAAGAATGGCGGCGGCACGCACTGCATCATCAAAAAACATTTCATAAAAATCCCCGAGGCGAAAAAAGAGTAAGACCTCATCAGGCAGTGAGCGCCTGATTGAGCGATATTGACTCATCATTGGGGTTTCTTTGACTTGTTTCATGCGGGTCTCCTAATCTGTTCAGTTTAGATGAGTGTCTTAATTCTTCAATCTTGAATCACGGAATCTGAAATCGTGCCAAGAAGGTACTTTTTTATGGGAATGCTTTAAATTAATGTTCCGATATGGGTACTTCATTTGGAAATAGTTCTGAGTATGAATTGAAAGCGGTTATCGATATCGGATCGACTTCTATCCGCATGGTGATGGCCGAGGTTCATCCTGAAAAAGAAGTGCGGATACTGGAGTCATTAACACAGAGCGTCTCCTTGGGACGCGATACGTTTACAAAACGGAGAATCAGTTCATCTTCGATCGTGCTCTGTATTGATGCCCTTCGCGATTTTTTAGCGGTAGCAAAGAACTATCAATTAAACATCGAAAAAGATATTCGCGCTGTTGCCACGAGCGCCGTTAGCGAAGCGAGCAATCATCTTGAATTTATGGATCGTATCTTCACGGCAACGGGCATCGAAATTAACCTCATTTCAGGAGCAGAAGTAAACCGCTTAACCTATTTTGCTATTCAGCCGTATTTAAACAAACACGAGATACTCCGAAAGCAACACGCCCTCTTCATTGAAATGGGCGGGGGCAGTACGGAGTTAATTGGCTTAAAGAATGGTAAGATTTCGTTTTCTCATACGCATCGACTCGGATTTTACAGACTGAGTGAGTCGGTGGATAAAACAGGTATGGAGTTGCGGCCATCGCAAGAGTTGCTGCATATGGAGCTCCATACGCTTGTCCGAAATTTCCAAGAGCAAAGTGCGACTACGGTGCAACGACCGGTGCTCGTTTTCATGGGGGGTGAAGCTCGCTTGGCCGCGCAATTATCAGGTAATGATTGGAAAGTGGATGCCATCACCAGTCTGCGCTATGGCGAGGTTGAAAAGTTAATTCAACGCATCCAAAAACTGCGGCCAGAGCAGATTGCAACGCGCTATCAAATTGCCTATGAGGAGGCGCAAACCCTGGAGGCCGCCTGGAGTAGTTACTTGCAGATTGCAAAAGAGTTTGGTGTTAAACGAATTTATATTTGTAATGCCACCATGCGGGACGGATTGCTCTCGGAGTTGAGAGCCAGCTCCACTTGGCAGGATGACTTCATCGCTCATGTGCTTCATTCTGCCAAGAATGTTGCCCGACGATATCAAGTGGACATGAATCATGCTCGACATGTTTGCGATCATGCACTGCTCCTTTTTGAGGCCTTGAAAAAAGAGCACCAGCTGGGGGTTCGAGAGCAAGTATTTTTACAGGTGGCCAGCTGGCTGCACGATGTGGGGCACTTTGTCGACACGACCGCACACCACAAGCACAGCCGTTACTTGATTGAGAACAGCCAAATCTTCGGGCTGAGTCCGCAGGAGATCAAGCTATGTGCGATGATTGCCCGCTATCACCGAGGCGCAACGCCGAAAAATAGTCATGCGGACTATCAAGAGCTACCACGGCGGCTCCGAAGAGTTGTTAACAATTTAGCCTCCATATTGCGAATTGCTGAAGCATTGGACGCTTCACACAGTCAACG
>CENJ01038658.1_pt1 | contig 19432 bp, 22 predicted proteins | sample 356161 | NCBI WGS metagenome assembly CENJ01 (sample SAMEA2619531, study PRJEB7988) | marine metagenome | biome: marine biome (ENVO:00000447); feature: surface water layer (ENVO:00002042); material: "saline water (ENVO:00002010), including plankton (ENVO:xxxxxxxx)" | depth 5 m
GAGAAGAAAAGAGAAATACTTTTTGAGAGAATGGAGAAAAAAATACCTTTCTCTAAGAACAAAAATAAAGGCACCAGAAAGTACCAAAAGTAAAATTGGAATTTTACTTGCTTCGTGGTAATAATTTTGGTATGGTATAGCAATAGTTAATTAATCATGCTTCGTTTGAGAAGCGGTAGAATAAGCGGATTGGACGCGGGGGCAGTACCCGCCGCCTCCACCATAAACACAGAATAAGAAATCAAACTTTTCTCGATCCTGTGTTTATGATGGGGGCGAAATAGGATCGACAGACGTAGTAAAAACCTAATCGAGAAGCAGGTGCGCAAGCGACCGTAACCGCAAGAAAACAACAATTGCAAACGATAATTTTGCAGCCGAGGATTTCCGCCTAGCGGCATGATCTCATGGGGTATGGTTCCACCTAGCAACAGAACGGGCCTTTTTATTTTAGCTATGACAATAATATTAACTTCAAAAGAATTTATAAGTAAGTACAACGTGCCTGAGAGTAATACGTTTGAAGATTCAGTTAGAGTCGTTGTAACAGATGAACGATATGGAATCTCTTTTGGCGAAAAAAACTATTTCTCAGCAGGATGTACACTGTTTACAGCTACAGGGTATAGAGAAAATACTTTAATAGGCTCAAACAACTACTTCGGCCCTAGTACAGTTATTAAAAACGATGTACTTATTGGTAATAATAATACTTTTGATAGTTCTTCTTACATTGGTAATTTATCAACTATCTTAAATAATATTAAAATAGAATCAAACTCTAATATTTGTGATTTAACTACTATAGGTAGCTATGCCCATATAGGGTGTTTATCTCCTATAATAAAAGACGTAAAACCTTTTTCAAAAGTATATGGAAATCCTGCGCTACTAAAGGGTAATGTTAGTTCAAAAGATGTAAAAAATAAATTTTCTGATGAACAACTTAAACAAATAGAACTATATGTTAAAAAAGAAAAAATGCCAGAAGATGTCACACTTATTACCTTTGTTGATGACTTTTCTAATTTTTCTAGAAAGAAATACTATTTATGATCGTAATCTATAGAGCTTCTGAAGCGAACAAATCTCCAGGAAGTATATCAGACGGAACAACAGATAAACCAAGATGGAATGGAAAAAAGAAAGACGAAATTTTTAGAAAATGTTGGCTATCTTTACAAACTGAATTAGAAGGTTGGTCTGATAAAATTATTGTATTAGCAGATAAAGTTACTCTAGAAACTAAAAAGTGGATGGCAGATAACTGTAGTATCCCTACTAAACTAGAAATTATAGATATACCTCCTCGAACAGAAGTTCCTCCTTACGGAGAGCATCCCTACCCCCAATATCACCCAGTAACTATTAATACTTGCATACCTCTTATGGAAAAAATAATTGAGGTATGCGAACAGGACCCTACTGAATTAATTTATGTGTGTGAAGACGATTATTTACATACAAAAAATGCTATAAGCATTATGAAAAATCTATACAAACAAGGGTACGAAGGTTTTTATCTTCCTTATGACTATCCCGATAGATATACTTTAGACAGAGATAGAAACTGTGAGGTACTAATAGGGCCTGATTGCCACTTTAAAACAGTACCTTCTGCAACCTTAACAATAGCAGGATTAGGTAAAACTTATTTACCTTTTAAACACTCAATATTACAAGCAGGAATCTTCTCAGATGACTCTTGGACTTGGAAAGCTTTTAAACAATCTATTTGCCTTTGTCCGCTTCCAAGTACGGCAACACACTTACAAGAGGGATGTATCTCTCCTATAGTAGATTGGAATGAAATATGGAATCAGTTGTAATTACTGGTAGTGCTGGATTAATAGGAAGCCATCTAGCCAAAAAATACTTAGATCTTGGATGGAAGGTAGTAGGTATAGACAACTTAATAGGTGGTTATAAAGAAAATATGCCACTAAACGATGATAATTTTACTTATCATCACATTGATATTTTAGATATACATAACATGATAAAAACTCTTAATTTTCATGAGCCCTCATTAGTTATTCACTGTGCAGCTTTAGCGCATGAAGGATTAAGTGTATTTGCCCCAAAAACTATAGTAGAAAATATCTACTCAGGGACAGCATCTTTATGCAGCGCAGCTATACAAGCTGGAGTTAAAACTTTTATAAACACTACAAGTATGGCCAGATACGGAGAGATTAATCCTCCATTCACAGAAGATCAAGAAGCAATCCCTGTTGATCCTTATGGATTAGCTAAGGTTCATGCAGAACAACATCTAAATTTGATGAGCGATATTCATGGCATAAAGGTATTACACGTAGTTCCTCACAACGTATGTGGGCCTCATCAATGTTACTCTGATCCTTTTAGAAACGTAATGAGTATTTTTGGTAACTTAATAATGAGAGATAGACCTGTTTATATATATGGAGATGGTTCTCAGAAAAGATCTTTCTCTCACGTTAAAGATTGTGTAAATGCTTTTATTACTTTATACGATAAAAAAGATCAGCTTGATAGTGGAGAGGTGTTTAATATTGGTCCTGACCATGGATCAGAGACAACAGTATTAGAATTGGCACAAAGAGTAGGTGCGCACTGTAATAAAGAGCCTGAAATTAATTTTGTCCCTGAACGCCCAAGAGAAGTAAAAAATGCTTGGGTATCTACAGATAAAGCAGCCAAGGTTTTAGGATATTCAGCAGATACCCCTATGGAAGACACTATACGAGATACTATAACTTGGATTCGTACACAACCTAAAAGAGACTTTAATTACCATTTAGATTTAGAGATAGTAAACGAAAATACCCCTAAAACTTGGACTAATCAGTTGTTTAATAAGTAGATGCATATTTGTTTTTTAAATACTCAAGCTTTTGGAGATAGTGTCTTAGGTATGAACGCAGCTAGAAGAGTGAAAGAAAATAACCCTACTTTCACAATTAGTTTCGCAGTTCTATCTAAATTTAACCTCACAACTAATGACAGTCCTGCGGGACTCAATGAAGTTTTAGAAGTAGCTATTAATCAACCTTGGATAGATGCTGTAGGTGTAGCTGAGGTTAATAATGAAGGTAGTATTACAAATTTTAATTTTAATACAGATAGTATACCTAAGATAGAAAAACTGATACTACAAAACAGATGGTATTCAGATTTAGGAATATCAAGGTCTAACAATGTTGATGTTAAAGAGTTTTTAACTGAAGAACAGTACTTAGATGGGAATATTGAACTTTCAGTTAAGTCTGAAAAAATAAAAGACAATAAGGTTAGAATAGCTACAAACGGACCCTTAGATTGGAATAGAAAACTACAGAGTGAGAACGTAAGATTAGACACTCTATATGGAATTAAAGAAATATTAGAGAGTAAAAATATTGAGTTTGAGTTAAACCTGTTTGGGGTTGATGTAAATATTACTACTCTTTATCAATCTTTACAGCTTTTAAACAGACATGATTTATTTATAGGACCTGCGGGATCATTAACTCACTGTAGTACCGCACTAGGCTTAGATACTATCAGTATCCCGTCTGTTTTCCCTGCTTCGTATGATTTACCAGAGTTTTACAGTACTAAAGGATATCACAAGACTATAAATCACAGAGAAGAGAACCATTGTGGAGATTTTAAATGTGTGTCAGAAAAAACACATAACGGTGACAACCATACTCAGGGCAATCCTCCTACTAGATGGGGATTTTGGTTAAGAAACTGTCCCTATACAGAATCTAAATGGGCATGTACTAAAACAGTTGTGGCAAAAGATATATTAGATGAGTTTGAAAGGTGGTTAAATGTCAGAAGTAAATAACCCAGTAATTATAGTGCCTTACATAGTCGAACAAGAAATTAAAGAATTAAAAGATGCCATAGGCTGGAAACTAGAATGCGAATTCTGGGAAGATAAAGGTAGAATAGGTAGTGATTTAGCTTATCAATATTTATGGAATAAACATAGAGATAGAGATGTAATCATTTTACACGCCGATATGTTGCCTATGCCAGAAGATAAAAATCATAACTGGTTTCAAAAATTGCTTGAAACAGTAGAAAAATATCCAGAAGCTGGAATGTTTGGTATGAAACTTTTATACCCACAAAAAATTAATAATAAGTATATCATTCAGCACGCTGGAGGGAGATTTGATAAAAATGGAGAAGCGTTACATTTCGGAGGAGGACTTAATCTCTTTGATGGATCAACAAATGGATCTTTGGAAGAAGATGAAGGGCAGTACGACAAAATTAGAGAAGTTGCCTGGATTACAATGGGCGGTATATATATCAAAAAAGCTGTTCGTGATAGCGTTGGCAATTTTGATCCCGCTTTTTATTGGACTTACTTTCGTGATGTGGATTACTGTCTTTCTGCCCGTAGGGCTGGTTTTAAAATTTATCAAACTGGTATACCGTTTATGCACTTCGAAAGCAAAGACAACAAAAGATTAATGACCCAAAACCCTGCGTTACAAGAAAAGTGGAGCATCAATAGAGAAGTGTTCAGAGAAAAATGGACTGGCTCTGAGTTTTACAATACTTTAGATGAGGAAGTGCAATGAGAAAAAAAAGTGTAATCAGTTTAATATCTTATGATGCTTCTTACCTAGCTGAAAGCATTAAAACATATTATAACTATGTAGATGAGATAGTTTTAGGATTAGATAAAGATAGAATATCTTGGAGTAAAAACAAGTTTTCGTTTGACGAAAATGCTCTTTGGAAAGAACTTAATAATATTGATGGCGACTCAAAAATAGAAATTGTTGAAGGTAACTTTCATAGATCAAGTGTTCCAATTGAGAATGATAACCATGAGAGAAACTTCTTAAAAGAATACTGTTCCCACGATTGGATTTTTTCTTTTGATGCTGACGAGATGTTAGTTAATGCTGAAGACTTCTTTAATAAATTTTGTCCCTTAGTAGAAAACTACAATACTGATTTAATGTTTTATTGGATTCTTCCTTATAAAAGACTTTCCAATGATGAAGTGTTGGTAATTAGCAAGGCGGATAGAAAAACTCTTCCTAATAATGAAGTACAAGGATTTACTACTCACAAAGAAAATACTTTTACATATTGTAGATGGACAAATAATCAAAGCAGAATGCAATCTCCACTAGTGATACTACACTGGTCCTTTTGTAGACCTAAAAAAGAGTTAGACTTAAAAGTAAACAACTTTGGACACTCTATAGAGAGTAAAAAAGACCCTTTTTATGACATTCAAGCGCAAATAGACGAGTCTAATTGGCAGCAATTATCTAATTTTAAAACTAGTAATATGGGACCACAGTGGGAGTCTCTTATGAAGATAAAAGAAAGCAGCTTAACTAGCTACTTACAACAACAAGCAGATCAAATGTATAGGAGCTAAAATGATAGTTGAACTGTTAGGCAAATTTTATGATAATCACTCCCTTTCTATTGTTAATAGATATTTAGCATTAGAATTAGATAAACATATAGAAAAAGTTTATATATCTCCAATTGATAGTTACAATCCAGAAGCTAAAATAGACGCTGATTTCTTAGATAAATTAGAAGACTTGAAACCTAAAGGAAATGAAACTGTTGCTCCAAATATACAAATAAGACATACTTATCCTCCTATGTGGCGTTGGCCTTTATCTAACGATACTAAAGTTGTATATATACAACCTTGGGAGTTTTCTAGAGTGCCTTTTGAGTGGCAGTATAAATTTGAAACTTTTGCTGATGCAGTTATAACATTTAGTAGATGGACGGGTGCTGTATATCATGAAGGAGGACTGAATCCAGAAAGATTATTTCCTATTCCTATCGGGTATAACCCTGACAAATTTAAGATAGATAGAAAAACAAAGAAACCTTCTAAGTATACTTTCTTATTTGTAGGTTGTGATCAATACCGTAAAGGTTTAGACATATTACTAAAGGCATGGAAAGAATCTTTTACTGCGCATGATAATGTTGAGTTGATTATTAAAGATACTCCACAGATTTATGGTAAAACTGCTCTACAAGAAACTTTAGTAAAACTTCAATATAAAAGTAACGTAGCTAAGATAACATATCTTGATGACGCTTATACCGAAGATCAGATGGCAGACTTATACAGAAAGTGTCATGTAATAGTTCATCCTTATAGAGGTGAAGGTTTTGGTATGCCTATTCAAGAAGCTATAGCTTGTGGTACAATTCCTCTTGTTACTAGATCTGGATGCACTGATGAGTTTGTAGAAGATATCAAAATCGAATCTTCAACAAAACTAGTAGACATAAATGGTATATTTGCGGGTAAACCAGGAGACAGCTTTAACCTAATGGGATCTCATACTTGGGTTATCGAGCCTGATGTAGAAGATTTAAAAAATAAACTAAAACAATTGTATGAAGCTAAAAAAGTATCTGTACCTAGATCAGATAAAATTAAAACATGGGAAAGTGTTGGCGCCATGTATAGTGAAGCTTTGAATAAAATTCATATGTATCCTAAGGTTAAAAGAGTTCATGGAAATTGATCTTGGTTTTGTAGGATATATAACAGAAGACAAGGCTATAAAAATAACAATAAATGAGTTTAGAGGTGTTGAGTATATTCATATTAGAGAGTATATGAGAGATGGAGACACTGGTCATTGGTATCCCACTAAAAAAGGATTAGCGTTGAGACCTGAACATGTAGATATGGCTGCTTACTTATTGGATAAGGCAGGAGACATACTTACAGAAATTTACCTAGAAAAACTAGGAGGAGAAAAGCAATTAGATCTTTTCGATAAGGAGAAAATATATGACAAATAGGTCAAATAAAGCATGGAGCGATGAAGAAGAAGAAAAGTTAAAACTTCTTTATGTCGATCAAGGACTTGATGTGTATGAAGTAGCAGAACATTTTAAAAAAGGACACAGAAGTGTTATTAGTAAACTAGTTCAAATGAAAATATACAGAAAGCCAGAAGAAGATAAAGAAGAAAAACGTAGCGTAAAAACTATGATTAGAGAGATAGAAGATATGTTAGGAATAGAAATAGAAGGGCTAAACTTAACAAAAAAATCCAATTTAGAGTTGCTAACTGATGCTCTAAAGGCTAAAATATCTTTAGAAAATTGAAAAATAAGTTTCTTTCAATTTGTGAATAGTTAAACAATTTAAATTATCAAAGCAAACGTATAAATCAATTTTACATTTTTCTTGCTATTACTTAAATTGTTTGATATTATCTTAAACATAAACAAACCACAAAACTTTGATAAGCCAATCAAAGTAATCTAAACAACCTAAGAGGGGATATTAAAATGGCAAAATTTGAATATACTGAAGAAATGGTTGCTCGTATGGAGTCAGCCTGTGGTGGCGGAATTAATGAAGACATTATTGAGTCACTTTGTGAGGAATTCGATTTCCCACGTCGTTCTGTAACTGCAAAGCTTCGTAAGCTTGGTTACGACGTACCAACTAAGCCAAAAGCAGCACCTGCTTTTGATGAGGGCGAAACCGAAGCTCTTGTTGCACATCTTGAAGCTAACAGCGGTAATCAAACTGCTGAAGAGATTGCTGCTCATTTTTCCGGTGAGTGGGGTCGTGAAGTGACTTCTCGCCAGGTAAATGGTAAAGCTCTTTCACTTGAGATGACTGCTCATATCAAGCCAGCAGAAAAGAAGGTAACTCCACGTACATATACAGAAGCTGAAGAAGCTCAGATTACTGATATGGCTAACGGTGGATCATACCTCGAAGACATTGCTGAGGCTCTTGGTAAGTCTGTCAACTCTGTACGCGGAAAGCTTCTCTCAATGCAGTTGAAAGCTCCTCAGCGTGATAAGAAGAACTCAAAGAGCGATTCTTACGAAGGCATTGATGAAGTAGCCGCTTCCATGACTGTAGCTCAGCTAGCTGAGCATTATGGAAAATCAGAGCGCGGTGTAAAGACAGTTCTTACACGTCGTGGTCTTACAGCTTCTGACTATACGCCAAAAGCTGTTGAAGCCTAAGTTTATAACTTAGCACAACTTTTAATAGGCACGGCATCTACTGTCGTGCCTTTTATGTTTAAATGCCAGATTCGTTATTTTTATATAAATTAGATGATGAAACATTAGAGTCTATATTAGAGTCTAGTGATGAAGAAAAGCATAGTTATTTTCTTCACCTTATAAGACTATATTTTCCAGGGTCTTCAAAAGAATTAAAAAGTAAATTAATGTCTGCATATGTGTCTAGTTTTATTTTAGAATACATTGTTAGAAACCACGAAGGAATGTCAGAAAGTTTTAGTTGTATATACACCCCCCAAGGTCTTATTAGAGAACTCGTCAATGATCTCTACAAAATAGAAGAAGAATATAAGTATCAAATAAATTAAATTAAGTCTTGCTTTTTACTTCACATTTTGATAGAATATAGCATATTTTGGAGATATTGATATGGCAGTAAAAAAATTAGATATTCCCGAAGCAAAAATTAGACAAGCTTTGTGGATGGTAAAAACCAATAAAACAAAAAAATCAATTTGTGAACATCTTGGTATTGCGTATAATACCAAGAGAATGGACGCTATTCTTCAAGAATTTAAAGATAAAGAAGAACGTATAGCCCAACTAAAAAAGAAAGCTAAATTAAAAGTTTTTTCTACCGAGGAAAAAACTGAAATGGCTAAAGCTTATCAAGATGGTGAAAGCATAAGCTCCATCTCGACTCGTAACTACATCTCATCCCAGAAAGTAAAATCTTTCCTAATAGAACTAGGAGTTCCTATTCGTGGTAGAGCAAGAAAGGCTCCTGCGAAAACAGATCATGTTATCCAAGATTTAGATATAAAATTTAAAAAGGGAGATAGAGTTTTTCATGGCCCTTCCAACTCATTTGCAATTATCTGTAATGTGCTAGATGAGAACTATGTTGAATACCTAAAATATGGTAATCAAAAATATGTGGAACTTCATCCTTTTAATCCTAATCCTAAAACAGGAATGGCAGGTAAATACTTTGAGCCTGCTCAAGATGTACATTATCAAATTTATTGGACACTTGAAGATGGTAAATCTTGGAAACTAGACTCCTTAAAAAGACATATATCTAAAGTAGAAACTCATATTGAAGAGCATGGTAGAGAAAGTTATGATATACAGCTTCAAGGAGATTATGTTCATGGTAGAAGTTTTGTTCCTCGCGATCAATTATTTCCCGTTATCAGAAAATAAAATTTAATGGCTGTAGACCTACAAAAACTTGCAATCAAAAGATTGCTACAAAATCAGAGTCCCGACTTTTTTAACAAACTTGTAAATAAGTATTTTACAGGTAACAATCTTCTGTTGTTTAGAAAAGTAAACAATTTTTACACAAAAAATCTAAGAATTCCTTCTGTAGAAGAGTTTCTTCAAATGCAGAAACAGGAAAGCCAACAAGACTATTTTAAAAGAGAATTTGTTGATGTATTCCTAGAAGGAGAAACTACAGTAAACGATGAGTTCATTAGTTCTCAGTTACAAGATTTTTATATTAGAGAAGAAACTATTAGTTTTTTAGATGGGTTTATAGATGAACTTGATAATTTAGAACAAACAGAGATAATAGATAAAATACAAGAACACATTCTCTCAGTACAAAAATTCATTCCTGAAGGAGAGGAGCTTTTTGATGTAGCTACGATTGAAACTGTACCTACAGAAGAAAACTTTATCATGTATCCTAGCGGTTTAAGCTCTGAGTTTGATGCTGAAAATGGTGGTTTTGGTTTACAAGAACTTGTACTGTTTGGAGGCCGCAGAGGATCAGGTAAGTCTATTATAACTCTCAATATGGCTTTGAACAACTTTCTACTAAACAACTCTGTAGCTTTCATGAGTATTGAAATGCGCTATGTAGAAGTATATTATAGACTTATGAGTATGTTGAGCGGGGTACCGTTTTCAAATTTCATGCTCAACAAACTAACTCACGAAGACAAAGTAAAAGTAGCTTCTTCAAAGTTAGATGCTTTTTACAAAGATACAGATGAAGCTAAGAAACTTTTAAAAAATGTAACAGATACACAAAATTTTAATGAATTCGATATGCAGTTGAGAAAAGGATCTGTGCCTTTTAAAGACAGTAGATTTCATATTATTGATGATGTGCAACTATCTTTAGCTAGAATAGATCATTATTTGAACATGATGACTAGTAAGCATGACATAAAAATGTGTGTGGTTGATTACTTAAATATTGTCAAGGTTGAAGACAGAATGGATTGGAAATCTCAAATAAGTATTTCTGACTCTTTAAAAACCTTAGCACGTAAGTATAAAGTAATTATGATTTCTCCATATCAAATTGATAATACTGGAGAAGCTAGATTTGCTAAAGGAGTGCTAGATTCAGCCGATAAGAGTTTCAGGTTTATGCCAAGCGATCTTAATGAGGACCCAACAGCACTTCCTTTTGAGGTAGCAAAAATCAGAAATGGTAAAGCTATGAAATTTAATGTGCATATGGATTGGGATTGTTTACGTATTGATAGTAATAAATCAAAAGCTATAAGCGGTAGAATATTAAATAGATATGGTAATGATACAAAAGAGCAAGGTAGAGATTTAGGATAATGGATCATGATATAATTAAAATACTGGAAAAAAGAGGTATTGAGTATGAAAAAAATCCTAATACCCCAACAGAAATAAAAATTAAGTGCATTAGCGGACTTCATGAAGACTCTAACCCTAGTCTATCTTTTAATCTAGACAAAAATATTTTTAACTGTTTTTCTTGTGGATATGGGGGGAACTACAAAAAACTACTTAAAGACTTAGGAGAAAATACCTTTATTGAGTTTGACACTAAGCAAGGGTATAAGATCAAAAAGCTTAAGGATAAGCTTGTAAATAAATATTACGCAAGCGAGTTAAAAATGCCTACAGACATGATAAACTTTAGGTATGACTTCAAAGGAGTAAGAGGTAAAATATTACAAGAGTTTGGAGCATTCGTTACAAAACAACACGGGCTTTCTGACTATATTTGTTTTCCAATCTCACAATATGGAAAAACTAGATTTATCGAAGGAAGATATAAAATACTTAATATAGCTTCTGAAAGCCCAAAATATCTACGAAAACCAGCTAATGCTGTAGTAACAGATTTAGTATTCCCTTTAGATAAGGTATCTAATAAAAGTCATTTAATTCTTGTAGAAGGCTTATTTGATATGCTAAACTTATGGCAGTATGGTTATAAAAACACTGTTTGTATTTTTGGCACAAACAATTTTGACAAACCTAAAGCTAAACTATTAGATGATAATGGGGTTAAAAAGTGTACTATCTTTATGGATAACGATGTTAGCGGTATTAGGGCCTCTAAAGTAATATCCTCTTTATTAGAGGCAAACGACATTGAGACCCACATTGTTAATCCTCCTGACGGAAAAGACCCTGGAGATATGAGCCACCTCGAATTAATGTCTGTATTTGGAGAAGAGTATGAATAAGTTTGTGTATGTATTGAATTCACCTTTAAAAAAAGATGCTGAAATAAAGTTAAAGCCTTTTGCTAAAGGATTAACTTTTGATATAAAATACCTATCTTCTGCGCCTAAAGAAAAAATTCTTAAAAAAGATATCGATTTAGATTTTGACGAGTTAAACGAGTATGATTTAGTTTGTCCTGTAGGAGCCGATTCTCTTAAATATGTTTGTGGGGTTACAGGAATTTTGAAGTATGCAGGTAATGTGGTAAATGAAAAATATGTTCCTATAATTGATCCTAATATGCTTGCAATAAAACCTCAGTATAGAGTAGAATTGATAAAATGCTTTGATAAAATCAGAGATATTAAAGAAGGAAAAATACAAGCTGTATACGAAAAAGACTATAGGTACTTAGATACTGTAGAGGGATTTTCTAAATATCTAGAAGTGTTAAAATCAGTAGATGAGATGGTAGTAGACATTGAGACTACTGCGCTGTCGGCAAGAAAAGGATCAGTTATTGGTATAGCTCTTTCAACGAAACCTCACGAAGGAATTTTTGTATCATCAGATATAGTAGAAGAGTATTTTGATGAAGTAAAAGAACTTTTCTTAACCAAAAAATGTATCTTCCATAACGCTAAGTTTGATATGCAATTTTTAAACAAGCAGTATGGTTTTGAATTTCCTGATTTTGAAGATACTATTCTAATGCATTATTGTTTGGACGAGTCAGTAGGCACGCATGGTCTTAAAGATCTTGCAATGAAGTTTACTGACTTAGGAGACTACGATAGAGACTTGCATGAGTATAAGAAAACTTTTTGCCGTCAAAATAAAATTCTGTTAGCAGATTTTAACTATGGTATGTTGCCTATTGATATTCTGGCTCCGTATGCATGTAAAGACGGAGATGCTACTTTTCAGCTATACAAAAAGTTTAAGCCTTTAATAGATAAGAATAAAAACTTTTCTTACGTATACGAAAAACTTCTTAAGCCTTCCACCATATCTCTTATGTATTTAGAAGATACTGGAGGACCAATTAATCTAGGAGTACTACACTCTATTGAAGAAGAGTTTAAGATTGATATTGAAGAATGTTTAGCAGAAATTAATATGCACCCTGCGGTTAAAAAGTTTGAAGAAAACACTAAAAAAACTTTTAACCCTAATAGCACTTATCATCTTCGTGATGTCCTTTTTAATATTATGAAACTGCCCTCAAAAAAGAAAACAGAAACAGGGGCTATGTCTACCGACCAAGAAGTGTTGGAGAACTTGAAGAACCCTCTTGCTGATGCAGTCCTTGATCTCCGTAAGAAAGTAAAACTTTCTCAGACTTATATCAAAAACATTCGCGAAGGAGTTGATCGAGATATGAGGCTTCGTTCAAGCTTTAATATTATCGGCACAGCCGCAGGACGACTCTCGTCGTCTGGTGTTTTGAATTATCAAAATCTTCCCAGAGACAAAGACTCAGGTATCAAAAAGTTTTTTCAAGCTAGAGAGGGTTTTAAGATTGTTCAAGCTGACCTTGGTACTGCTGAGGTATATGTTGCTGCCGCACTGGCTAAGGACCAATTTCTACAACGAGCTTTTGTTGAAGATCTAGACTTTCATTCTTACGTAGCACATGGAATGTTTAAATTAGACTGTGAGGTTGATGAGGTAAAAAATAAATATCCTGATCAGCGACAGCATGCAAAAGCTATTACCTTTGGTATTCTATACGGAGCTGGGCCTGCTAAAATTGGAGAAACAGCTAACGTTTCTTTGGATGTAGCTAGAAGATTTATTAAACAATACTTTATGCAAGCTCGTGACTTAAAAATTTGGATTGACTCTAATATACAATTTATCAAAGACAATCACTTTACTTATAGTGCTTTTGGACGTAAACGCAGACTTCCAGAAGCAGGAGCAGAATCAAAAGGAGTAGCGGCTCACGCTCAACGCTCAGGACTAAACTTTCTTATTCAGTCTGTTGCCTCGGATATCAACTTATTTGGTATTTTTGATACTGTGAGTTGGATTAAAGAACAACAAGTACAAAATGAAGTACAGCTTTTCGCTACAGTACACGACTCTATTGTTGCTGAAGTGCATGAGTCTATGATAGATACCTATTCTGATGCTCTTATTTCTAATCTGCAAAAAGACAGAGGTGTATTTATCGAAGGCAAACCTATCAATGTAGATGTCGAGATTGGTCCGAGTTGGGGTGAGTTAGAGAACTATAGGTAATGAAAAGTAAATTTTATGATATTAGTTTTCCTTGTTTCGGACTAACTAAAGCTCCGTACGAGTCTTTATATAGAGGTAAATCAATATACATAAAATTATTTGAGCAGGATCAAGAACTTATAGTTGTTGATGATACTTCAATCAACCATAATAGCTATATCAAAAGATTAGAAGTATTAAAAAGCGTAAAAGATAATGTTATTTACTACGACTTTACCTGCTCAAACTTATCTGCCTTATTGCTCAGTAGATGTAAATGGGTGTATGACAGTAGACTAAAAGTACACTCTTTAAATAGTAAATATAGTTTTTACCCGCTACAGTATAAAAAAATTATAAAAGCCAGAAAAGATGTTTTTTGGCTTGATAAAATAAGTTATCCTTTTCATTTGCCTCCTTTTCTTGTTGATGATGAAAATATAAAAAACCTTTATGTAGGAATTGTACTTGTAGATTTTTGTTGGCATATTTACGAGTTTACCGCTTTTCCTAAAAATCAAGATAGAATCAGATTATGAAACATAAAAAATTCTCTCTAAAAAATGCTACAATCTCGGATAAAATTTATTTCACAGAAGAAGATTTAGAAAAAGATATAGATGACGTATTCTATGACTTTTTTCATTATACTGTGGGAGATGAGTTTACAACAACGTGGAATAAAAGCGAAGAAACAGGTATCATATCTGTTCCATCTGGAGCGTTTTATAAGATAGATTTTCAAAATTTAAAAGACGAGAGACCCTTATTTGATAGAAGAAACTCCTGGAAATTTAAAGGTAAGCTAAAAAGTGAACAACAACAAGTAGCGGATAAATTTTATAAACAACAAAGATTATATAACGGATTAATAAAAGCTCCTTGCGGTTGGGGTAAAACCTACCTAGGTTGTTATCTTGTAGCTAATAATGCTAAACCTACTGTTATTGTGGTACATACAAAACTTCTTGCCTATCAATGGTATGAAGGACTTAAAGAATTGATACCAGATGTACCAATTGGTTTTATAGGAGATGGAAAACTACAGCCTAGAGAAATTACTGTTGCTATCTATAAATCGCTAGTTAACAATCTAGAAAGCCTTAAAAATAATTTTGAAGTTATTTTAGTAGATGAAGCGCATCTATGCCCTGCCGATATGTTTAGTAGAGTAGTTAATGGGTTAGCCTGTAGAACCAAGATAGCCTTGAGCGCTACACCTACTAGAAAAGATGGAATGCACATTGTGTTATCAGACTACTTTGGGCCTAATAGAGTAATGGCTAAAGACAAGTCTAGACTTACTCCAGCAGTAGAAATTATACGTACTGATGTAAATTTTAGACTTAGAAACCCCCAAAGAGATTGGGCTTTGTCTATGAATATGTTAGCACAAAATGATGCTTATATTGAATTAATATGTGATACAGCTAGAAAAAAGATCGCTCAAGACAGATGCGTCTTAATTATTAGCGAAAGAATTGAGATGTTAAAAAGAATAAATAATAAGTTAGAAGATTCTGTGATGCTAGTAGGGGCCACTAAAGAACCAGAGAGACAAAGAATACTATCAGAGGCGGGAAAGTCAGTAAAAGCAATACTATCAACTAAAATATTTGATGAAGGAATTTCTTGTCATAGACTTGATACTATTATATTTACCTGCCCACAGAATAACTATGCAAAGCTAGAACAAAGGATAGGTCGTATATTAAGAGAGCATGAAGAGAAAAAGTTTCCTCTGATTTTAGATATCTGGTTAAAAGGACCTATTGTAAAAAATGTTCAAGAAAAAAGACTAAGATGGTATCAACAGCAAGGATTCCATCTAAATTCAAATTGATTTTGACAAATGCTAAGAAAATGACTATACTATTGAATACTGTTGAGATTAAAAAAGCAGCGAAGAATAATTACGAAGCAGAGATAGTATTAACTTTTGCTTTAAGTGTTGGGTATAATAAAATTATATCTACCAGCTTTCCTCATTTAAAAAACAAACTACACATTAGTGGAGTACCTGAATTTTTGTTTATTAGAGGATATCTCAAAAAGTACAAGAATAAGATAGTTTCTAATTTTAGAATTAATGAGCCTCAGTGTTATATGAATAATCCTAGTTGGTTACATTTAAAAATATCTGCTGAAGCTAAAAGTGACTATCTATACATCCTAGGTCAGAGAAGTTTACATAATAAAAATCGATTTATTCCTGAGTACTATGTAGAAAACAAGTATTGGAACAATCCATTAGTCAAACATTCTGATCGGATACTAACTTTTATATTGGAGAAATAATATGGCCTTACAATGGACAGACCTAAAACAACAACAAGGAGGAAACTCCGGACAAAACCGCACAATCGAAAGAGTACGTCTAAGCGATGGTGATAATAAAATCAGACTAGTCGGAAATGTTATGCCTAGATATGTATACTGGGTTATCAATAACGATGGTAAGCGTATTCCTATCGAGTGTCTTAGCTTTAATCGGGACAACGAAACTTTTTCAGAAGCACCTGGTATAGACCCTGTAAAAGAAATTGATCCTGCTATCTACGGTGATAAACCAATATTCTCATATGTATGCAATGCTATTGATCGTAAAGATAATCAGATTAAACTATTTGATCTGAAACCCACTGTGTACCGTCAAGTATTAGATTATGCTATGAATCCAGAATATGGTAATCCTTCTGATGGAGAAAGTGGTTATGATATTACTATCAAAAGAGAAAAGACCGGACCCCAGGTAATGAATGTAAAATACACCTGCATCCCTTCTAGAAGAACAGTCCCTTTAACTGAAGAAGAAAAAGGTTTAGAACTTTATGATCTTGAGAGGCTATTTAAGAGACAAAGTTATGAAGAGCAAAAAGAATTTCTACTAAGAAATACTGCTTATTTCTCAGAAACAGTTGTGGGAGATTTAAGAGTCGATGAATCAGAAACAATGGAAGACATCTAATGTCCAAGAAAAAACTTTCCGAATACGCAGAAACATCAGAACCTAACATTTCTGATACAACAACAAATGATCAAGATCCTGCTGAGGGAGTAGAAAGAGCTAATAATATATCTATTCCAAAATCAGTATCTGCTCCTGAATACATTCCTACTTTACCAGAAGACGGAAGTCCATTTTTTGAGCAAGTAGCAGATAATCAGGTAAAGCTTCAGTCTGAAGAGCTTAGAAAAATGAATGTATTTTTTGCTACACCTTGTTATGGTGGAGTAGTTACAGATCAATACTTTTTAAGTATGTTTAGACTATCCCAAACCATGATTCAAAACGGTATCAATTTTAGAATTACTACCCTACGTAATGAATCATTGGTAACTAGAGCACGTAATATTTTAACTGCGATGTTTATGGCAGATGAATCTGCAACACATATGATGTTTATTGATGCTGATATTGAATTTGACGCTGAGTCAGTGTTAAGAATGCTAGCAATGAATAAAAATATTACTGCTGCTGCCTATCCAAAGAAAACAGTGGATTGGAATGGGGTTGCAAAAGCTGTTCAAGCAGGAGAAACAGATCCTGCTCCTGCAGGAGCTGAGTACGCTATCAATTTGAAATTTGAGGATAAAGCCACTAAAAAAGTAAAGTCTAGAGATGGTGCTGTAGAAGTGCTAGATGCCTCAACTGGATTCTTCTTAATCAAAAAAGAAGTTATCAAAACAATGATGGAGTCATATCCAGAACTACATTATAAAAATGATAGCTCTATCGATCCAAAGTACAATAAATATTGTTATTCTTTATTTGATACTATTCATGATCCTATTGATAATAGATATCTTTCAGAAGATTATACTTTCTGTAGAAGGTGGCAGTCTTTAGGAGGTAGTATTTGGGTAGATCCTAACACTAAACTTAATCATGTTGGTGCTTTTACATTCCAAGGGAATCTAAATAAAATATTTAACTATGGCCCTTAAAATACTGTCTAGTGCTGATTGGCACATACTTTTACACAAAAAGAAAGTGCCTTATAAATGGCAAGAGAATCGTTTCAAGCTTATGTTTAAAAAATTACATGAGCTTGAAGCTTCTTGCGATATACATATTATTGCAGGAGATGTGTTCGACAAAAAACCAGAACCTGATGAAATATGTTTATTCTTATCTTATGTTAATTCAGTTACTATTCCGACATTTATTATCCCTGGTAATCATGAAGCGACTAAGAAAGGAGAAACTTTCTTAGAGTATTTTAATGCAGAAGCAGTTATTACTAATCCCTTAGTAAGTCTATTCACTAAAAATAAAAGAGTAGAAGGTAAAGGTCTACCTAGTATGCAGTTTTTTCCGTATGGAGAGATGCAAATTGATAAAATACCTGAGTACGTTGAAGGAGATTTATTAGTAACACATATAAGAGGAGAAGTACCTCCTCATGTAACTCCTGAGTTTGATTTTGAAAAAATTAGACAATGGGAGCTAATAATTTTAGGAGATCTACACTTTAACCACAAGTATAAAGATTTTAATGCATATTACCCAGGATCCCCATTAAATACTCACTTTGATAGAGAAGACTCTAGAAAATACGGAGTAGATGTATTTACATATATTGACCATAAAAACTACTCTAGAGAGTTTATTGATTTAAAATTACCTAAATTATTAAGAAAAACAATCACAACAAATGATGAGATAGTATCTCATGATTTTAATCATGTTATTTATGAAGTTGTAGGGTCTATTGATGAAGTCAGTAAAATTGAAAATTCTGATTTAATAGATAAGAAAATAGCAACGGCCCCTTCAGAAAACTCTAAGCTAGACTTAAGAAACAAGTCTATTTTAGAGGAATTAAAAGACTATCTAATCTACTTAAAAGTAGATAATAAAGATTCAGTACTAGATGAGTACAAAGGATTAGGATTAAAATGAAAGCAATTATTAAACCATATTTATTTGAGATTCCTTTACCTCAATTAAAAGACTGCGAAAGAATAATAACTAAACATGCAGTAGATCAATTTAACTTAAAAGAAAGCAAAAGCGCTGGTAGAGGGTATAATGTTCATTTAGACAATATTCCTGAGTTAGATAAATTATGGAGAATATTTGTTAGACTATGTGATTCCAGCTTCTATAATTTAAGTCCTGTTAATGAGGATGTTAAAGAAGGAGAGTGTTGGGCTTATGTACAAAATAAAGACAGAAATGTATCACAATGGCATAGCCACGTTACAACTGCTAGTATAAATGGAGTATACTACCCTAATGTTCCTGATTACACTGGAACATTATCGGTGCTCACTAGTTTTGCGGAAGAAAAGGAAGTGCAAGTAAAACAGGGACATTTATATTTATTCCCTGGGTGGATGATCCATAAACCAAACCCTCAAATGTTTTCTGAAGAGCCTAGAGTAAGTATAAATGTTGAGTTATTAACTTATACAAGACCAATCTTACATAAATTTATATTAGATGTAGAAAATACTAGCAATAGTACACACTCCTCTTATCATGAGGTAATGTGGTAATGAGCATAAAACTAAAAAATTTAAATTTTAGTAATATGTACAGCTATGGGGAAAATATATCTATAGATCTTTCTAATGAGAAGATTACTCAATTATCTGCTCCTAATGGCAGCGGTAAGTCTAGCATAGCACTTATTCTTCAAGAAATACTTTTTAACAAAAACATAAAAGGTATAAAAAAAGGAGACATATTAAATAAATATGTCAAAAGCAAAAGTTGGGATGCAAATTTAACGTTTAGTATTGAAAAAGATAATTA
>CENJ01169439.1_pt1 | contig 19382 bp, 16 predicted proteins | sample 356161 | NCBI WGS metagenome assembly CENJ01 (sample SAMEA2619531, study PRJEB7988) | marine metagenome | biome: marine biome (ENVO:00000447); feature: surface water layer (ENVO:00002042); material: "saline water (ENVO:00002010), including plankton (ENVO:xxxxxxxx)" | depth 5 m
GATATGAAGCAGGCTGAGGTTTACGAAAACGATATCCTTCCTAACTTAGAAAAAGGAAAAACTCTGGCTTTCACTCATGGCCTTGCCGTTCATTTTGGTCTAATCGACGCACCCAAGGGCATCGACGTTATCATGGTCGCTCCTAAGGGCCCTGGACACATTGTTCGTAGTCAATACGTTGAAGGTAAGGGAGTTCCAGCTCTCATCGCGGTCAACAAAGGATCTTCCCGTGAGGCAAAGAAAGTTGCCCTTGCATGGGCAAAGGGCGTTGGCGGCACACGTGCAGGCGTGATCCAAACAACTTTCAAGGAAGAATGCGAAACCGACCTCTTCGGTGAGCAAGCGGTTCTTTGCGGTGGTGCCTCGGAACTCGTCATGGCGGGCTTTGATACACTTGTTGAAGCAGGCTATCAACCAGAAATGGCTTACTTCGAGTGCTTGCACGAGTTAAAGCTTATTGTCGACCTCATGGTTGAGTCAGGTGTTTCTGGCATGCGTTTCTCTATCTCCGAAACAGCGGAATGGGGCGACTACATATCGGGCCCACGAGTAATCAACGCATCCTCACGTAAGGCGATGAAGGCAATCCTCAAGGATATCCAAAATGGAAAATTCACCAAGAACTGGGTTAATGAATACAAGGCTGGCCTTCCACGATACAAGCAGTTCATCAAGGACGGACAAAACCATCCAATCGAAAAGACAGGCGAGCGCCTTCGTTCGCTCATGCCTTGGGTCAAGAAGCGCAATATTGGTGGTTCGCAAGCCTCCTACAACTAAGCAATTTCATATTTGAAACTTTAAGCGGTCGTCGGAATAGTCTGACGATCGCTTTTTAGTTTATGACTGCCACTACATTCATCGCAACTCGCAAGAGTCCGCTTGCTCTCAAGCAGACAGAGTTGGTGCGTGCATACTTGGCAGAAAAGCTACCTGACGGAAGCTATGAGAGTCTAGAGCTCTCTACAAAAGTAGACGAACGTCTGAACTGGTCACTTGAAAAGCGTGGCGGGATCGGGCTTTTTACCAAAGAGCTGGAATATGCCCTTATCGAGAGACGGGCCGAGCTTGCTATACACAGCGCGAAGGACATGCCAACGACATTGCCCAAGGAACTAGCCATCGCTGGCTATCTGCCACGAGCTCGGGTCAATGACGTCCTTGTTCATCGCAAAGACTCTCCCAACCCACAAACCATCGCTTCCAGTAGCCCACGTCGCCGAATTCAAGTTGGGCTCCTTTATCCAGAAGCAAAATGGACAACGATCCGTGGTAATGTCGATACTCGACTGCGTAAAATCGCAGCCGGCGAATGTGAGGCTAGCCTACTCGCTAGAGCCGGCCTCGACCGCTTAGATATCGCAGCCTTCGACGGCCTCGAGTTCGTTGAGCTAGCCGTCGAACAAGTCGTCCCCGCCCCTGGACAAGCAGCCATTGCTGTGCAGTGCCGAACCGAAGACCTCGCCAAATACAAAGACCTCTTCTGCGCTGACACTAAACTAGCCGTCACTTTAGAAAAAGCCTTCCTAAAACGACTCGGCAGCGGTTGCCAGATCCCTGTCGGTGCTTACTATAAAAAAGGTGTCTTTCGCATCTATCATCAAGAAGTCGGGCACCGCACGTTCGAGATCACGCTAACGGCACTCGATCAGGTTGAGCCGGAACTCGATCTTGTCATGGAGCAACTCACTATTACTTAAAGTATGTCAGTACAAGGAAAAGTTTATCTAATCGGCGCAGGCCCTGGTGATCCAGGTCTCGTTACTGTTCGAGCACGTGAACTCATCGAACTCGCTGATGTCATCGTTTACGACTATCTTGCTAATTCAAAACTACTCGATTGGACAAAACCGGATTCCGAGAAGATCTACGTAGGTAAGAGCGCAGGCCGCCACTCCATCCCGCAGGATGAGATCGAAGAGATTCTCGTTGACCGTGCCAACAAGGGAAAACAAGTCGTTCGCCTTAAAGGTGGTGATCCCTACGTATTCGGTCGAGGTGGAGAAGAAATCAATGAGCTACAAATCGATAAAATCCCCTTCGAAGTCGTCCCTGGTGTGACTGCCGCTCTCGCCACGGCCGCATATACTGGCATTCCCCTCTCTCACAGGAATTACAGCTCAGCTATTACCTTTTTAACCGGTCACGAAAATCCGGAAAAACACACGCTCAGTATTGACTTCAGGGTGTATGCAAAAATTAAAGGCACACTCTGTCTCTACATGGGCGTCGGCCAACTACCACGGATCACTACCGAGTTAAAAGAAGGCGGCATGGTTGGCGACACACCCGTCGCCATAGTCGAATGGGCCACACTCAGCCGGCAACGCTCCGTTTACGGCACCCTAGACACCATTGTAGATGATCTCGAAACCTCCGGTCTAGGGGCACCCTCCATGATCATCATCGGCAATGTCGTTGCCCATCGGGCCAAAACCGAATGGTTTGAGGGTCGCCCACTCTTTGGTAAACGCATCGTCGTCACACGGGCCCGCGAGCAGGCTGGTCAACTCACGCAAATGCTCGCCGATCAAGGTGCTGAAATTATCGAGCTTCCTTTTATCTTAGTAGAGCCACATTTCGATGGCCAACGAGTGAGCGAAGTCCTCGCAGGCATCGCTGTTTACGAATGGGTCATCTTCACTAGCGCGAATGGGGTGAAGAACTTCTTCGACCTCTTCTACAAAGCTTACGACGATATCCGCTGCCTCGGCCCTATGCGTATAGCCGCTGTAGGGACCGCAACCGCGCGCGAGATCGAGAAACATAAGCTCAAGGTCGACCTCGTGCCAAAACAGGCTAATGCGGATGCCCTAGCCAAAGAACTGATCGAAAACGAAGGAGTCGAAAGCGTTCAGGTACTTGTCGTAACAGGAAATCAAAACCGCGATAATCTTGTCGCGCGCCTAGAGTCCGACGAAGGCCGTGCCATTGTCGATACCCTGCCCCTCTATCGAACCAGTAAAACCGACCTCAGCCAAGAACCCTCTGTCGAACGCTTCCGCATGGAGGGTGCCGATGCCGTCCTCTTCACCAGTTCCTCTACTGTAAAATCTTTTGTCGAGCAACACGAATCACTCACACTAGAGCCTGCTGCGCGCAAACCCAGTTTCGGTAGTATCGGGCCTCTCACCACAAAAACCATGAAAGAACTTAAACTTCCAGTTGCTTTCGAGGCCACTCAATCCAGCTTAAAACATTTCGTCGTTGAAACAATCTCTCACCTGAAATGAGTTTACTCTAGGGTATTACAAACGCCTAAATCTTAAATTCTAATCTCTAATTTATATAACTATGAAAGTAACACTCGAAACTACCCAAGGCTCCATCACATTCGACCTCTTTAATGACGTCGCACCCAAAACCTGTGAAAACTTTACTACGCACTGCAAGAATGGCTACTACAATGGCGTCATCTTTCACCGGATCATTGAACAATTCATGATTCAAGGAGGTGACCCAACAGGGACAGGCCGTGGAGGTGAATCAATATGGGGCAAAAACTTCGAAGACGAATGCGCCCGTGATCTAAATTTCGATAAGGCAGGAATACTCGCTATGGCCAACGCAGGCCCAGGCACTAATGGTAGCCAGTTTTTTATCACCACAGCAGCCACTCCTTGGCTTCACATGAACCACACCATCTTCGGTGAAGTCACCGAAGGCATGGACGTCATCAAGAAACTCGAAAGTGTCAAAAAAGGTGCTGGTGATCGCCCGATCGAAGAGCAGAAAATCATATCCGCGACAATCTGCGAGTAGTTCACGTCAGGAATCATGGACTGGACCGCCCACTCCAACTATGAACTTAAGGAGAAGATAGATTATACAATATTTTAAGCGGCTTCTGAGACGTAGCCGCTTTCTGTATTTTACTCTACACTGACCATTTTTAAATATTTGCTTTGCGATGTCTATACTAGCACTACACGGCTTTACTGGTTGCGGTGCTGACTTCGCGCCACTCGCGCAAGAAGTCGGCGGCGAATGGCACTGCCCCGCTCTGCCAGGACATGGCCCCGAATCTCAGATAGACTGCTCTCCACAAGGCACTGTTGATTGCATCAACAAGGTAATTACCCATCATCAGTCACCAGCCACTACTCAAAAAATTCTCTTGGGCTATTCGATGGGTGCAAGAGCCGCTCTTCTTCATGCGGCGTATTACCCCGAAGTATGGGATGCACTCATCCTGATCAGCGCTACCCCTGGTATTGAAGACGAGACCGAGCGGGCTAGTCGTCGCATTGCAGACGCCGAACTCGCAGATTCCATTGAGCGACTTGGCATGCAAGAATTCCTAGAATTCTGGCAAGAAACGCCCCTGATACGGAGCCAAAAGAACATAGCAGGTGATCTGCAGGCCTCCATGCAGGCTAATCGCCTAAAAAACACTAGCATAGGCCTAGCCAAAAGTTTATGCCAATTCGGCCAGGGCAATGCACCTAACCTCTGGCCAGAACTAGCCAAACTGACTATGCCTGCACTACTCATAACTGGCGAAAAAGACACGAAATACACAAACATTGCTCAGCGCATGCAGGCTGTCTTGCCTCACGCCTCCCATTTTACCGTATCAGATGCATCGCACATGCCCCATCTTGAACAATGTGATCCCGTAAAAATGGCCATTCACACCTTCCTTGCAGACCTATAATAAAAAGTGACAGGGTTAGTGGATGCTCGGCAAGTTAGGGTCCTTAGCAATATGTTGGGGAAAATTCTTGATCGCTAACTTGAGCGAATCATTAACTCGCTCTTCCGTTAGCTGTAGCGCGCCGAAAATGTTAGGAAGTTCGTTTCGCCAAAAAAGATTGCGGGTACTGCTCTCGTAGATTTCAAGAGTCAGGTGTAGACGTGAGGCAAGTCGACTGTTTGGATCACCTCGGCGAGCGATGACCTCGTTGTAGGGATCAATGTGGTCAAAGGGGTTTGCACAGTAAGTCACTGACTTTTTCCATTTAACTACAGCGAAAAAATCAGCGTCGACGTCGGTAGGTTCAAAACCCCTTTCTTCTAACTGACTGACAACTACTTGCTCGGATAGCTCTTCGAGTAAGAGTTCATCGGACTTACGGAAATCCATGCCCGTAGTGAGCGTATGCTTATAACTGAAGGTATCTAGTGAACTAAAATTGATCGTTTTGACGAACTCTCCGTAAGGCGTTGTACTTAAACAAGCAGTGAAGCAAGTTAGGATCGTAAAAGTAAACAGTAAGGGGACAAATATTTTCATACTTCAAACTCAATAGACTTATCGAAAGAACTCAATCTCAGACTGTTTCGTAAATAAATCGCTTATTAATATTAAATCGAGAAATCAGAAATTAATGAGAATAACACTGAGATTACCGCTAATATTCGTGACTAAAAGTATTGTCCGTAAGGGTGAAATTGCCTACATTTTAAAACATGCGACTGACCAGCCAAGAACGTAAAAGCCTCTCCGTAATCCTACTGATTCTCATCTTGGCGGTTGTTGGATTTTGGCTGTTTTAGTTTCGCTACTGGAAGCATACTTTAGCTATTTATTTCGTATTAGTGGGTGTTCCGGCTGGGCGGATTTCAGAATGCAGCCATATAAATCTGAAATCCAAGACTTACGCTGGCTTCTTCAAATTAATAAAATGGTCCCAATCCGAGTCATAGCTTTGCCCAATCAAAGAACTAACAAATGGCCGCCACTTCGGGCGCTCGGGCTTACGTATGAGGTGCATGTTTGCCTGATGTGGCAGACGGTTCGCTTTGCGTGAATTACACTTAATACATGATGTAACAATATTTTCCCAAGAGGTTCGCCCACCGATATCACGAGGGATTACGTGGTCCATATTTAAATGCACCGCATCAAAGTGATTACCGCAATATTGACAGCGATAATCATCGCGTTCAAAGAGATTGTTTCGTGTGAATTTAATTTCCTGAGTTGGTAACTTGTCATAGCTGCGGAGTAGCAGGACCTTGGGCATTCGTATCCGTAAACGAACAGTCTGAATGCAGGGCTCATTGACCTCAGGAGACGCTTCCTGGGAGAGTTCCAACCAAGCAGATGAGTCCATCAAACGGAAATTCTCGTCCCCAGTGTAGATAACCTGCGCGTGGTCTTGAAGCAGTAGGCTAAAAGCTCGCTCAACGCCAACGATGTTAACTGGCTGCCATAACCGGTTCAAAACCAAAACTCGATATTTTGGAGCAGTACTCATCAGATATAACTGATGTAATTCGCGGCTGAATAATGTCAACCTTTTCGAAATGCCGTCCCCCAGAATAACAAAAAATCACTCAGTCTCAGATAGTAGGAATACATCTGAGCTCACCAAAATATGTAAACCCTACTTACTCAAGTAGCCTTGCTCGCCGATGCTGCTGAGGGAACTGCAAGGTTATGGCTGTGCCCGCCTCTTTTCTCGACTCAATGTTGATATGCCCACCGTGTGCACGAATAATGCGCTCAACAATCATCATGCCAAGGCCGTGGCCTCCCTTTTTAGTCGTGTAGTAGGCTTGAAAAACCTTGGAAAGATCCTCCCCAGAAATGCCTGAGCCCGTATCAACAAATTGCAGATAAACGTAGTCGTCGTCACGACGTGCAATGATTCGCAGACTTCCATTAGGCTGCATGGCTTCCATCGCATTTTTGATTAGATTAAAAAAGACCTGCTTAATTTGATCGCTGTCACCGAGAATCGTGGGTAATTCTTCACTGAATTCGACTTTTACACCAAGTTTACGGTCGCTCAATTCTGCCTCCTGCACGCGCAGTACTTCCTCAACGAGCCTTAGCAAATCAAGCTCATTTAACTCAGGCTTCTGCGGTCGCACTGCTTCGAGAAAGTGGGTAATGATGCCATCGAGTCGCTCCACCTCTCCTTGGCACACCAGCAAGGACTCGGCCAATTTAGCGGCGTCTGCCTGCTCACTTAGTTTCTTGATCTTGCGCTCAATTAGCTGTAAGTGAATCGTCAAAGAATTAAGCGGGTTTCCAAGTTCGTGCGCTACGCCTGCGGCTAAACGAACGATAGAATCGATACGCTCACTTTCGATCCGCTCCTCCATCGAAACGCGTTCTTCAGTTACGTCGGACAGAACGATAACGTAACCACCACTATCATCATGGCCAACTTGAGCATCGATAGGTACCATGTAGAGACGCACCACGCGATGCTCGGGGTAATTAAGTTCTATCTCACGCGAGAGAACGGGAGCCGATTTCTTTTTACCCTTAACTTCTTCAAGATTGATCGATTTGGCTAAATCGGGCACCATTTTCCAGAGTCTAGTGACACCGATATCGTTTTCCTTGAGGCCAATCAATCCTAGAGCTGCATCGTTTGCATATTGCACCACTCCATCCGAATCGATCACAATAACACCATCTTGAATCGTATTGAATACAGTCTCCTGCATCTTGCGCTCGCGAGCAAGACGCTGCACGAGGATTCCCAAATTCACTGAATCAAGATCTTCGATCCGCCCAAGTATTTTTTCGAGTCCAGTGTTTTTCATTAGAAGAAGTTAAAATATAAAAGTTAAAAGGTAGAAGCCATCATTTCGTGGGCGCAACGAGTTGTATCAATTCTTCTGCAATGACCGACTTAGTGGAGGGACCTAGTTTGATGGAAGTTCCGTCGGCAGCGATGAGAAGTACTTCGTTTGAATCCGCAGCGAATCCTGATCCTACTCTGCCAACTTCATTAGCTACAATGAAGTCTAGGTTCTTGGATGCTAGCTTTTCCTTGGCATAAGTGACCACATCCTTTGTTTCAGCAGCAAAGCCGACTACTGTCTGGTGCGCTTTACGGTCGGACATAGCTTTCAGGATGTCCGTGGTGCGTTCAAACTCAATATTCATGGAAGCCTCACCCTTCTTTTCTTTTTGAGTGTGCTGAATAACGGGGCGAAAGTCGCTGACCGCCGCCGTCATAATGAGGATATCACAAGCATCGAAGAGCGCATCTACCTGATGTAGCATTTCTTCGGCGGTCATAACCGGGTAGAAGATGGCGCCAATTGGTTCTTCTAGATCGACAGGACCAGCCACAAGATCAACGTTCCAGCCAGCCTCAATAGCGGCTTGGGCAATGGAAAAGCCCATTTTCCCGGTCGAAGGATTACTGATATATCGTACCGGATCGATATGCTCACGGGTGGGACCCGCAGTAATAAGACAACGAATAGAGCTTGCGTTCGACATGAGCATTAAAACTCTAAACGATCTCATGCCTGATCTGCAACCCATCAACTCGTCTATTTCTGATAATTCAGAACCGCCTAAAAAAAAGGACGCCGGGAAGGAAAATACTTTCCTGAACCTAGGTTTCAACCTGATCCTACCAATCTTACTACTCAACAAGGGTAAGCAATGGTTCGGTTCCCACCTTGAACCCTACTTCGATAATGTAGCGGTAGGCGTGCTTCTCCTTGCGATTGCCTTTCCTGTCGGCTACTTCTTCTACGACTATCTTAAACGCTCGAAGTATAACGTTTTTTCGATCCTTGGTTTGATCAGTGTTCTTTTGACTGGAGGCATTGGAATCCTAAAGATTCCAACTGAATGGTTCGCGGTCAAGGAGGCTGCCATCCCACTTCTACTGGGCTTTGCCGTGCTGGTTTCCTTAAAAACACCCTACCCCCTTATTCGTACGCTTCTCTACAACCCCGAGCTTATTAATGTAGATAAGGTACATTCCGCCCTCGTCACGCACGATTCAGTCAGCGCCTTTGATCGTTTACTTGTACGCTGCACATGGATGCTGGCGGCCTCTTTTTTACTAAGTGGTATTTTAAACTACTTTCTCGCTCGCTGGATCGTAGTCAGTCCCAGTGGCAGTGATGCTTTTAATTCCGAGGTGAGTAAAATGATGGCTTGGAGTTGGCCAGTCATAGCGATCCCAAGCATGGTAATTATGATGCTCACACTGATGCAACTGCTCAAAGGCATTAAAAGCATGACTGGCCTGGAACTCGAAAATATACTTCACAGCGCAGAACCAAAAGAAGTCGACAGCAGTGATACTGGTTCGAAATGATTATCCCATTTAGCTAGGAAGTGTATCTCAATAACGAAGCGAATATCGCTGTTGATTTGCCTCGTTTTAGGTATCCAAATACTGTTTCTGCAACTCTTCGACCACAGTTGGATCAGCCAAAGTCGTTACATTGCCCAACTCTTTGCCCTCGGCGATGTCACGTAGAATCCTACGCATAATCTTACCAGAACGTGTTTTAGGTAAATCCGAAGAAAAGAGAACACGTTCAGGCCGAGCAAACTTCCCGATCCCCTTGTCGATCATTGCGACGAGTTCCTTACGGAGAAGATCGTCTTGATCGCGACCATCAATCACAGTGACAAAGGCAACTAGCCCCTGACCCTTAATCTCGTGGGAAATACCGACCACTGCAGATTCGGCCACGTCCTTGTGCTCGACGAAGACACTTTCCAACTCAGCAGTGCCGATACGGTGACCCGATACGTTGACCACATCGTCCACACGACCTAGGATCCAAATATAGCCATCCGCGTCGCGGCGTGCACCGTCCCCAGGGAAATAATATTTACCACCCCACTTACACCAGTAGGTATCTTTAAAACGCTGTGGGTCGCCATAAATACCACGCAGCATACCGGGCCATGGTTTCTTGATAGCTAGAATGCCTGCTTCGACTTCGCTACCATCATCTGCTAAGATCACTGGCTCGATCCCAAAGAAAGGAACTGTAGCGCAACCAGGCTTCGTCGCGGTCGCACCCGGCATTGGTGAGAGCATGTGCCCACCTGTTTCGGTCTGCCACCATGTATCCACGATCGGACAACGCTCTGCACCAATCAGTTTGTGATACCATATCCAAGCTTCTGGGTTAATCGGTTCACCAACTGTGCCGAGTAGACGAAGCGAGGAAATATCCTTACCCGTAACCCAATCATCGCCCCACTTCATAAACGCACGGATCGCAGTCGGTGCGGTGTAGAAGATGGAAACTTTATACTTTTCAATAATTTCCCAAAAGCGCCCTTCGTCAGGATAATTTGGAGCACCTTCATACATCACTTGAGTGACGCCGTTCTGCATAATGCCATAGACAATGTAAGTGTGTCCTGTAATCCAACCCACATCAGCAGTACACCAATAAACATCGTCTTGCTTGAGGTCGAAAATATACTTCGAGGTAAGGTAGCTAAATACTTGGTAGCCCGCTGTGGTGTGCATGATGCCTTTTGGCTTCCCCGTCGTACCACTTGTGTAAAGCAGGAACAGCAAATCTTCCGCTTCCATTTCCTCGGCGGGGCAATGGTCATCCATATGAGCGACGAGATCATGATACCATCTGTCACGGCCATCTACCATCGAACAAACAACCGGATGGTCGTTGCCTCGTTTAACCACGATGACATCCTTCACGCAGTCGCAATTCGCTACGCCTTCATCAACAATGCTTTTAAGCTCCAGCATCTTCCCACGGCGGTAGCCACCGTCAGCCGTGATAACCATTCGCGTCTCACTATCGAGCACGCGGTCACGAATTGAATCGGCTGAAAAACCCGCAAAAATGACCGAGTGCACAGCGCCGATACGCGCACAAGCTAGGACAGCAACAGCCAACTCAGGAATCATCGGTAGATAGACTGCGATCCGGTCGCCCTTTTGCACACCGCGTGATTTCAAGGCATTAGCCAGGCGGCAAACCTCCAGATGGAGCTGCGCGTAGCTGATGTCGCGCGAATCCCCAGGTTCGCCCTCCCAGTGGATGGCGATCTTATCTCCCCGCCCCGCATCGATGTGACGATCGAGGCAATTGTAAGAGAGATTTGTGCGGCTTCCATCAAACCATCTGAAAAATGGCGCATCAGAGTCGTCGAGCACCGTGTCCCACTTCTTAAACCAATGCAGCTCTCCAGCCGCTTCTGCCCAAAAGGCTTCGGGATCTTGAACACTTTTCTTGTAGAGCGCCCTGTAGGCCAAATCACCACTAATATGAGCCGCATCGACAAACTCAGAGGGAGGAGCGAATTTACGGTGCTCATGCGAAACCGACTCCATAGAAGAATTATCACTGGTCATGTTAGCTTTAGGGGATTTTGGCTTAATACGAAAGCGCAAGCTATCTCTTTTAAATAGTCAATTCTCTACCTGAATGAGGTCAATGTCAAAGGCGACGAACTTACAGCTGTTCAGGCATTAAACTATTTCTGCCAGTCTAGGCGAAGTAAGCATGCTTGGCTCAGAAATGAACCGTCATGCAATCAAACACCACTGTCTGAGGAATAGGAGGTAGACGCCAAATTACATAATTAGTAGTGTCTAGTACACTACAACCATTCTTGACAAGAACAACAAACCCTTCAGATCAAAACACTCACTGCACCGGAGGAAGCGTGAGAAGAATATCTTCGCTACGAAGAAACGGGCTGATCCTGCTGGAATTCGAGGCCCTCGGCTTCTGAGTCAACAGTGACCTTAATGACCTCGCCTGGCTTGATCTCTCCAGAGAGTAAGGCTTCAGCGAGGGAGTCTTCTAAATATTTTTCGACAGCGCGACGTAGAGGTCGTGCCCCATATTTCTCGTCGTAGCCTTTATCGATCAAGAAGTCTTTGCACTCTTTAGAAAATTCGAACGTTAAGTTGCGTTCTTTGAGGCGAGTGGAAACATTTCGTAGTTCTAGGTCGACGATCTCAGTCATATCCTCGCGAGCGAGTGGTTTGAATATTACTAGGTCGTTGAGGCGATTAAGGAACTCGGGCTTGAAGACCCGCTTAGTCTCATCAAGGATCTTTTCACGGATTTTTTCATACTCGTTCTCAGCATTTCCCTCGATTCCGAAGCCCATTGACGTATTGCGCTGGAGGATGTCCGCGCCTACGTTAGAAGTCATAATCAAAATGGTGTTACGGAAATCGATCTTGCGACCTAGGCTGTCGGTTAATCGGCCTTCTTCGAGCACTTGAAGGAGCAATTGAACGACGTCCGGGTGTGCTTTCTCAATTTCGTCGAAAAGTACAACTGAGTAAGGCTTGCGGCGGACGGCTTCGGTCAGTTGACCACCCTCTTCGTAACCGACGTAGCCTGGGGGCGAACCTACGAGGCGAGAGACGGCAAATTTTTCCATGTATTCAGACATATCGATCTGAATGATAGCATCCTTGTCGCCAAACATCTCTTCAGCCAAAACCTTGGCAAGTAGTGTCTTGCCCACACCCGTAGGTCCAAGAAACATAAAGGAGCCTATTGGACGTTTAGGGTCTTTGAGATCAGCGCGAGAGCGGCGAAGGGCTTTAGAAATGACTTCTGTTGCCACCGTCTGACCAATCACTTCTTTTTGTAACTCGTCTTCGAGATTAAGGAGTTTCTTACTCTCGGCCTCTTCCATTTTAGAGAGTGGTATCCCTGTCCAGGCAGCAACAACTTGTAGCATTTCCTCTTCGTCGACGACGAGGCGGTTCTCTTCGCGAGTTTTCTTCCAATCATCGATCACGACGGCTCGCTTTTTGCGTAGTTGTTTCTCTTCGTCGCGATATTTGGCAGCACCCTCGAAGTTTTGCTTAGCAATGGCATCTTCTTTCTTGGCACAGACCTCATCTATCTCATCGGTCATAGCATCAAACTCGGGTGGCTGTTTGAGTGATTCAATACGAGCACGGGCACCGGCCTCATCGAGGATGTCGATCGCCTTATCGGGGAGGAAGCGCGAGGTGATGTAGCGCTCGGAAAGCTTAGCTGCCGCCGCAAGTGCACAATCTGTGAATTCGACTTTATGGTGATCCTCGTATCTGCTGCGTATGCCTTTGAGAATAAGAACTGTGTCTTCAACGGAGGGGGCTTCAACCTTGACGGACTGAAAGCGACGGTCGAGCGCACTGTCTTTTTCGATGTATTTACGGTATTCGGCCAAAGTGGTGGCACCTATGCATTGTAGCTCGCCGCGACTGAGCGCAGGCTTAAAAATGTTAGACGCGTCCATGGCACCCTCGGCCGCGCCCGCACCAACAATCGTGTGAAGCTCGTCAATAAAGATGATGACATTCTTGGCACGGCGGATTTCATCCATGACTGCCTTAATACGTTCTTCAAATTGACCTCGATACTTGGTCCCAGCCACCATTAAAGCCAAGTCGAGAGTTATCAGACGTTTGTCCGCTAAGATTTCGGGCACGATACCAGAGGAAATTTCTTGAGCAAGACCTTCGATGATGGCCGTCTTACCGACACCGGCTTCACCGATGAGCACCGGGTTATTTTTAGTGCGACGGCAGAGAATCTGCACAACACGGCGAATTTCTTCACTGCGGCCTATCACTGGGTCGAGTTCACCATTTTTAGCGAGTGCGGTGAGATCACGACCGAATGCCTTCAGAGCAGGCGTCTTACTATCCTTTTTATCATCAAGACTACCAGGGTTTGAGCCTGCAGCTGTTGCCTCTCCAGTCTCACCAGAAAAGTTTGGATCAAGTTCTGCGAGGATTTCATTTCGGCAACGCTCGATATCGACGTCGAGGGATTTGAGTACACGCGCTGCGACGCCCTCGCCTTCGCGTAGGAGACCTAGAAGTATGTGCTCTGTGCCGACATAGGAGTGGTTCAGCGCTTTCGCCTCTTTACCAGAGAGTGCTAGCACCTTTTTCACTCGTGGTGTGTAGGGTATGTTGCCTGAAGGCTTACTCTCGGGACCTTTTCCGACCTGTTTTTCGACGGCTGCTCGCACGGTCTGAAGATCGAGACCCATTTTTTGGAGCACATTAACGGCAACTCCTTGTCCAAGGTTAATCAGACCGAGTAAAAGATGCTCGGTCCCAACGTAGTTGTGATGGAAACGATCGGCTTCTTTACGAGCGAGCGCCAAAACTTGTTGTGCGCGTGGAGTGAAGTTGTTCATAGGTTCCATAATTTTTGCTTAATTAAAAGCTAAACGAGTTTATTAACCTTGTCAAAATCAAGTGCGGGTAATCGAAGAAATTCTTCGCGCAGGATATCCGCGCGGCAAAGGTCACGGGCATCAGGCTCGATGCCCTCACCTGCGGCGTATTGAATATGACCCGGCTGGCACTCAATGAATAACCTATCGACATCGGAGCGATTTACTTCAGGCAACATCTCGAGATCGACGGCTAAACGCATAAAAGAGAGCAGATTCATGGCCTCATTCGAATTGATTACATGGGCATTTTGTAAAGCTCCAAAAGCCCGGCCGATTTGGTCGAGCAAGCGAGCGCGATTCTTTTCAATGTACTTAAAACGAGCATTAATTTCGTGATCAATGATGGTCTTGAATACGCTGCCTAGACGAGTCATTATTTCACCTTCACTCTCACCTAGGGTTTGCTGATTGGATATTTGAAAAACGTGGCCGGTCGCATCAGAGCCCTCTCCGAAGAGGCCACGCACGGTAATACCGAGCTGGTTAACCGCACGAATAACCTTATCCATATGCTCGGAAATGACGAGGCCAGGGAGATGCAGCATGACGGAGGCACGCAGGCCAGTGCCTAAGTTTGTCGGGCAAGCCGTGAGATAGCCAAACTCTGACGAGAAGGCGAGGTCGAGGCCATTTTCTAAACTAGAATCGAACCGATTGATTTGCTTCCAGACGGAACGCAAGCTGAAGCCTGTCTTCAGGAATTGTATGCGAAGATGGTCCTCCTCGTTGATCATAATAGAGCAAGTCTGATCTTTATTGATGAAAACGCCGGAGCCAGATTGAGACTCGCAAAGTTCCCGACTGATGAGGTGGCGTTCGACGAGAACTTGTCTTTCAAGGTCAGAAAGTCCGGCTATATCAAAAAAAGCACCGTGCTTCATTTGCGTAAGTTCGCCGATTTGATCGGCACACCTTGTCATAACGTCAGTACGCTGTGAATTGTTGGCACGTTCAGGGAATGGAACATCCACTAAATTACGAGCCAAACGCAAGCGCGTGCTGAGTACTACAGGCGCACCCTTTTTGGTGCTTTGGGTGAGTTCAGCTTTATCGGCCTTTAGAAGGGACTCAATCATTACCGGACAGCTTCAGATTCGACGTGTTCTTTGTATGCTTGGATTTCGTCGCGGAATCTAGCTGCGTCTTCGTAAGCTTCCTCGGAAATGGCCCTGTGAAGAGCATTTTCAAGACTATTTAACTTGGCCATGCTAGTCTGCCGAGAAAGCGCAACGTAGGGGATCTTACCCTTGTGTGCGGTGCCAGCGTGCATGTCCTCTAAAACTGGTTTTAGCAAGGACACGAAGTTCTGGTAGCAGCTTGCACAACCAAGTCTACCTGTTCGACGAAAGTCCGCAGTACTCAGTTCACAATCTGGACAAGTGATCTGAGGCTCGCCCTTTTCAGGGCTAAGATTTGTCTTTGATAGAAGATCTGTAAGGGAGTAACCCTCAGAGTCGGTGACACCCTTGGCCTGCGCACAGGACTCACAAAGATCAACCTTGATGATCTTGTTGTTGACGATCTGTGTCAGGTGAACGGTCGCGGGTTTATTGCAATAACTACAATTTAAATTTTCAGCCATAAAACTAGAATATCGGTTCCTGCCAAAATCGCAAAACTAAAGCGCATTTTATTCCAGAACAATCATGAGTAATAGTTGAGAAACTTAATTTCGACTTCGGTTTGTAAAGATTGCGCTAATCGCCGATTAGACTGCTAGATCATTGTGCCCTCTAGGCACGCTCGGCTGCGGAAGGCTTCGAGGAATTTAGCCGTGATCTTGCCGGGCTTGCCATCACCTATCTTGCGGGCGTCAACCTCTACGATTGGGACTATCTCGGCAGCTGTTCCAGTTAGAAAAAGTTCGTCTGCCACCCAAACGTCGTAACGGGTCATGTTGGCCTCACGCCATGGAATACCAATTTCGTCAGCGATCTCCAAAGTAGTATCTCGAGTGATGCCCTTGAGGGCACCAGAACTAGCGGATGGCGTGATGAGCTCACCCTTGTGAATGGTGAATATGTTGTCTCCAGTACATTCAGCGACATAGCCTTGATCGTTAAGCATGATTGCCTCATGATAGCCGAGGTGTTGCGCCTCAATCTTGGCAAGAATATTGTTCAAATAATTAAGCGACTTAACAGTGGGTGGCAGCGCGGCTGGATTACAACGGCGAGTCGGTACAGTTATAATGGCAAGACCGTTATCGTAAAACTCTTGTGGGTAAAGTTGAATTGTATCTGCGATTACGATGAGTTGTGGCTTGTCGCAATTTCTGATAGATAAACCAAGGCTACCAATACCTCGTGTGACGACAAGGCGAATGTAGCCGTCATTAAGACCATTAGCACGGCAGGTTTCGCAAACGGCGTCTGAGATTTGCTGACGAGTCCAAGGCATGTCCAACATGATCGACTTAGCCGAGTATTCAAGGCGTTCGAGGTGCTCTTCTAGTTTGAAAACGCAGCCATTGTAGAGGCGGATTCCTTCAAAAATACCGTCCCCATAGAGTAGCCCGTGATCGAATACAGAGACCTTGGCCTCGGAGGCATCGACTAATTGATCATTTAAATAAATTTTCATAAAGATCGCGATATTGAGCGCTGATGTGGTTTTGTCTAGTCCACATGTGAGATTTACGTAACAACATACCAGCAAGTCAACGCCAGCTATTCGGAGAAGAACTGGCAAAAAAGAACGCCGCCCCAAAAGAGGAGCGGCGCACTATAAACAACAAACAATAAAAAACTGCAAAATTTTATATTAACATAGACGCACCACTTGTATCTGCGTTCAATTTTTTGTAGTTTTTTATCACGAAGATCTAATTTTTACCTTAATTCACTATAATAGAAGGACTTAAGGTAATTAAATTAATCTAGGATATTTTCCAACGAATCCTGCATCTCTTTGGCATCTACCCACTCACTAAGATACATTGTGAGCGAATGGAGATATTTATGAGACGACTCATCATTTAAAATACCCTCGAAGAGCTCGCCCAAAGAAAGTGCTGAGTTGTAGTAGGCAGGGTTAACACGAGTCATTCGTAGGCGAAGGATTTCGTAACGAGCTTGCACTAGTTCTTGCACCTTGGGCATCATCCGATGTGTCCAAATAGCACGTAAATCCAGCTTTAACTCCTCATTTGCAGGCTGTAGCCCTATCATGAGCGGTGCATCAAAGCGCCCCAATTTGGCCAACCAGTCGCGCGAGACTTTCATCGTTTCCACGACTTCGTATTCTTGACCAAATATGAGACTCAACTGCTGCACCCACCAAGTTTGGGCGGGTAAAAATTCCGCAGTCGGTTGGCTCACCTGTATAATAGCGGTAAGCGACTCCTCAATATCGACACCGGCAATTGCTTGCTGAAATAGGCTTCGCAAGGCGGAGCGCTCAAAAGTGCTCGATTTCATAGTTTGCAGTAGCCAATAGCCTGCAGCGCTTGGGACTGCAATTGCAGAGCGTGAAGGCTCGAGGATCTCAGTTAATTGCGGGACATCCATCTCTTGAGCCACTTTCAACAAATCTGCAAATTCCGCAGAACGAAGCGAGACGTATACTTCGTTCGCCAAGGCATCAATCGTCCATGAACGTATCTTATCAGGGGCTTTGGTGCCATAGTTGTAGATCGCATACTGCACTAAAAGTGCTTCCGAAATTGCGTAGCAGCTACGTTCGAGCGTCATTGAATCTTCCCAACGTAGGTCGACTTGGATGGATCCACGCTCGGCAAGGCGGATACGGTAATCTCCCATAAAGTCGGCATGCTCTCCAGGTCTCAGGCTGATCAAAATGTTTGACGGAAAGGTTAAACCTTCTCGAGGGAGATAACGTTCAGCTATTTGCACACTAAACGCGCTGAGATCGCTCAAATATGAGACAGAGCGCATATGCAGGCCGATCACATCGAAGTGGTTATTACTCAACGAGCGTAAACCCGACACTGATTGCTGAGCGAACGCACCACTCGCGAAAAGAGTTAGATGCAATAGAACTAATCGTCTGACAATATTTGCTGTCATTATGAGCGCTTAGCGCAAATTAAAGACCAATTAATGCACTGTGTAGTGCAACTAACATTCCACAGAAATAAACGCCAAAGTAACCGGGTGATTTTTCAGTATTTATAGCCGCCATAAGGATTCAGAAAAATTAGAAAGAAACAGATGGATTTCCCTCTATGCTACGGAAGCGAAGACTCGTGTAGGTGATTAATACAAGGAAACCGCCAAAAATAGCAAAACCATAGAACGGTTGCAACAAAACGAGGAAACCAAGGAAAGCAAAGCCAGGCAAAATCAACCGAGGCATCTCCATCCCAGTCATCCTAAAGATCAGCAATAGGTCCAATAGGTCCTTAAAATTTCTTCGCATATTATAGCGGTAAAGTGCGGAACTAAAGAGAACCGTTGAGAGGAGGACTGATGTTAGGAAGAAAATACTACTCAATGCCCCAAGGTAAACAAAAGGCATCAGCCAAGCGATCAAAGACGCTAACAAAATTGGCAGCAACCAAAAGACTAACCAGACGACCGCGAAGCGTAATCCATCGAGAAAGAGCCCCGACCAGTCGTTCCACGCAGGTAAAGCGGGCTGGCCTGATTTGCGGACCAACCGCGATGAGCGATACAGATAACCAAAGGCAAAAATATTCACAATTGGCACAAAAGACAGCAAGCCCCCAATTAAAAATTTTACCCAAAATCCAGGTAATCTGATCAGACCATTAAAAACTTCTTCAAATATTGGCATTTCCTTCATAAAAAAATATACTATGGGTTATAGTAGTGAATGTTGCATTAAAAGGAAAATTGGAAGCTTATCGTGCCCGCGTTGAAAGCGGTATCGACCAACTACTGCCTGTCGCAGAAACGCGCCCAGCTAAATTGCATGCCGCCATGCGCTACTCGATGGAAGTTGGCGGCAAGCGCATTCGCCCTGCTCTACTCTTTGCTGCTTCCGACCTCTTCGCTTCCGAGGCAGACCCTACCGCCGCCGCCGTCGCCATAGAATGTCTGCACACTTACACACTGATCCATGACGACTTGCCCTCAATTGACGACAGCGACCTGCGCCGCGGCCGACCTAGTTGCCATGCGCAATTCGACGAGGCCACCGCCATATTGGCAGGCGACGCCCTGCTTACCTGTGCCTTTCAATTACTCGCACGTGAGTATGGAGACCTTCCCTCACTTGCCACCCGCCTAATCACTATACTCGCTGACGCCAGTGGAAGTGAGCGACTCATCGGCGGCCAGCAAGAAGATGTCGAAAATGAAGGTAAACAACTCGATTCCGACACCCTACGCTACATTCACGAAAATAAAACCGCGGCCCTCCTTGCTGCCGCCCTTAAGATGGGGCATGCCTTTTCACGGCCGAACAAAACACAGAGACAGTATATGCAAGACGCTGGCTATCATCTAGGTCTCTCCTTCCAGATAGTCGACGACATCCTTGACGC
>CENJ01028661.1_pt1 | contig 19377 bp, 21 predicted proteins | sample 356161 | NCBI WGS metagenome assembly CENJ01 (sample SAMEA2619531, study PRJEB7988) | marine metagenome | biome: marine biome (ENVO:00000447); feature: surface water layer (ENVO:00002042); material: "saline water (ENVO:00002010), including plankton (ENVO:xxxxxxxx)" | depth 5 m
AATTTAAAATTAATTATACTTTCATTTTCATTGTATAATTGAACAACTTCTGAATTATTATTGAGAAACTTTTTTAAAAAAACGTTCTCAATAATTCCTCCTTTAGAATTAAATTCTACTATAAATAGATCATTTTCTAATATTATTTTTTCACCCTCCTCCTTTGAAATAACTTCACTAAGTTGATTGAATTGTGTGTCATCTTCATTACTAATAATATCTTTTTCAATATTATTAACTTCTTCTTGACTATTTGGAGATTGTCCCGGGGGAAAAAATACATAATAAGTTATAATCAATAACATTATAAGAGTAAAACCTATGTATTTATCATTATCCATTTTTTAATGATTTAATTTTTGATACAAAACTAATAAATAGTGGATGAGGTTCTAAAACTCTGCTTTTATATTCTGGATGATATTGAGTTCCAATAAACCATGGATGATTATCTAATTCAATAACCTCTACCAATTTAAGTTTTTCATTAATTCCCGTTGTCAACATACCATTTCTATTAAAATCATCTTTAAATAAACCATTAAACTCATATCTGTGTCTATGTCTTTCTTCAACAATATCTTTTTTATAAGCTTTTTTTACAATAGATTTTTTTGATAGTTTACATTTATACGAACCAAGACGCATAGTACCACCTTTGTTAATAATTTTTTTCTGTTTTTCCATTAAATCAATTATTGGATAATTTGTAGAGCTATCAAATTCAGTAGAGTTTGCATCTTTTTTCATTAATACATTTCTACTAAACTCAATGCATGCACATTGCATGCCTAAGCATATACCAAAAAATGGAATTCTATTTTCTCTAACATATTTAATTGAAGATATTTTACCTTCAATTCCTCTTTTACCAAAGCCAGGAGCAACTATAACACCATCACAACCTGATAACTTTTTATAAACATTTTTTTCATTTATATCCTCAGATAGTAACCAAGATATATTTACACGAGAATTTAAATTTGCACCGGCATGAATTAAAGACTCGGATATTGATTTATATGCATCATGTAGAGCTATATATTTTCCAACAATTGCGATATTTAATAGGTTTTTTGATGAATGAAGATTATTCAAGAACTTTTTCCAACGACTTAATCTTAATGGTCTTTTCTTTTTAATGCCTAAAGAATCTAATACTATTGAATGAAGTTTTTCATTTCTCATTAAAACTGGAACATCATAAATGGATTTTGCATCAATAGATTCAATTACAGAGTTTTTAGATACATTACAGAAAAGAGCTAATTTATTTTTAATTTCTTTAGTTAATTGGTGCTCACTTCTACAGACAAGAACATCTGGTTGAATTCCTGCTTCTAACATCTTTTTAACAGAATGTTGTGTTGGTTTTGTTTTTAATTCTCCTGATGTTGATAAATAGGGTATTAATGTTAAATGAATATTTAGAAAATCTTTTCTTTTTAAATCTAATTTTGCTTGTCTTACTGCCTCAAAAAAAGGTAAAGATTCAATGTCCCCTATACAACCTCCAATTTCAGTAATTATAATATCGTAATTATTATTATTTCCAATTTTATAAAAACTATTTTTTATTTCATCTGTGATATGGGGTATAACCTGAACAGTTTTTCCTAAAAATTCACCTTTTCTTTCTTTAGATATAACATTGTTATATATTCTCCCAGTAGTCACGTTATTATCTTGAGATGTAGTGATACCTAGGAATCTCTCGTAATGACCTAGGTCAAGATCAGTTTCTGCACCATCCTTTGTGACATAGCATTCTCCATGTTCATAAGGACTCATGGTACCAGGGTCAATATTTAAATAAGGATCAAACTTTTGAATAGTTACTCTATAACCAACGGCTTTTAATAGTAGTCCTAGAGAAGCAGAAATTATTCCTTTTCCAAGAGATGAAGTGACTCCTCCCGTTACGAATATGTATTTTTTCATTTATATTATGATTTTATTGTAACGGGACATAAATCTAGCGTAAATAATTATAAAGTTTTATAATTTTTAATTTTATTAAGATGAATTAACAATAATTTTAACTTTGCATTTAAAAATGAACTTTAGAGAAAAAATAAATAGTGTCGATTCAATTAGAATTCTCAAAGGCGAGAGAGATAAAATTGATATTGAAACATATTTAGTTGGCGGATTTGTTAGAGATCTTATTCTTAACAAAAAGGGAAAAGATATAGATATTATGACTCTAGGGGAACCATTTAATTTAGTTAAAAATCTCTCTGAAAATAAAGTTTTTTCTAATGTATCTATTTTTAAAAATTTTGGAACTGCATCGATTAGGAATAATGATTATATACTTGAATTTGTAGGTGCAAGAAAAGAATCCTATTCTAAAAACTCAAGAAATCCTGAAGTTAAACCTGGCTTATTCGATGATGACATGAGAAGAAGAGATTTTACTATTAATGCAATATGCATATCAATGAATAATGATTATGGAAATTTGATTGATAAGTTTAATGGTATAAATGATTTAAAAAACAAAATTATTAGAACTTGTGATGAACCAATAAAAACATTTAAGGATGATCCTCTTAGGATGATGAGGGCGATAAGATTTGCATCACAATTAAATTTTGATATTGAAGAAGATACATTTTTGTCAATCATTGAAAATGCCAAAAGAATAGAAATAATAAGCAAGGAAAGGGTAACCTCTGAGTTAAATAAAATTATTTTATCAAAAAAACCTTCTTATGGATTCAAATTATTATTTTCATCAGGTCTTTTAAAGTTCATTTTTCCAGAAATGAATAATCTTTATGGTGTTGAAAAGGTTAACAATCACTCACATAAAGATAATTTTTACCATACACTTGAAGTTCTTGATAACATATGTGAAAGTACCGATTGCTTATGGTTAAGATGGTCCGCTATACTTCACGATATTGCTAAACCTCATACTAAAAGATATAATGAAAAAGTAGGATGGACATTTCATGGCCACGAAGATTTAGGTTCAAAATTAGTTCCTAAAATTTTTAAAAAATTAAAACTTCCACTAGATGATAAAATGAGGTATGTAGCTAAACTGGTTAGGCTACATTTAAGACCTATTGCTTTAGTTAAGGATCATATTACTGACTCTGCTATCAGGAGGTTATTATATGAGTCAGGAAACGATATTGATGATTTAATGAAATTATGTAGAGCTGATATTACAACAAAGAATCCAGACAAGGCTAAGAAATATTTAAAGAATTTTGATATAGTTGAGAAAAAAATGAGAGAAGTTGAAGAATCAGACAAAATAAAAAATTTTCAACCACCTATATCTGGTCAGGAAATAATTGATATTTTTGCAATAAAACCATCAAGAATCATTGGTGAACTAAAAAATGAAATTAAAAATCAAATTTTAGATGGTAAAATTAAAAATAATAGAAAGGAAGCTCTTGAACTCTTATTAAGATTAGGAAAATCCCTAGGATTAGAAATTAAAAACTTAAAAAAATGAAAAAAATATTATTTCTTTTAATTGTAACATTATTACTTTTTAATAGATCTTATTCTCAAAATAATGAATTTGATCTACAAAATTCTATATACATAAAAGCTAAAACATATAATGATCCATCAGTTGCGATTAACGCTTTATATAAAATGATAGCATTACAACCTGAAAATATTTTCTTAAAAGACTCTCTTATGAGAGAATATTTAACACTGTCACAATGGGCACCTTCCTATATGATTTCAAGAGAAATTTTAGCTATTCAGCCTGCTAATACATTCGCATTAGAAATATCTTGTATTTCGCTTCAAAATCTAGGATTAAAACAGCAGGCACTTGATCAATATGAATCTTTATATCTTAGGACAGATAGAATCGATGTTTTATATACAATTGCCTTTCTACAATTTGAACTTAAAAATTATAATGAAAGCATAACAAATTTAGATATACTAATCAATAATAACGAAACTGAAAAAATGTCAGTATCTGTTTCTAAAAATGATAATTCCGTCCAAGAAGTTTTCATCAGAGCCCAACTTAATTATCTCAAGGGTTTAATATTTTTAGAACAAAAAAACAAAGATGAGGCCAATAAGTTTTTTAATAATGCTTTGGCTATTTCCCCAGATTTTCAAAACGCTATTGATAGATTAAATGCTAAATAGAAGTCTCTTTTACTAAACCATCTTCACATTTTAATATACGCTTATTATATTTTTTAATAAGATTATAGTTATGAGTTGTCATAATAATACTTGTTCCAGACTTATTTATCTCAAAAAGAAGTTTTAATATTTTTTCTGCGATTAATGGATCTAAGTTTCCTGTTGGTTCATCAGCAATAATTATCTTTGGATTATTTACAATAGACCTTGCAATTACTAACCTTTGTTGTTCACCACCTGATAATTCAAATGGATAATTATTTGATTTATCTTCCAGTCCAACTTTCTCTAACAATTGAAAAATTTTCTTATCCATCTTTTTATTATCATCCCATCCAGTAGATGTCATTATAAATTTTATGTTTTCATATGCGTTTCTATCTTGAAATAACTGAAAATCTTGAAAAATAATACCAATTTTTCTTCTTAGATATGGTAATTCTTTTTTACTAATATTTGATATGTCCTGATTATCAACTATAATTTTCCCCATTTTAAGAGGAATATCACAATAAATTGTTCTAAGTAATGAGCTTTTTCCACTACCAGTCTTACCAATTACATATATAAATTCTCCTCTATCCAATTTAAGATTAACATTATTTAAAATTGTTTTAAAGTGATGAAATATTGAGGCGTCTTCAATTTTCAATATGGGATTTTCAATCATTTTAGATTAAGTTTTTGTAATTTTCCATATTCTAGATTTTCAACATATCTCATAATCTCATTATCAGATGATTTTATACCGTATCCTTTAAGTTTATTTAGTGGTCTGGCGGCACTAAAATATTCTAAAAGTATCATATTGTCATCTCTGAGTTGAATGAAATCTGGAATCTTTGCTTTTCCTTTTATTTTTATAATAAACATAATATATAAAAAATGGCAAACCAGTTTCGCACCGCTACAACCACTTACCCTTGCTTCTTTCCAGACCTGGGGGATTCAGTAGGAGCTGGTCGTACCAGCTTGCCACAATAAAATTAATAAATAAAGTAATGATTTCTTTTTTTTGGTTATTTTAAATCAATTTTTATGAAAATACTTTTTCCTATTCTATTCTTTTTACTCTTGAGCACAAAGCTTATTTCACAAAATTCAATTTCTATGGGTTTTAAGACATCTTATTATAATTCAAATATTCATTTTTACAATAACTTTTTTCCTCAAAATATTAAGACCTCTCCTCTTGATAATTTTAATTTATCATTTATTACTGAAATAAAAAATAAAAAAAATACTGGAATTAGAATAGAAATTTCAAAAATAAAGAAGGGTTGGACTTTCGATCAAGAGAATAACATTAACAATAATTTGTATCAGTCTGAATTTGACTTTATTAACATTCCATTTATGATGACTACCTATTTTGGAGATAAAAATTTAAATATAAATTTTGCTTTAGGTCCATTTGCTGAATTTATGATTTCAGAAAACTCAGACAAAATAAAATTAAATTTTCCTGATGAACCATTTTATTTTGATGAGGAAAGAGATAATATTTTTTCATATGGTTTGGTTGCTATGGGAGGATTATCTTTTAATTTGAATAAAAACCAAATCCAACTATTGGTTAGTTATCAATATAATTTTGATAATATTTTTGATATTGTTATTAAAAACCAATCTATTCCAGACATTTCAAATTTTAATACATTATCATTTTCATTAGTATATTTGCGTAGATTTATAAAAAATGATGAATTTTAGGTTTTTAAAATATTTTCTTACGCTGTCAATACCTTTTTTGGCATATGTTTCTTTCAATTCCACTGGTATTTTAACATATGCTCCGATAATTGAAGCTTTTCTAATTATCCCGGTCCTTGAATTATTTTTTAAACCCTCGAGCAAAAATATTTCTGATGCAGAAGAGGAAATGTCTAAGGATGATTTTTCTTATGATATCATCTTATATATGTTTGTTCCTATTATATATTTCCTTATTTGGGAGTTTTTGATATCTATGAATAATCCTATATCAATATCAGATAAAATAGGTAGGATATTATCTCTGGGACTCATTTGTGGTGGCTTTGGAATTAATATTGCTCATGAGCTTGGACATAGAAAAAATAAATTTGAACAATTTCTATCAAAAGTTTTATTACTCCCTTCTTTATACATGCATTTTTTTATTGAACATAATAGGGGGCATCATAAAAGAGTTTCAACAAAAGAAGACCCTTCCTCAGCACGATTTGGGGAGAATATCTTTTCGTTTTGGTTCAGAGCAGTTTCATTCGGTTACTTATCAGCTTGGAATATTGAGAATAATAGACTTAAAAGAAATGGAAGTAATATAATTTCTTTAAAGAATGAAATGCTTGTATATCAATTAATTCAAATTATATTATTGGTTTCAATCTATAACTTATTTGGTTTTGAGTTATTAGTTTATTTTGTATGTTGTTCAGTCTTTGGTTTTCTACTACTCGAAACAGTAAATTATATTGAACATTATGGTCTTCAAAGAAATAAAAATGATAAGGGAAAATATGAGAGAGTACAACCTTTTCATTCATGGAACTCTAACCATCCGATTGGAAGAATTATGTTATTTGAATTATCTAGGCATTCTGATCACCATTTTAATGCGTCAAGAAAATATCAAGTTTTAAAAAATCATAAAAATACACCTGAAATGCCAACCGGATACCCAGGCATGATGATTCTTTCTCTTATACCTCCTTTATGGTTTTATGTAATGAATAATAGAGTTAAAAAAATTATTCATTGATTTTGTAATTTAATTTCTAGGATATAATTTAGTTGTATGATAAAATTAAATACTTGGTGGTCTTACTATAATTATATGTAGAGCAGATAGCTAAAAGTATTATATAAACTAAAACCCAAGCTTGAAGCTTGGGTTTTTTTGTTATGAAAGTAAAAACAAATTTTTTAAAAATAATATCTGATATATACACTCCTGTAAGTATATATCTTAAGTTTAGAGATTTTTATTCTAAAATTTTTCTATTAGAAAGCTCCGACTATAAGGGTTCAGAAAATAGTTTATCTTTTATATGTTTTGATTCTAAAGCTCAAATTTCGATCAGTGATAATATTGTTAACATGATATTTGATGATAAGAAAGTAGAGAAAAAGATAGAAGAAAAAAAAGGAACAACATATTATTTAAATTATTTCATTGATCAGTTTAAAGTTGAAAAAAGTGAATTAGATTTTCCATCAAACGGTTTATTTGGATATACCTCATATGATTCTATCAAGTATTTTGATAACATCAAAATTTCAAATTCGAGAGAAATTAATATACCTGAAATATTATATGACGCTTTTAAATATGTCATTGTTTTTAATCATTTTAATAACGAACTATTAATATTTGAACATCTCTATGGTAATGATGATAAATCAGAAATAGAAAAAATTAAAAACATAATATCAGGAAAACCGGTAATTCCTTTTTCTTTTAAAATTAATGATAAAGAAAAAACAAATTTATCTGATAATGAATTTAAAAAATTAGTTGATAAGGGTATTAACCATTGTAAGCTTGGAGATGTTTTCCAAATAGTATTATCAAAAAGGTTTTATCAGGACTTTCAAGGTGATGAATTTCAGGTATATAGGGCATTAAGGTCTATAAATCCATCTCCATACCTATTTTATTTTGATTATGGAAGTTTTAAAATTTTTGGTAGCTCTCCCGAAGCTCAAATTGTGATAAAAAATGATAAGGCTACAATATATCCAATTGCGGGTACATTTAAGAGAACCGGTGATGATGAATTTGATAAGAAAGAAGCTGAAAAATTATCTAATGATAAAAAAGAAAATTCTGAGCATGTGATGTTAGTAGATTTAGCAAGAAATGATTTGAGTAAAATATCTAAAAATGTCAAAGTAGAAAGATTTAAGGACATACAGTTTTATTCTCACGTGATTCATCTGGTATCTAAAGTATCAGGAAATATTAAATCAGATAAAAAAATAGATTTAATTTCTGGAACTTTTCCTGCTGGAACCTTATCAGGTGCACCAAAACATAAAGCAATGCAACTTATTGAAGAATATGAAAATATAAGTAGAGAATTCTATGGTGGGGCTATTGGCTTTATGGGATTTAACGGCGATTTTAATCACGCCATAATTATAAGGTCATTTTTGAGTAAAAATAGAAGGTTATTTTATCAAGCTGGTGCAGGAATTGTCTTTAAGTCTAATAGAGATAGTGAAAATCAAGAAGTTTATAATAAAATAGAAGCTTTAAGAAAAGCTATTAAAATAGCAGAGAAGATATGAGGGTATTAGTTTTAGATAATTATGATAGTTTCACTTATAATATTGTACATATACTAAGGGAAATAGGTGATTTAGATATAAAAGTTATTAAAAATGACAAAATTAAAATTATTGAAGTTGATTCCTTTGATAAAATTATCTTATCTCCTGGGCCTTCTCTTCCTAGAGATTCAGGAAAAATGAATGAACTAATCCTGAAATATTATAATTCTAAATCAATTCTTGGAATATGTTTGGGGCATCAAGCTATTGCAGAAAATTTTGGTGGTAAACTATACAATATGAAAGAACCCTTACATGGAGTTCAAACAAATATATATTTAGATAATGATTACATATTTGATGGTATTGAATCAGAAATACAAGCCTGCAGATATCATTCTTGGTCAGTTGATAAAGATTCTTTTCCTGATGAGTTAAAAATAATTGCCAGGGATTTAGATGGAGTAATTATGGCTCTATCTCATAAAAGATATGATTTAAAAGGAATTCAATTTCACCCAGAATCAATTCAGACAAAAACAGGCTTTAATATGATACAAAATTTTATAAATAATTAATATGAAAAATTTACTGAAAGATTTATATAATCATAAGATAATGAGTAGGGAAGAAGCAAAAAGTGCTTTATTTTCATTGACTGATGGAAGCACTAATGCTTCCCAGATATCTTCTTTCCTTACAGTATTTTTAATGAGAGATACAACTTCTGAGGAATTAGATGGTTTTAGGGAAGCTATGATTGAGTTGTCTCTTGACATAGATATTGAGGGTGATGAATTGATTGATCTATGTGGTACAGGAGGTGACGCTAAAGACACATTTAATATATCAACGTTATCATCATTTGTTGTTGCTGGTGCTGGGCTTAAAGTTTCTAAACATGGTAATTATGGTGTCTCTTCCTCATGTGGATCATCAAATGTTATTTCATATTTAGGTCACAAATTTTCAAACGATGTAGATTCTTTAAAAAACAGTCTCAATAAATCAAATATATGTTTTTTACATGCCCCATTATTTCACCCATCTTTAAAAAATATTTCACCAATAAGAGGTGAACTTGGTGTTAAAACATTTTTTAATATGCTTGGACCTATGGTAAACCCTATTCAACCTAAAAGTCAATTAGTTGGCGTTTTTAATTCTAATACATTTAGGCTTTACTCACATATTTATTCCAAAACAGATAAAAATTATTGTATTGTACATAGTATTGATGGTTACGACGAAGTTTCTTTGACAGGAGCTTTTAAACTATTTTCTAATGACCACGATATAATGTTAGAACCAAAAGATTTGGGTTTCAGTATAAATAATTCTGATAAATTAAGTGGAGGAAAAAATATTGAAGAATCTTCTAAAATATTTTTGGATATTTTAAAAAATAATGGAACCAAAGAACAGGTTAATACTGTTTTAGCAAATTCAGGGTTAGCAATTTATTGTGCAAAAAAACTTTCTTCAATAAAAGAGGGTATAGAAATAGCTAGAGAATCATTAGAGTCAGGTAATGCATATAATTGTTTAAAGCTTTTTATTGAAAATAAATGAGTATTTTAAAAGAAATTATTATAAATAAAAGAAAGGAGGTTGATTATTTACAACAAAATAATCCAATTTCATTAATTGAAAAATCTGAATATTTTTCTAGAGATGTTATATCACTTAAAAAATCTTTAATTGAAAAATCTGGTATAATTTCTGAATTTAAGAGAAAATCTCCCTCTAAACCAGACATAAATTTAGGTGCGTATGTATTTCCAATAGCTAGAGGGTATGAGCTATCTAACTCAAGTGGAATATCAATTTTAACAGACTCTAAATATTTTGGAGGATCAAATGAAGACATAACTTCGGTTAGAAATGATATAAATATTCCTATTTTAAGAAAAGATTTTATCATTGATGAATACCAGATAATTGAGTCTAAATCTTTGGGTGCTGACGTAATTTTACTAATTGCAGCTTGTTTATCAAAAAAAGATGTTAATAATTTATCGCATTTTGCAAAATCTTTTAACCTACAGGTAATATTAGAAATTCATTCAGAGAAAGAGTTATCTTATTTATGTGATTCTATAGATATAGTTGGCGTAAATAACAGGAATTTAAAAAAGTTTGAAACAGATATTAATAATTCAGTTAATCTAGCTGGTATGATTCCATCATCTTTTTTAAAAATATCAGAGAGTGGAATATCTACTTCTAAAGAAATATTTCTTCTAAAAGAATATGGTTATGATGGTTTTCTAATTGGTGAAAACTTTATGAAAAAAGAAGATCCTGTATCAGCATGTAATGATTTTATTAAAAAATTATGATAAATAACTATATGATTAAAGTTTGTGGTTTAATAGATGAGAAAAACTATTTAGATTTAAGAAATTATCCAATTGATTACTTTGGATTTATCTTTTATGATAAGTCCCCAAGATATATTCTAAATTCTCCAAATCATTCTTTTATTAAAAAAATAAAAAATAAGGTTGCTGTTTTTGTAAATGAAAAAATAGACACAGTGTTAAATATCATAGAAACCTATAATTTTTCCTGTGTCCAGTTACATGGAAATGAGAGTGATGATTATTCTATGAAAATTAAAAAAAAAGGAATTAAAGTAATCAAGTCATATTTAATTAAGACAAATAAAGATTTTAAAAATATTAATATGAATACAGAATCTTTTGACTATTATTTATTTGATTATAAGAGTGATAATTTTGGAGGATCTGGTAAAACTTTTGATTGGGAAATTCTTAATAATAAAGTTTTAGATAAACCTTTTTTTTTGAGTGGGGGTATATCATTAGATAATATCAATAATATTAACATGATTAAGGATAATGAAAAGCTTTATGGTCTTGATTTAAATAGTAAATTTGAAAAATCTCCAGGCTTAAAAGATATTGAAAAAATAAGTAAATTATTTAATTTGAACATATGAAATATAATGTAAATAGAAATGGTTTTTATGGCGATTTTGGAGGTTCTTATATACCTGAAATGTTATTTTCAAATATTGATGAGCTTAAAAAAAATTATCTTACGATAGTTGAAAAAGATTCCTTCACAAAAGAGTTTAATTATTATCTTAAAAAATATGTTGGAAGACCTACACCATTGTATTATGCTAAAAGATTATCTGAAAAATATGGTTCAAAAATTTATTTAAAAAGAGAAGATTTATGTCACACTGGTGCTCACAAAATAAATAATACTATAGGTCAAATATTATTGGCTAGAGAACTCAAAAAAACAAAAATTATTGCAGAAACAGGTGCGGGTCAACATGGTGTCGCAACTGCTACTGTTTGTGCTTTAATGGATATGGAATGTGTTATTTATATGGGAGAAGTAGATATTGAAAGGCAGAAACCAAATGTCGAAAGGATGAGAATTTTAGGGGCAGATGTTAGGCCAGCTACGTCTGGAAGCAAAACCCTAAAAGATGCTACAAATGAAGCAATGAGACATTGGATTAATAACCCTGACGACACTCATTATATCATTGGATCTGTTGTTGGACCTCACCCGTATCCTGATATGGTAGCTAGATTTCAGTCAGTCATATCTGAAGAGTTATTAGGTCAGTTAAAACAAGTTGAGGGAAGAGATTACCCTGACTATATAATAGCTTGTGTTGGAGGTGGTAGTAACGCAGCAGGTATTTTTTATCATTACCTTGATAACTCAAAAGTAAAGCTTATTGGTGTTGAAGCAGCAGGGCTAGGAGTATCAACTGATAAGTCTGCAGCAACAACAATACTTGGTAAGAAAGGTGTTCTTCATGGTAGCAAGACATTATTAATGCAAGATGAGAATGGACAAGTAACTGAACCATATTCTATCTCAGCTGGATTAGATTATCCAGGAATTGGGCCTTTACATGCACATCTCTTTGATTCAAAAAGAGGAAATTATATTAGTGTGAAAGATGACGATGCTATGAATGCTGGAATTGAGCTAAGTAGATTAGAAGGTATAATACCCGCAATTGAAACAGCTCATGCATTTTCTGTCTTTGATAAAATAGATATCAAGGATAAAGTTGTTGTAATAAATCTTTCTGGTAGGGGAGATAAAGATCTTGATACCTATATAAAGTGGGGCAAATATTAGTATGAATAGAATAAATAAACTTTTTAAAGAAGAAAAGAATAATATCTTAAGTATTTATTTTACTGCGGGTTATCCCTCTTTAAACGATACGACTGAAATAATTAAAACTCTTGATGAATGTAGTGTTGATTTAATAGAGATAGGTATGCCGTTTTCAGATCCAATTGCTGATGGACCTGTTATCCAGGATTCAAGTAATATTGCGATTAAAAATGGTATGAATACATCTATCCTCTTTCGTCAGTTGAAGCAAATAAGAAATATTACTCAAATCCCAATAGTGCTTATGGGTTATTTAAATCCTGTATATCAGTATGGATACGAAAACTTTATTAATAAAATAATTGATTGTGATATTGATGGTGTTATAATACCTGATATGCCACTAAGCGACTATGTAAATAACTTTAAAAATCAATTTGATAAATTTAATATTTCTTTTATATCATTAATTAGTCCAAACACTTCTGATAAAAGGATTAAAGAGATTGATAGTATTTCAAATGGATTTATTTATGTTGTTTCTTCATCATCAATAACAGGTAAAAGATCTGATTTTAGTGATGAACAAATTAATTATTTTAAAAGGATCGAAGATTTAAAACTTATTAATCCTAAAATAATAGGTTTTGGTATATCTGATAAAGATTCTTATAGAAGTGCTTGTCAATATTCAAACGGGGCTATTATTGGAACAAGTTTTATAAAAGCATTATCTGGAAATAACTTAAAAAAATCTATCAAAAATTATATATCCGGAATAAGATAATATTAAAATGGCAAATCATCTTCAGATACTGATTTATCTTGATTTTCTTCGACTTCTTGATTAATATTTTCATTATCAGATTCTATTTTCCAACCCTGTATAGAGTTAAAATACCTTATGTTTCCCTCTTTATCTTCCCACTTTCTTCCTTTAATATTTATAAGGACATTAATTTGATCACCAACACTAAGATTATCTAGTAAATCAACTTTATCTTGAATCAATTCAACTTTAATAAATTCAGGATATTCAGGATTTTTTGAATCTTGAATTATAAATTCCCTTTTTTTAAATGTTTCTGTTATTTGGACTGTTTCAAAAATTTCAGTTAATTTCCCTTTTATATTCATATGCGTAACTCTAAAAAAATTTTTATATTATTTGTTTTATTTTGGTTGTTAATAATTCTGTATCTATTATATGATTTTTCACAAAAATCTATACCTCCTTGGGAAAAATCTAAACAAAATAAAGAACTTTCATTCAATTTAAATCATTAATCTTACTTTCAATAGTATCAAAGACTCTTTTAAGGAAATCTTCATCTTTCATAAAATCGTTTTTTGTTAAATCTATCTCAATTATATTTTTTTTGCAGTGGTTTTTTATCCATTTATTATAATATTTATTTAATTCAATTAAGTAATTTTTATCAATTTCTCTCTCAAAACTTCTTCTTCTTTTTTTAATATTATTAATAATTTTTTCAATGTTATCATTTCTTAAAAAAATTATTAGATCAGGTTTTTTAATATTTTTCAATATTGTGTTATAAAGTTTTTTATAACTATTGAATTCTCTTTTTTTCATTAAACCGGAGTCATACAATGTCTTTGTAAAAACTTCATAGTCTTCATATATGGATCTATCCTGGATAACAGTTTTTTTGGATTCTGATATTTTTTGGATTTGATTAAACCTACTGTTTAAAAAATAAATTTGAAGATGAAATGACCATTTTGACATAGAATTATAAAAGTCATTTAAGTAAGGATTATTTTTCACCTCTTCTAACTCTATATCCCAATTGAATTTTTCAGAAATCTTTTTAGATAATGTTGTTTTACCTACGCCAATATTTCCTGAGATAACTACGTGTTTTATTTTTTTCAAAACTTAATATTTAATCCAAAATTAAAATTTCTTCCGGGAGCACTAATTCCAGATGAATATGTTCTATAATGTAAATCAAAAATATTCTCAACTGAGAAGTTAGCTTTTATAAAATAGTTTATATTATATATGAATGAGATGTTATGTGTTTTCCAAGAGGGAGAGCCTTCTTCAGTATAGAGATATAACTTATTTAACTCACTATCAGCAAAATTTTCTATCGATTTCTTACCATTATATATAAGATTATATATTAATTCAATATTTTTTGTTTTATACGAAATTTCGAATTTACCAAATAAAGGTGGTGAATGTCTTAATGGTTTTTTATTAATTATATCATTAGAATAATTATATGATATTGTATTTATGAATATTATTTTTTTTGATATAAAATATGATATTTGATTGCTGAATCCATATACATTAGCTTTTCCTGTATTCGTCAATGTTTGAACCCTACTTAACGTCCCATCATACACAATTGAATCTTGATTATTGAATCTTGTTAATGACCTTGTTATAGCATTTTTTAGATTTATATAATAGATAGCATTTTTGATTAATATCTTCTTACTTGATACTTCGTAATTGATTTCAAAATTATTTGCTATTTCTGGCTTTAGGTTTGGGTTTGGGATAATTAAATTTCCTGGTTCTGAATCAAAAACTTTACCTACATCATCTAAGTTTGGTGTCCTATATCCATTTGAGTATTGAAATTTTATTACAGAGATTCCCTTGTCAAATCTTAGACCAAGATTACCACTCAATGATGCATTATTTAATTTTATTTCATTAAAAGAGAAGTCAAAAAAATTACCTGATAATTTACTTTTTAAAGAGGATAAGTTACCCCTTAAACCAGCATTATACTTAATTTTTTTTAATGAATTTTTGAATGATATATAAACTGAATTTGAAAAATATTTTGTGCCGCCGTCTGGATATCTAGTTGAAATTGGTGATGTTATATTATCTGATATATTTTCTTTATATGCTGATGACTTTACATAGTTATGTATTGACTCAAAGCCATAATAGAACTCACTATTTTTTAACTTTTTATCAAAGTCAATATTTAAAGATGTGATGCTAACATCTTCTTTCCTTTGATTTAAAAAATAATTGTTAAAATTTCTAGAGTTTCTACTTTCTTTTACTTTTTGATTAGATAATATTACCTTATAGGCATCAAAAAAATTAGTTTTTGTGAATGAATTAAACTGAATTTTATTCATCAAAAATATACTTGGTCCATAAAACCATTCAGCATACTTCGGTGTCAAAACATCTTCGTATTGAATTAGTCTATCGTATCTAGGTATATTTGATGATTTTGAATAATAAATACCATAAATAACATTTTTATTATCATTAATTTTAATATTAGTTTTATTTATTAAATTAAGTTGAGAGTATCCACTTTCTACCTGTTTGTTTGGATTCTCATTTTGAATTATTACATCTTTCCCATTTATATAATCCCTAGCAACAAATTCCTCTCTTAAACCAAAGTTTGGATATTTATTTCTTTTTGCTCCTGATTTTAAATCATCGTATGAGCTGAAGGAAAAACTAGAAATATTTGAAATACTTTTGTTACCAAGCTCTACATTCAAATTATAAATTTTTGAATTATTAGAAGAGTTGTATTGAATGTTTTGAGAGCCTGTTATTAATTTTTTAAATTTAAAGGTTGGGTCTTTAATTTTAAAATTAATACCTCCACCAATTGCATCACTACCATACATAACCGATGCTGGACCAAAAAGGATTTCAACACCTTCTAAAATATTAGGATCAATAGAAATTATATTATGAATATTACCTCCCCTGTATATGATATTATTTAATCTCACGCCATCTAATGACAACAATATTCTATTTGCAGAAAACCCTCTTATCATTGGACTCCCACCACCTAGCTGACTTTTCTGAACATATACTTCTCCTGTTTTTTCTAACAGGTCAGCTGAAGTTTGAGGTGTATTTTTATCTATTAAATTTCTATCAATTAATAAATTTTTATTTGTTACTTCATTAAGACTTTCCTCCCACCTGTTTACGCTTATAACAACTTCATCTATCTCAACTATCAAACTTTCAAGGATTATTTTTTGATTTATTTCATTTTTTATGATTACTAACTTTTTAAATGATGGATGTTGAATATTTATACTGTCAATACCTTTAAAAATTGATAAATCTACTTCGCCTTGTATATTTGAAAAGCTTGATTTGATGAGGTCAGAAGTATAAAAACTTACATTGAATATAGGTTCATTTAAATCGTCAACCACATTTACTTTTTGTGAAAAAGAAGATGATTGTATAAGAATTAATAAAATTGGTACTAAATATTTTTCCATACTAGTGCTGCTGAACCTAATATGGCTGAGTCTTTATCTTCTAATCCTGATAATAATATATCAACCTTACTTTTATAAAATGGCAATAATTTTTTATTAAAAGCTTTTCTTGTTGGTTCTAAAATCCATTTTCCTGAATGTACTAAACCACCTGTTAAAATTATAGCCTCTGGTTGCGTAAAAGTTACGAAGCTCGCAAGTGATTCACCAAGTATTTTTCCTGTGTACTCGTAAGCTTTTTGAGCAATTAAGTCACCATTGTCTGCAGCTTTTGTAATATCCTCACCATGTAAATTATTATAAGAAATATCTCTAAAGATACTCTCATCCATATACTTTGATAACATATATAAAATAGTTCTTTTAAGTCCTGTAGCAGAAACATAAGCTTCTAATCCACCCTTTACACCTAATCCCGTATATCTACTTTTATTTATTGTAAAATGGCCAAGTTCAGCAGCAAATCCCTCTGAACCTTCAAGAAGCTTCCCATTACACACTATTCCACTTCCAAGTCCAGTACCTAATGTTATTACTATAAAATCATTCAAACCTTTAGCATTTCCATAAATCATTTCACCCATTGCGGCACAGTTTGCGTCATTTGATAGAAATATAGGTAGTTTTATTTTCTTTTTTATATCTTCAATAATATTCAATTCACCGTTCCATTTAAGGTTTGCTGGTGTTTTAATAGTTCCTTTTTTTGAGGCGTTAGGAGCTCCGATACCAATTCCTGTAATATTTTTATACTTGGATTCAATCTCACTTATTTTATCCGTTAGGAATTCTATATAATCTTTGAATTTTGTGTATTCTTTTGTACGAAATGATGTTTTATGAGAGCAAATACCGTCCTCTGCGACAACACCAATTTTAGTAATTGTACCTCCAATATCAATTCCTATCGCTTTCTTCATTTCTTTTTAAATTTAAGTATAGCTGAGTTAATACAATACCTTTTCCCAGTTTTAGAAGGCCCATCATCAAACACATGGCCAAGGTGGCCACCGCAATTATAACAAATTACTTCTGTTCTTATCATTCCGAAGCTTATATCTGTTTTTGTTTTAATGGATTTCTTAGAGAATATATTAGAGAAGCTTGGCCATCCTGAACCAGAATCATATTTTTCATCTGATGAAAATAAATTATTATCACACCCAACACATTTATAAACCCCCTCTTCTTTATTATACAATAACTTTCCACTGAATGCTGCTTCAGTCCCTTTATTTTTTAAAATATTAATTTGTTCTTTGGTTAACGAATTTTTCATTTCAACAGCAAAATTAGTAATATTGAATTAAACTACATCCTATAGTTAATATGAAAATTAAAGGTGATGCAATTGTTCTTACTGGTGGTAAATTTAATTCTAAATCTGCTAAGACTGCTCATGGTTTATTGAGGGGTTCTAAAAGATTTAAAATAAAGTCAGTAATTGATAAGTCTTATGGTGGAAAATTTGTTTACATTGATAAAAACGGAAGGATTGATATTGTTTCAAATAAAACAGAAATACCTGTTTTTAAGGATTTTAAATCATTTCTTGAATCAAATATTAAAGTAGATTTTTGTATTATTGGAGTAGCTTCAGCTGGCGGGTTATTACCTGAAGATATGCGAGAAGATGTTATATTATCTCTAAAAAATAAAATTTCAATAGTGAATGGTCTACATTCAATTATTAGTGAGGATAATGATCTTAAAAAGATATGTTTAAAATATAATTCTAATATTTATGATATAAGAAAGTCGAAACCTAGAGAGAAGCTTAGTTTCTGGTCAGGTAAAATATATGAAGTATCCTCTAAGAAAATTGTTGTTTTGGGTACTGATTGTGGTTTAGGTAAAAGGACAACCGCAAAAATGATTGTTGAGGAATTAGAAAGAAATAATATTAAGTCGGATATGATTTACACTGGTCAAACTGGATGGATGCAAGGTTGGGACTTTGGGTTTATATTTGATTCCACTCTAAATGACTTTGTATCTGGTGAGTTAGAAGAATCTATTTATAGGTGTTTCTTAAAGAAGAAACCTGAATATATATTGATTGAGGGTCAGGCAGCATTAAGAAACCCTTCTGGTCCCTGTGGTACTGAATTTTTAATTTCTGGTAATGTTGATGGAGTTATTTTACAGCACTCACCTAAAAGAAAATTTTATGATGGGTGGGAGCATGTAAACGCAGTTATGCCTTCACTACTCTCAGAAATAGAATTAATCAATTCTTTTGATAAGGAGGTTTTAGCAATAACTCTTAATACTCAAGGGATGACAGAACAAGAAAAGCTTTACCATAAAAAAATTATTTTGGAGGATCTTAAAATACCTGTTTTCTTACCAATTGATGAGGGATTAAATGGTATAAGTAAAGTGTTAAGCGATAAATATGATAATTGATAAAATTGAGATTGATACTATTGATATTGATCTGACAAGACCATATACTATAGCTTATAAAACCACCTCATCCATCAAGACACTGGTTGTTAAAATTATATTATCTGACGGATCTTTTGGTTTAGGTGCATCAAATATATCAAAGTATGTTGTGGGATTAGATACTATGGATTC
>CENJ01046103.1_pt1 | contig 19359 bp, 14 predicted proteins | sample 356161 | NCBI WGS metagenome assembly CENJ01 (sample SAMEA2619531, study PRJEB7988) | marine metagenome | biome: marine biome (ENVO:00000447); feature: surface water layer (ENVO:00002042); material: "saline water (ENVO:00002010), including plankton (ENVO:xxxxxxxx)" | depth 5 m
CTCAGCGTAGCCGTGACTCAGAACAATCGTGCCTTTTGTTTGATCGTCTGACAGTAAACTTTCGAATAAACCGATGCGAATAGAGACGTCTTCATCCACAGAAACCAGGTAGCATGTACCTGCCGGCATAGGGAAATCTATACCTTCAAGAAACTGTCCCTCTGCAAACTTATTGTACATGTACTTGCGATACCTAACACCAATTACTCGGATACAACTTTTCATTTCGGCCGAACCCGACTATTCATGTAATAAACAATTGGAGAGAAAATCAATGTCAGAAAATAGACATGTAAGCAGCACAGAAAATCTAGCCTGGTCTTCACATATCGGATTTCTGTTAGCCTGTGTTGGCGCTGCCATCGGGCTCGGAAATATTTGGAAATTCCCTTATATGGCAGGTACACAAGGCGGTGGCGCATTTGTGTTGATATATCTGGTTACCATTTTCCTTATCGCAATTCCTGTTGCCGCAGCTGAACTCATCACAGGTCGAATGGCGCGTCGAAATGCTGTGGACTCAGTCATTTATTTAGCGCGAGATACCAAGAGTCCGTCACTTTATGGCATTGCAGGGCTAATTGCCGTTCTGGCAAGTTTTATGTTGTTGACTTTTTATCCTGTGATTTCCGGTTGGGTCATGGCTTATCTCGGCAAGTCTCTCATGGGAGGGTTTTCGGGGTTCGACGCTAATCAAGTTGCAGCAGAGTTTAATAACCTTCTCGCCAATCCGGCTGAGATGATTTTCTGGCAAGTTTCATTCTTGACACTGACAGGCTTTGTTGTTGCTCGGGATATTCGCTCTGGGCTTGAAAAAGCAAATCTTTTTTTAATGCCTGTTTTGGTTCTAATGCTTGTGATGGTGGTTATTTATGGCGCAATAGAAGGGGATATTGGCGCGGCAATCAGCTTTTTGTTTACGCCTGATTTTTCAAGCATCACACCAGAAGTTATTCTCTCAGCTGTCGGGCACGGGTTTTTCTCAGTGGGTGTCGGCGCAGCAATGTTGATTACCTATGGGGCATATCTGGATCATAATATCAGCATTGGGGAAGCCGCCATTACAATCGGCATAGCTGATACAGTTATAGCCTTACTTGCCGGTATCGGTATTTTTGCAATTGTCTTCGGACAATCATTAGAACCCGCACAAGGCCCCGGGCTTATATTTGTAACCCTGCCACTTGCATTTTCTGATATGGCGGGGGGAAGTTTCTTTGCCTCTTTGTTTTTCTTGCTTGTTGTATTTGCTGCGCTCACCTCGAATCTTGCCCTCACAGAAGTCATTGTTCGTTTTGTAAGCGACAAACTGGGGACTTCACGCGCCAAAACAACTTTTGGTGTCTTACTGGCATCTTTCATCGTCGGCCTGACAACCATATTTTCCTTCAACATTTTGAGTGAATTCAGACTTTCTGACAGTGGTGTCTTTGCTGACAAAACATTATTTGATGCTAAGGATTATGTGACATCCAATATTCTCATGCCGCTGGGAGGCTTGCTGATTGTAGCCTTTGCGGGGTGGATCGTACCTGCCAAAACCTCACTTGAACATTTTGGTGGCACAATTTGGATGCACACTATTTGGCTTTGGCTGTCCCGCCTCATCGCGCCATTGGGTGTCATTTGGGTCTTTATCAGCAATCTATAAAACGTCCTATACTGACAAAATCAACAGTACTTTAAATACTGATATAACCATAAAATAAACCAATAAAAGTAATTGGTTTATAATACTTAATTATGTATATCGTCATTTGATTAAATTGATTTGAATGCGTTTAAAAAAACGGTCATTCCTTCTCTTCTATATAATTTGTAATTTTAAGGAGTGTCACCGTCGCAATGAGCACAATCCTATTCTCAGTCGTTATACCTACCCACAATCGGGGCGCTTTGGCTTTGCGAGCTGTCGAGAGTGTTTTGAAATCCAAAACCTCATCAATGGAAATCATAGTTGTTGAAGATCAGACATCCAGTGCAGAAGAATGGTTGCTCGAGCATATCAAGTCTGGAAACATAAAATACTTTTGTAGAGAAGACGGAAATAATGGCGCATCAGAAACGCGAAATTTAGGCGTAGAGCTTTCTTCTGGTAAGTTTATTCTGTTTCTGGATGACGACGATATTTTGCTGCCGGAGTATCTTGAATATTTGCCTGAAGTTTTTCAAACAAACGATGTTAGCTGGGGCTTCTGCGATCAAATATCGAATGGCAAATCAACAAAGATACGAATGTCTAACTCTGGTTTTTTACAATCTCAAAATTTCAAAAAATTTAAGGCGCGATTAGGTGCAGGATTTTGGATTAAACGCAGTCTGTTTCTTGAAATGGGTGGTTTGGATGTCAATTTGACTATTGATGAGGATACAGATTTATGTTGTCGCTTACTGACGCGAGGTTACATACCTTATTACAGCCGTATGGTTGGCATTAATTACAGCCGCAATGATGGTGAAATCAGATTAACAAATTCAACCGAAAAAAATGTGGCTATGGCGTGCTATTTAAGGACTCTGGAAAAAAATTTTGACCCTCTTAAGCCCGTTAAGGGAGGTCGTGATTTTCTCCTGCATCGAACACACAAATTTATCTGTGAAACAGGTAATTTCTCTTATCTAAGGGCTTTAGACAAATTCCAGAAATCAAAAATTATCTCAGTTATTTTTTTCTTGAGAGTATTAAAATACCGCGTGAAAAATTTTTTACACCCCTCAAATCCCAGGAATTGAGGCAAGCTTGTTTTTTGATATGAATAAAATATAAAACGAACTTAAGGATATCTTCATATCAATCTATCACTTGCAGAGACAAGGCTTATAGTTGCAGTGTTATTAGGTCATCAGGAGTTAAGACCGTAAAATGAAAAAAATAAGTATTCAGGCGCGTATATTGAAAAGAATCTTCAGGCATTTCATCAAACCGATGCTCGTGAATGCCGGCGGCGTTGAGGATCTTAAAACTGCTTCCCGTGGGGAAGGCCCGTTAAGCCGATGGTTATCGCGGATTATTCCACAAGCCGATGAAAAAATCATGATTGACCATATTTATGCGGAATGGCTCGGGAACCCCGACGCAAAAGGCGCGCTACTGTATCTGCATGGCGGGGCATTTCTCGTGGGGAGTCCCAAATCTCATCGTGGGCTCGTTAAAAACATTACTAAATCCGGTTCATTTCGAGCGCTTTCGATTGATTACCGGCTGGCTCCACAACACAAATTCCCTGCCGCGCTTGAAGACGCAGAAAAGGCCTATGACTGGCTGTTGCAAAATGGCTATGCGCCAGAGAGCATTGCAGTAGCAGGCGATAGTGCCGGCGGATGTCTTACTCTTGCATTATTATTAAAACTCAAAGAAACCGGCAAACCCCTACCGGCATGCGCTGTTACCATGTCGCCATGGACAGATTTAACCGGCAGCGGCGCCTCAATTCGTCTGCGCAATAATATTGATGATATGCTTGACGGCACCAAATTAACTGAGACCGCAGCGTTATATCATGGCGAAACACCCGCTACGCATCCACTTGTTTCCCCGCTTTTTGCAGATTTGGAGAATTTACCGCCTCTACTTATACAGGTCGGAACTGACGAAATCCTCTGGGATGATGCATGTTCATTCGCCGAGAAAGCTAAAATGGCCGGTAATGATTGCACGTTGGAGGTTTATGAAAGCATGCCACATGTTTTCCAACTCGGAGCGGATTTTGTTCCGGAGTCAAAAGCAGCGGTCAAAAAAATCACCACCTTTATCAATGAAAAAATAAATTAGAATTTTTCGAGTTGCGCTTGTCCCATTTCTGGCCCAAGCGTCCCGGCAGAACGACACGCTCGCTCCAAATGCGCGAACGGCTCTTGACCCTGTGCGCGTGCATCCAGAAAATCCTGAAAATTGACCAAGGTTTTTTGTGGCCCAAAACGCGTCAAACAATGCCCATATAAAACACGAATATCATGCGACATGGCAGAGGAAACTGATGGATATTGAGTATTCACGCCGCCTAATGAGATAAGTTGAACCGCGGTCTCAGGCAGTCTTTTAACCATATCCCCGGCGTTGATTTTCAACAGACGACAAGCCTCCATAAGCCCACTTAATTGCAAACAAAAGTTTGTTCCATTATTCAGGTAAAGTTGAGCGGCACTTTCAAAAAGGCCTACAAGCTCCAAACTGTCATCTTCCGAAACCGAAAGTGTACGGGTATATTTCATTAACCTCTGTTGTGTCGTTTCATAAGCCTCTAACATCTCATCAACAGCATCCGGTAAGAATATTACACTCAGAATATCAGAGTTTACTCCCTCAGCATGGCTCAAACCCGCAACAATAGATACTGGCGGGTTATTCATGGGATTTAGAACCGCTTTCAAATGCGGAAGTTGACTTGTTTGAAGGTTTTGGATGCCAATCATGTAAGAGGCATTCATAGAAGATAATTTATTAAAACCGGCATCTAATGTTTCAGAGAAATCATCTGAGTTCGTTAAGTCCGGCAAATCGACAGCAAGCAACATACCTTCGGACTGTTTCGGCCCAAGGGCTTGGAAATATTGGTCAATCTTGGAAAAAGGAAGGCGCATTCCAATTTCTGACTGAAATAAAGCCGGTTGCATCTGCATCATAGTTTTGAAACTTTCTAAGATAATATATAATCTTGTTAGCCATATCTTCTCATCACGTTTTCGTGACTTGTCTTCACAAAAACGTTACCCCATGCGACCATTGGGCGCGACAACACCTAAAAATTAGAATAAAACTGTAATTGACTGAAATTATTAAGATTAATATAGGTCAACAAAGCTGACATATTTACTTGTCAGTTTTCCTCACAAGTGGCATATTTACATTATCAATGATGAACCTATTTTAACCATAGCTCGTAGGATAAGTGTACGAGTTATAGGTTTATTGGCATTTTCTGGACTGTGTGTTTTTAAAACATGCTTTTTGAATAACTATCATAAAGCGTTGTCATTTAGCTCCGCTTGAATGTTCCCAGAAATCCGATCTGAGTATTTGAATCCTTCAAATACTCAAAGCATGAATGTGAAACGAGAGTTGAATAAATGGATAGCAAACAAAACAGTTATCTTTCTGAAAAGAAGACAACTTTAAAAAATGAAAAGTCCTCAGGCCTGCCTGAGCCTCTCGGTTTATATAATCCACGTCATGAACATGATGCGTGTGGTATTGGCTTTGTCGCTGACATCAAAAACCGTAAGTCACATGATATCATAGCTGACGGTTTAAAAATCCTTGATAATCTGGAACATCGCGGAGCTGTTGGTGCAGATCCAAAAGCCGGAGATGGTGTCGGTATTCTCATTCAAACGCCTGATGCTTTTTTCCGCAAAGTGTGCAGTGAAGCCGGATTTGATTTACCTGAAGAAGGCAGCTACGCAGTCGGGTTCTTTTTCCTGCCCCCGGACACTGAAAACCGCAGTCAAGTTGAGCTAATCGCAGAGAAGATAGTTACTGAAGAAGGTCACACTGTTTTGGGCTGGCGTGATGTACCTGTAGATAACAGCGACCTTGGCGAGTCAATTTTTCCATCAGAGCCACAATCTCGCCAGCTTTTGATTGGTAACGCACAAGATACGGGTAACAGAGATAAATTTGACCGTGAATTGTTTGTCATTCGTCGTCGCATCGAAATTGAAGTTAAAAAACTGGGTAATCCCGACATCGACGGATTTTTCTACATTCCATCAATGAACTCGCGGACGGTTCTTTACAAAGGTCTTTTGCTCTCAAGTCAACTCGGACCTTATTATCTTGATCTACAAGACAAAGACATGGTTTCTGCCATGGCCCTTGTTCACCAACGCTTTTCAACCAACACATTTCCAACTTGGAGCCTCGCACAGCCTTTCAGAATGATTTGCCATAATGGTGAAATCAATACGGTGCGCGGTAATGTCAATTGGATGGCAGCTCGCCACGAAGCTCTTAAATCCGAACTTTTTGGTGATGAGCTTGAAAAACTTTGGCCACTGATTGAAGAAGGCCAATCCGACTCCGCCTCTTTTGATAATGCTTTGGAACTGATGGTTCAAAGTGGTTATTCACTGCCACATGCCATGATGATGCTTATACCAGAGGCTTGGTCTGGTAATCCTCTCATGGATGCCAAAAGGCGCGCCTTTTACGAGTATAACGCCGCTTTAATGGAGCCATGGGATGGCCCTGCGGCTGTTGCCTTTACCAATGGTCGCCAGATTGGTGCGACGCTTGACCGGAATGGCCTTCGCCCTGCCCGATATTATGTCACTTCTGATGATCGTGTCATGATGGCATCCGAGATGGGTGTATTGCCGGCACCGGAAGATAAAATCATTGAGAAATGGCGCCTCCAGCCTGGCAAAATGCTTCTTATTGACCTTGAACAAGGTCGTATCATTGAAGATAATGAGATTAAAGAAGACCTTGCCTCTGCTCAACCTTATCAAGACTGGCTCAATCAGACACAAATTAAATTGTCTGAACTCCCTGAAAGTACCGCACCTGCTCATGTCAGCTTACATGCGCCGGTTTTGGATTTACAACAAGCCTTTGGTTACACGCAGGAAGATTTGAAATTCTTGCTTTCTCCAATGGTCGAAAGAAGCGAAGAAGCTATCGGTTCAATGGGAACCGATACGCCTATTTCTGCCCTTTCCGACAAATCCAAACTTCTTTACACCTACTTTAAGCAACTTTTTGCTCAGGTAACCAATCCACCGATTGACCCAATTCGTGAAGAATTAGTCATGTCTCTTGTTTCCTTTATCGGCCCCCGACCCAATTTGCTTGAACTTGAAGATACAGCCAAGCAAAAGCGACTGGAAGTAGACCAGCCCGTTCTCACAAATGCTGATTTAGAGAAAATCAGAACCATCAGCGACATTGAAGATAATAACTTCCATGCCAAGACGCTTGATATTTGCTGGCCTGCTGACCAAGGTGCAGACGGCATGGCTCAAAGACTTGCCGCGCTTTGTGAAGAAGCAGAGATTGCAATTACGCAGAACCACGAAAATATTATTATTCTTTCCGACCGGAATTTGTCGGCTGATAAAGTGGCTATACCTGCATTGCTCGCAACCTCAGCCGTGCACCATCACCTAATCCGCAAAGGCCTTCGCACATCAACCGGTCTGGTGGTCGAAACGGGTGAAGCCCGCGAAGTCCATCACATTTGCTGTCTGGCAGGTTATGGTGCAGAAGCTGTTAATCCTTACCTCGCCTTTGAAACACTTGAGCAAATGTGCTTGGAGAATGAAGAGACGCGAGATTTAAAATCTGACGAAATTGCACAGCGTTATATCAAAGCTATGGGTAAAGGTATCCGCAAAGTGATGTCCAAGATGGGTATCTCAACCTACCAATCCTATTGCGGCGCACAGATATTTGATGCCATAGGACTTTCCGGCGAATTTGTGGACTCTTACTTCCGAGGCACAGCGACAACAATTGAAGGCATTGGCCTTGAAGAAGTTGCGCTTGAAACTGTTCAGCGCCATACCGACGCCTTTGGTGATAAAGCAATTCTGCGCAGTAGCCTTGAAGTCGGCGGTGAATATGCAGTGCGCACACGCGGCGAAGATCATATGTGGAATGCCGACACAGTCAGCACATTGCAACATGCTGTACGTAGTGATGATTCCAAAACATATAAAGAATATGCCGATAAGGTAAACGTTCAGAACGAGAAGTTGTTAACTTTGCGCGGCCTGTTCAAACTGAAAAAAGCAGCAGAAAACGGGCGTCAGGAAATTTCCATAGATGATGTTGAACCTGCCTCTGAAATCGTGAAGCGCTTTGCGACAGGTGCTATGTCTTTTGGTTCTATTAGTCCGGAAGCCCACCAAACCCTTGCTCTAGCGATGAACCGGATTGGCGGTAAATCCAATACCGGTGAAGGCGGCGAGGAAGCACAGCGATTTACGCCTCTTGAAAATGGCGACAGTATGCGCTCAGCCATTAAACAGGTTGCTTCAGGACGCTTTGGTGTGACAACCGAATATCTGGTTAATTCAGATATGATCCAAATCAAGATGGCACAGGGTGCAAAACCCGGTGAAGGCGGTCAGCTTCCCGGTCACAAGGTAGACCGTCGTATTGCTGCCGTTCGCCATTCAACCCCCGGTGTTGGCCTCATATCTCCACCCCCACACCATGACATTTACTCTATCGAAGATCTTGCCCAACTTATCTTTGACCTTAAAAACGCCAATAGCGCTGCAGACATTTCAGTGAAACTTGTCTCCGAGGTTGGGGTTGGAACCGTGGCCGCAGGGGTATCAAAAGCCCGCGCCGACCATGTAACCATTTCAGGGTTTGAAGGCGGCACAGGCGCAAGCCCGCTGACCTCCATTAAGCATGCGGGTAGCCCGTGGGAAATCGGCCTTGCCGAGACACACCAGACACTTGTACTGAATCGCTTGCGGACAAGAATTTCCGTTCAAGTTGACGGTGGCCTCCGCACAGGTCGTGATGTTGTAATTGGGGCTCTGCTGGGTGCCGATGAATTTGGCTTTGCGACGGCTCCGCTGATTGCATCTGGCTGTATCATGATGCGTAAGTGCCATCTAAACACCTGCCCTGTCGGTATCGCAACTCAAGATGAAACCTTGAGGAAACGCTTCACTGGCACACCTGAGCATGTCATTAATTATTTCTTCTTCGTTGCAGAAGAAGTGCGTGAAATCATGGCTGAAATGGGCGTGCGGTCTTTGAACGAACTTATCGGTCAGACCGACATGCTGGATACGGATGAAGCCATTGCTCACTGGAAAGCCAAGGGGCTTGATTTCAGCAAGCTGTTCGCAAAAATCGACAGTCGCGGTGAAGCTGTTTACCGCAGTCAAAAACAAGAACACCCAATCATTGATATTCTTGACCGCAAGCTAATTACTCAATCGCAGGATGCTCTGGAAAACAAAAAACCGGTTACTATCGAAACACCGATTACGAATATTGATAGAACTGCCGGTGCCATGCTTTCAGGCGAAGTCGCAAAGAAATATGGCCATAAAGGCTTAGCAGAAGACACTATTTCTGTTCGCCTCAGCGGGACTGCAGGACAAAGCTTTGGCGCATTTCTGGCTCGCGGCGTTTCTTTTGAACTGGTTGGCGAAGCAAATGACTATGTCGGCAAAGGTTTGTCGGGTGGTCGAATTGCCATTTACCCGCCTGAAGAAAGTGGCATTGTTCCTGAAAAAAGTATCATTGTCGGTAACACCGTACTTTATGGGGCGATTACCGGTGAATGTTATTTCCGAGGCGTCGCCGGTGAACGATTTGCGGTGAGAAACTCAGGTGCATTTGCCGTTGTTGAAGGTTCAGGCGACCATTGCTGTGAATATATGACAGGCGGCTGTGTGGTTGTACTTGGTGAAACAGGGCGTAACTTTGCGGCTGGTATGTCGGGCGGCATTGCTTATGTTCTCAATGAAAATGATGATTTTGAAGCCAAGTGTAATATGTCTATGGTTGAACTTGAGAACATTGACTCAAAAATGACAAACGATCTGTCAGACTTACGTGAAAATATGTCAGGTAATGATGCTGAGCGGCTTTACAAGTTACTTGAAAACCATGCCCGTTATACCAATTCTGCCAAAGCAAAAACCATTCTTGCGGATTGGGACAACTGGCTACCAAAATTTGTTAAAGTCATGCCGTCAGAATATCGTCGTGCTTTGAAAGAACTTGAAGTTGAAGCAACGGACAAAGAGTCCGCACTACCGGGAGAGTAAGATATGGGTAAGCCAACGGGTTTTCTCGAATATAACAGACATGACCGAAGCTATGTTGATCCGGAGGAACGGGTTCAGCATTTCCGTGAATTCGTTGTGCCATTGGAAGCTGACGAGCTGAAAAAGCAGGCTTCTCGCTGCATGGATTGCGGTGTTCCCTATTGTCATAATGGCTGTCCGGTGAACAACCAAATTCCTGATTGGAATGATTTAACCTATAATGGGAAATGGCAGGAAGCACTTCAAAACCTGCACTCCACAAATAACTTCCCAGAATTTACGGGGCGCATCTGCCCTGCACCATGCGAAGCAAGTTGTACACTTAACCTTATTGATGAGCCTGTAACGATTAAATCCATCGAATGCGCCATCATCGACAAGGGCTGGGAAGAAGACTGGATTAAACCATTTGTTTCTGAAGCCAAGACAGGCAAATCTGTTGCGGTTATTGGTTCAGGGCCTGCAGGACTTGCCGCTTCCCAGCAGCTTGCCCGCGCCGGTCATGACGTTCATCTGTACGAAAAAAATGCTAAAGCCGGCGGTCTTCTGCGCTATGGCATTCCTGATTTTAAAATGGAAAAACATCTCATCGATCGCCGTGTCGAGCAATTGGAAGCTGAAGGTGTCACCTTCCATTTGAACACACATGTCGGTGTTGATGTTACCGGCGACGAGCTTCATGCAAAACATGATGCCGTTGTGCTGGCAGGTGGCTCCGAGTCGCCGCGTGACTTGCCTGTCCCGGGTCGTGAGCTTGATGGCGTTCACTATGCGATGGACTTTTTACCCCAACAAAACCGCCGCGTCGGACAAGAGCCAATTGGTGATATTGAACCTATTACGGCAACTGACAAGCATGTTGTTGTGATTGGGGGGGGTGATACCGGTTCAGACTGTATCGGCACGAGTTTCCGACAAGGTGCGCTTTCAGTTACACAACTTGAGATTATGCCTATGCCACCTGAAAAAGAAGACAAAGGTATGACTTGGCCAAACTGGCCACTCAAGCTTCGCACCTCCAGCTCTCAAGAAGAAGGCGCTTTGCGGGACTTCTCAGTTACAACCAACGAGCTTGTCGGTAGTGACGGCAAGGTTTCAGCTCTTAAATGTGCACGTGTTGATACTGATTTCCAGCCGGAACCGGATAGTGAATTTGAAATCAAAGCCGATTTGGTTTTGCTTGCTATGGGTTTTGTACACCCAATCCACAAGGGCTTATTGGAACAACTTGGCGTTGATCTCGACAAAAGGGGCAATGTCGCGGCAGATACTGAAAGCTATACCAGCACTCAAAAGAAAGTGTTTGCTTGTGGTGACATGCGCCGAGGTCAGTCACTGGTGGTCTGGGCGATCCGTGAAGGCCGCCAATGCGCCAGAGAAGTTGATATGTTCCTAATGGGCGAGTCAGCACTCCCTAGGTAACAGGCAGTTTATTTAAGTCTATTCAGTAATGCCGGGGTCGCATACCCGTCTGGTTGAAGCTTGTACTGCTTTTGATAAGCACGAATGGCGTCACGTGTTTTCTGTCCCATCATACCGTCTGGCTTACCCGTTGGATATCCGGCAGTTGTCAGCAAAGATTGCAATTCACGCAATTCAGACGGATGCAAAGGGCGTTCGGATTTTGGCCAGGCTGTTCTAACCCCTTCTCCACCACCCAGTTTGTCGGATAGAATACCAATTGCCAGGGCATAAAACGGAGCGGTGTTGTAGCGTAAAATCGCACGGAAATTATCGGTTACCAGAAACGCTGGACCGGAATATCCGGCTGGCAAATAGAGTGCCGCATTTTCATTATTTTCCGGCACCTGCATTTTGACACCTCGAACCCCTAGCCTCTGCCATTGCTTCAATGTCTTTTGATGAGCCAAATCTGCCTGAGCAAAATCAAATCCCTCCGGCAGAGCGACCTCATATCCCCATCTCATTTCATCCCGCCATCCTGAGACTTTCAGATAGTTGGCGGCTGACCCCAGTGCATCTTCCCGGCTGTTCCAGATATCGCGTTTGCCGTCGCCTGTCGCGTCAACCGCATAACCCAAATAGGTGGTTGGGATAAATTGCGTTTGCCCCATTGCCCCTGCCCATGAGCCATACATTTTATCTACCGGAATATCACCTGCCTCTAAAATCTTAAGCGCAGCAATCAGTTGTTGTCGGCCAAATGCCTTGCGCCGCCCTCCATCATAGCCAAGCGTAGCTAAAGCTCTAAGAACATGCTTTTTACCTTGATAGCCACCATAGTTGGTTTCCATGCCCCAGATAGCTGTCAGCAAAAATCTGTTCACACCATAGGTTTTTTCAAGCCGGTCAAAAATGGCTTGATTAGAGGCAAGCATGGACTTGCCCTTAGTGAACCGCTTGTCAGATACCATAGTATCGAGATAATCCCATGCAGGTTTTACATATTCTGGCTGACGCGCAGCAAGAGCGAGGATATCAGGATCCATTTTTAGTCCGGCTAAATTCTTAATAGTCGCCTCTGAAAGACCTTCTGCCCGGGCTGATACCTCTACATCTGACAGCCATTTATCAAAGCCTGAAACAGGCGAGGCGATTGTCACAGGTGACATATTGATTAAAATAAAGCCAAGTATAAGACTGAATGTGAAATTGGTGTAGCGCATGGACATTTTTGTTAGAATCCCTTCTTTTAAGCTATGCTAAACGAGTTCTTTGACAGATAAAACTATTTATCGAGGTAAACTAATGAGTCAGAAAATCAGGAAAGTTGTTTTCCCAGTAGCTGGTATGGGTACGAGGTTTTTGCCGGCCACCAAAGCCGTCCCTAAAGAAATGCTACCGGTTTTCAGCAAACCGCTCATTCAATGGAGTGTTGAGGAGGCAACTGAAGCCGGAATTACTGAATTTATATTTGTGACTTCACCCGATAAACCTTCCATCATTAGCCACTTTCAGTCTTCACCTGCTTATGAGGCAATGCTCAAGGAGCGGAATAAGACCGAAGAACTCGAATTATTGAAAGCCGGATTGCCGGATAATGCCAAAATTACTGAAGTTTCCCAAGACAAACCGCTCGGGCTTGGGCATGCCATATGGTGTGCCAAAGAAGCCGTCGGAAATGAACCCTTCGCCGTTATTTTACCCGATGACATGGTCCAACATTCATCGGGCTGTTTAAAACAAATGGTTAATGCCTATGAGAAGACAGGCGGAAACCTTGTTGCTGTGGAAAATGTCCCAACTGATCAGACCTACCGTTATGGGATTTTGGACCCGGAAACAGATGACGGGCAGCTTGTGAAAATCCGAGGAATGGTGGAAAAACCAGCTCCGGAAGACGCCCCATCCGATTTGGCCATAATTGGACGTTATATTCTTGACCCAATGATTATGGAAACACTGGACATAGGAAAAACAGGTGCAGGTGGTGAAATTCAAATCACTGACGCAATGGCTGACCTCATCGGCACATGCCCGTTACATGGGCTTAGATTTGAGGGTACACGCTATGATTGTGGTAACAAGGTGGGCTACCTTGCCGCCAATCTAGCTTATGCAGCACTTGACCCGGAACTTGTTGATGGCCTGCAAGAGCAAATCAGGACAATATTTAAATGACAAGTGAAGATAGTGCCAAGATAAAGCCAATCGACCCGCTGGAGTCGGCATCCCGTACACTCGATGCCGAGATTGCAGGTCTTGCAAAACTTAAATCCAGTCTTTCGAATGATTTTGTCACCTCTGTTGAGATGCTGGCGGGGGTGAACGGGCGAATTATCATATCCGGCATGGGCAAAAGCGGACATATAGGTCGTAAAATTGCTGCAACCCTTGCCTCAACAGGTACTCCGGCACAATTTGTCCACCCCGGCGAAGCCAGTCATGGCGACTTGGGCATGATAACGGCTCAAGATATCGTAATAGGACTATCCTGGTCTGGGGAAACACCTGAACTTGCAAATCTACTCGCTTATGTAAAACGCTTTAAAATTCCACTTATTGCCATTACCTCAAATGCCGAAAGTGCATTAGGCCTGGCGGCAAGTATCTGCCTTACATTACCTAAAGCTGAAGAAGCCTGCCCCTATGGACTTGCTCCCACCACATCCACAACAATGCAACTCGCTATGGGAGATGCATTGGCGGTAGCTTTGCTCCAACGTCGCGGCTTCACCAATATGGATTTCAAGAGCTTCCATCCGGGTGGCAAACTTGGCTCAGGACTGATGATTTTAAACGACATTATGCACAAGGGAGACAAACTTCCTCTTTGCGAAGGCTCTATTCTGATGTCTGAAGCATTAATGATTATGACCGGCAAGGGATTTGGGTGCTTGGGTGTTACTAACTCACAAGGCGACCTCACCGGCATTATCACAGATGGTGACTTGCGGCGTCACATGGGAACGGATTTACTGGATAAAACTGCAGCTGATATCATGACTGAAAACCCAAAAACAGTTGCAGATACCATGCTAGCTGCTGAAGCGCTCGCCGTGATGAATGATAATAAAATTCAAAGTCTCTTTATTTGCGAAGCATCAAAACCGATTGGTTTTGTCCATTTGCATGATTTACTCCGCGCCGGGGTCGGTTAAATTATCAGACTAACTTGAAACACCAATTTGGCAAGTAACACCCGTACCCCCAAGCCCGCAATAACCGTTAGGGTTTTTACCTAAATATTGCTGGTGATAATCTTCAGCATAATAAAATACGGGCGCATCAATAATTTCGGTTGTGATCGGCCCGTAACCGGCTTGCTGAAGTTTTTCATTAAACTGAGCTTTAGACTCCAGAGCCACATTTTTTTGTATCTCAGAGAATGTATAAATGCCTGAACGATATTGCGTTCCAAAATCATTTCCTTGAGCCATACCCTGCGTGGGATCGTGATTTTCCCAGAAGATTTGTAACAACGTCTCAAAGCTGACGGCATCAGAGGTAAACACAACTCTGACCACCTCATTATGACCCGTCAAACCTGAGCAAACTTCTTCATATGTAGGGTTAGGGGTCAGGCCCGCCGCATAACCTACCTGAGTAGAGAATACATTTGCACCTTCCCAAAACTTGCGCTCAGCGCCCCAAAAACACCCCATACCGAACATGGCAAATTCTGCCCCCTCAGGCCAAGGTGAGGCCAAAGGCGTATCAAGAATAAAATGCTTACTCAATACTTTTATTGCCATATCACGACCGGGCAAAGCCTCCTCAGGGCTTGGTAATTCAGCTTTTTTTCTCATTAGATTAAACACCATCATACACCTCAAACTGCCTCACGGATGCCAATATCCGACTGGATTGTTTCAATAGGGCCATCTCTTCGCCCCTCAAGTAACTGTCTTAACCATGGATTTTGATTATCCCTCGCATCTTCAGAGTTACCATGCCAGCGCATACACCCCTCATGCAAGACTGCAATTTCATCATAAGCATCATGAATATTAACCATATTTCCGGTAACAGAAATAACAGTCGCACCTCTTTTATCAACAAGGCCTTTTATCATCCGATCAATTTTTGCTGCCAAAATCGGATCAAGTCCGGCGGTAGGATTATCAAGCAACAAAATATCTGGGTCTGTCGCTATAGCCCTTGCAAGCCCTACCCTTTTTTGCATACCCCCGGATAAATCTGCAGGCGTTAAAATAGCGTTTTCTTGGGGAAGGCCAACTTTAGGTAATAAATCCTCAGCCTGTGCACGTGCCGCCCTGCGACCCATACCATCTGCCATAAGTCTAAAGGCTATATTTTCCCAAACAGTTAAACTGTCAAAAAGAGCATTTTGCTGAAACAACATGCCAATACGGTGACTCAATTTTTTGGGTCTCTGCGCAGCAGTTCCAACCTCTTGACCGTCAATTCTTATTACACCTTCTGAAGGGGCATAAAGACCGACCAGACATTTTAAAAGCACAGACTTACCAGCGGCCGCCGGTCCGATAAGTGCAAGGGATCGCCCTTGCTTTAATGATAAATCAACCTTGTCCAATGCGACCAGATCATCAAAAGTCTTGGTGACAGCTTCAACCTGCAACATTTTTTTCTTCCCCGATGACTCTGCTTGAAGGAATAATATAAGGCCCTTTGTCAGTCCTGCCAAATTCTGCATCTACATTAAACACAGATGATAAGTTATTTTCAGTTAAAACCTCTTCCGGACCGCCAAAAGCTTCAATTTTACCATCACTCATCAAAACGAGCCTGTCACTTAAACGTGCAGCAAGAGTAAGGTCATGAACAATGGTCACGACAAGCTTGCCCTTAAGTGCTTCCTCTTGCAGAAGCGCAGAAAGCTTCAATTGGCGCTCAGGATCAAGCGAAGTAAACGGCTCATCAACCAGCAAAACATCTGCATCAGTCGCGAGCAGACGCGCCATCAAAATCATAGCCTGCTCTCCACCTGATAAAGATAAGACGGATTTCTCCGCATAGGCGTCTGCTCCGCAACGTTCCATTGCCTCGTAAATTTTTGCCTCATCAATATGACGTGCATGGAAACTCTCTCCATGCGGCAAGCGGCCAAGCGCAACAAGATCTCGCGCCAAAACCGGCCAATGTACTGATTGAAATTGAGGTAGATAGGCAATCATTCTGGCACGCCTAATAGGGTCGGACAAAATATCCATACACCCATCATATAAAATCTGCCCTGTCTCAGGGGTCAACAAGCCTGCAAGACATTTTAGCAATGTGGTTTTTCCCGCACCATTCGGGCCAATGAGACTTACAACCTCTCCTTCTACTAAGCTAAGTGAGACATTACGGAGGGTTTTTTGCGTTACATCGCTATTATCTTCATAGCGATGACATAAATCTAAAACATCGACAGTCTTATTAATCTTGCCCACTACCATTTCTGCCATCTTTCAGAATTATCAATTTTAGGCACACAAGTAGGATTCAAAATTTCACCAATAATCTGCGCCGACTCCAAAAGGCGTGGACCCGGGCGGTTATAAAAGTGATTGCCATTAACAATATAGACTTCCCTTTCCTGCACCGCCCTTAAAGACTGCCACGACGCGCCATTTGTTAAAGTGCTGAGTTCTTCGCGCGCACGCCCCACATCAAATCCACAAGGTCCCACAATAATCACATCAGGATCAGCCGCATGAATATCTTCCCACATCACTGTTGGAGAATGACGCCCGTTTTCACCCAGCACAACATCCCCACCACCATAAGAAATAATTTCCGGCATCCAGTTACCGGCTCCCATAAGCGGAGCCGTCCATTCCATGAAGAACACAGATTTTCTTGCCTGACCGGAGACCGCTTCAGCAAGATTTGCAAACCCTGACCTCATCTCCCTGACTAGTAACTCCCCCCGTGCGTCACATGCCAGAGCTTTTGACAAGTTACGGATATCCGTCATCACATCATCAAGGGTCATAGGCTCAAGCGACACCAGCCTTGGCGGTGTATTATGCGACCCCATCCAATCATGCAGAGCTGTTTCCACCTCATCAAGACTAACGGCACATAGCTCACATTGCGACTGGGTAACAATCACATCCGGCGCCAATTCAGCAAGCTTGTCGGCATCCAGCCTATAAACAGATACACCCTGCTCGACAAGACGACGCACATCTGAATCAATCTTAGCCGCTTGAGCCATAGGATTCATTTTTGGCTGAGTTAAAATCGGAAGATCATTCAGACCAAGCGGCCAGTCACATTCATGTGACCGGCCCACAAGATTCTGCTGAAACCCCAAAGCACAAACCAATTCGGTTGCGCTCGGGAGAAGGGAAACAATTCTCAAAAATGCCTCCTTCCTGTCAGCATCTAAAAGTCAAAACGTAGCCCAACATTAAATGACCTGTCTGATGAACCAAAGCCATAAGCGGTCTGATAATCATCATCGAGCAGGTTAGAAATCTTACCCTGAATTTTTGAATAGGCGTTGATTTGATAATGTGCGCCAAAATTCACCAGATTGTAATCTTCCAGGTCAACCTGTACAGACGGAAAAGCATTAAAATCAGTATCAATGACATCACGAACTGACAATACAGACAAATTAGTGGTGAGTTTCTCACTCAAGCTGGCTGTGACAGTCATATTCAGTGTGTGACGTGGACGTCTAATCTCACGACTGCCATTTGAAAGTTTAGGGTCCTGATAAGTGTAATTTGCGGCAACATTAACACGGTCACCCAGAGCCCAGTCAGCAGTCATTTCCACTCCCTCATAAGTACTTTTTCCTGATTGTTGGACATATTTACCATTCGAATAACCAATAAGGTTATCAAGCGTGATTTTAAAAATACTCGCCGACAAAAACACACCATCGCCATTATCATAGATAATGCCGATATCTTCACTAACGCTTTCCTCGGGTTCAAGATTAACATTTCCACAAAGGCCGTCCTGACAGAAAATACTTTTCCCAAACTGCTCATATAGGCTCGGCGAGCGGAAGCCTGTTCCGTACGTTGCGCGCAACTTAAGTGCCGAGGTCAACTCTTTCATAACAGTCACGCGCCCTGTTTCATGCTTACCGAACTCTTCCTGGTCATCAATACGGGCAGCAAAAGTCAAAAACAAATCCGACATTGGCATAGTTTGCCACAAAATATGAGCAGACTGATTTTCAGCTTCATAGGTCTCTGATCCGTCATCATATTCCTCAGTTTCCATTTCCAAACCAAATAAAAACTGGTTCATCTCATTCAGCGCGTAATGCCCCTGATAGACAAACATTTCGCGTGTGCCCTCAGTCGAAAGTGTCGAAAAGGCTGAAACAGATATGTTTTCATCTTTTGAGGTCACCACACTCACTTCATGACGCATATTATCGCCCTGATAGGCAATGCCGAGTTTGGCATTAAAGCTTTCAAAGGCAGTCGTGTCATTTGAATCGACCGGCACATAATCATCATGGTTCACATCACTGTCGACGTAGCGGACAGATAAATTAAGATCTACATTGTCAGAGAGCGCCAGCCCAAACCGCCCGACAGCCGACATATATTCATAGCCGTCGTCTTCTGTATTGCCATCATCTTCATCAGCCGAAGAAAACCCGTCACTTTCTGAAAAATTGAGAGCAACGCCATAATCCAAATTGGAAAGGCTTCCTGCCGCAAAACCTGAAGCACTATAACTGTCATAACTACCAGCCTCCAAAGACAGGGTCTGGCGCGTTGGGCCACCATAAGCTGAAAACATGCTTACAACGCCGCCAACAGCTTCACTGCCGTAAAGCACACCATGCGATCCGCGCAATACTTCGATACGTTCAATTCCCAACGTCGTAATATGTGCCCATTCGGCTTGCTGACTGACGGGGCTGTTTAGTTGAATACCATCGAGCTGTACCACCGAATATTTACCGGTTAGGCCGCGTAGAAAGACATTCGAACTTGTACCTGGACCACCGGATGAATAACTGCTCACGCCGCTGACACGTTGCAAGACATTTTGCAAATGACGTTCCTGATAATTCAGAAAGTCCTCCTCATCCAGTACTGAAATAGATGCCCCAATTTGATCCACATTGGTTGGTATACCGGTTGCAGAAACTACAATTTCGTCAACCGCATCAGCATGAGCTTCGCGGGATAAAAGTAAAACAAACAGGCAGGGTAAAAAACAAATTAAAAACAGGTAACTACGTAAAGGTAGCATATTAATCTCCATACA
>CENJ01059859.1_pt1 | contig 19319 bp, 20 predicted proteins | sample 356161 | NCBI WGS metagenome assembly CENJ01 (sample SAMEA2619531, study PRJEB7988) | marine metagenome | biome: marine biome (ENVO:00000447); feature: surface water layer (ENVO:00002042); material: "saline water (ENVO:00002010), including plankton (ENVO:xxxxxxxx)" | depth 5 m
GTTAATAGAGGTTGTGTTCCAAAGAAATTGTATTCCTACGCCTCTCATTTCAGCAACGAATTTGAGATTATGAGATCATTTGGATGGGATCCAAAGAAACCAATTTTTAATTGGAAAAAACTAGTGCGAAACAAGAAGCAAGAACTTCGACGATTGAATAAAATTTATCTTAACCTTCTTTTAAATTCTAAGGTAAAAATATTTGAAAGAGAAGCAAGTTTTATAGATAACGAAACATTAAATGTCGGTGGAGAAATTATTAAAGCAAAAAAAATCCTTATAGCAGTTGGCTCAAAACCAAGAATTATGAATTTTGCTGCTGGAAAAAACATAATTAATTCTGATAAGGCATTTGATATAAAAAAATTACCGAAAAATGTTTTGATTTTAGGAGGTGGTTATATATCGGTAGAATTTGCCTCTATTTTTAACGGACTGGGAGTAGATACAACAGTTTGTATTAGAGGTGAAAAAATATTAAAAGGTTTTGATTTGGAAGTGGCAACTGAAATAATGAAACAAATGGGTGATAAGGGGGTGAAATTTTTGACTCTGAAATTTCCTAAAGAGATTTCATATCAGAAAGGTAAGTTTGACGTATCTTATAATACAAAAAAAAAAGAGAAATATGATTTGGTTATGGAAGCAGTTGGAAGAGTTCCAAATACAGAAAACCTAAATCTAGATAATACTGATGTTAAGGTTAATAAAAATGGTTCGATAATTGTTGACAAATATTTCAAGACATCAGCAAAGAATATATTCGCAATTGGAGATGTGATTGATAGAATCCAGTTAACTCCGGTAGCAATAGCCGAGGCAATGGTTTTTGTAAGTAATCTTAAATCATCGAAAAAAAAATCATTCGAGTATAAAAATATTCCAACAGCTGTATTTTGTAACCCAAATTACTCATATGTTGGTCTATCTGAAGAGGAAGCGAAAAAAAAATTTAAAAAAATTGATATTTATAGGTCGAGTTTTAGGCCACTTAAATATTCATTATCAAAAACAAAGGAAAAAGTTTTTATAAAATTAGTTGTAAACAAAAAGACGGACAAAGTTTTAGGTTTACATTATGTTGGTGATGGATCAGCTGAAATAGTTCAAGGTTTTTCAGTTGCGATCGTTAATGGTTTAAAAAAGAACCAGTTTGATAAAACAATTGGTATTCATCCAACAAGTGCTGAGGAAATTGTTACCTTAAAATAAATAATAGAAATTATAAATATTATAAGATATTAATAGTTATGACTCAAAAATGGACACCTCTTTCTTGGGAAAGTAAAATTGCTTTACATCAGCCAAATTACCTAGACAAATCTAAACTTCTGAAAGTTATAAAAAAACTTAAGAAACTCCCACCACTTGTTTTTGCAGGTGAAGTTAGGGACTTAAAAGAAAGCTTGTCAATGTGTGGTGATGGTAAAGGGTTTTTATTACAAGCGGGTGATTGTGCTGAGAGTTTTGCTGAATTTCATCCTAATTATATTCGAGATATTTTTAGAGTTATTTTACAAATGTCAGTTATTTTATCTTTTGCCTCTGGTGTTCCAATAACAAAGGTAGGTAGACTGGCTGGACAATTTGCAAAGCCGAGATCATCACCAATTGAAAAAAAGAATGATGTTGAACTTCCAAGTTATCTTGGAGATATGATAAATGGAATTGAATTCAATCAAGACTCACGAGAACATAACCCAGATAGGATGGTTATGGCTTATAATCAAGCCGCTTCAACCCAGAATCTTCTCCGAGCTTTCGCATATGGTGGTTACGCAGATTTAAGTAGAATACAAAGGTGGAATTTAGATTTTGTAAAAAAATCAAAACAAGGATCAAAGTTCAAACTTTTGGCCGATAGGATATCAGAATGCCTAAGTTTTATGAGCTCATGTGGTATAACAAGTAAGAATGTAAGGCAATTATCTGAAACTAATTTCTTTATATCTCATGAAGCACTTTTACTTCCTTACGAAACTGCATTTACGAGAATAGATAGTACAACAGGAGATTGGTATGATACATCTGCTCATATGGTTTGGATTGGGGATAGAACAAGACAGCTAAATGGAGCGCATGTTGAGTTTTGTAGAGGTATTAGCAATCCGATAGGTATAAAGGTTGGACCTACTTCAGATTATAAAGAGTTAATTAAAGTTATAAAAAAAATAAACCCAAATAACGAAAAAGGTAAGATTGTTTTAATAGTAAGAATGGGTGCGAGTAAAATAGAGAAAATTTTCCCCAACATTCTTAGACAAATTAAAAATGCTAAACTTCATGTTGTTTGGTCCTCAGATCCCATGCATGCTAATATTGAAAAGTCTAAAAGTGGATACAAAACAAGAAATTTTAAAAACATTCTTAATGAAGTAAAATCTTTTTTCAAAATTCATGAAAAAGAAGAAACATATGCCGGTGGCATACATCTTGAAATGACTGGTCAAAATGTAACGGAGTGTATCGGCGGTTTGCAAAAAATATCGGATAAAGATCTGAGTAGTAGATATCATACTCATTGTGACCCTCGCTTGAATGCATCTCAATCGATAGAGTTGGCATTTTTAATTGCTTCATTCTTGAAAAAAATCTAACATTAGTAGGAGCAAGTTATAAAAGTTTTTACTTCGCAAATTCAAACTGACTTAGGTGATTTTGAGAATAATTTCAAAAAGTTAAAAAAATTATATCTCAAAGCAAATAATGATGGGTGTGATTTATTTATTACACCTGAATTTGCTTTAACTGGGTATCCTCCGGGTGATTTGATTCTTAGAGATGATTTCCTTAAAAAAGTTGAAATTTATAAAAATAAAACTGTCGAAATCACAACAAATAAAAAAACAATTTTTGCTTTAAGTATACCATACAAAAAAAAAAAATATTTTAATGTTCTCCTTTTAATTAGATCTGGAAAAATTATCAAAGAATTTACTAAAAACAAACTTCCCAACTATGGTGTTTTTGATGAAAAAAGATATTTTTCAGTTAACAAGAAATATTCTGAGAATATTTTAAATCTAAAAAGAAAAAGAATTAAGTTTCTTATCTGTGAAGATATGTGGAGAGAAAATAAAGATTTAAAAAATGAAAATATTGATTTAATAATTTCTATCAATGCTTCTCCCTATGAAATTGGAAAAGATAAAAGCCGAAAAAGAGTTGCAAAAAAGAATGCTATTAATTCAAATTCTGAATTAATTTACTTAAATTCAGTTGGATCTCAAGATGATTTAATTTTTGATGGGGGTTCTTTTTTAATGGATAAACTGGGGAATATAATATCACAACAAAGTTTTTTTAGTGAATCTAATCAGATTATAAATACTGAATCTCCAAAAATATTTAAACAAAAAATCAATCAAAATAAGATTTTATTTGATGCTTTAAGTTTAAGCCTCAAAAATTATGCAGATAAGAATAAATTTAAGTCTTTAATAATTGGTTTATCTGGTGGAATTGATTCTGCTCTTTGTTTAGCTATTGCAGCAAAAACATTTGGATCAAAAAATGTTCATCCTTATTATCTTCCCACAGTTTTTTCATCTAAAGAAAGTGAACAAGATGCAAATAATTTGTCTAGGAATTTTGATATTAAATTAAGAAAGTTAAATATTGACGGTTTAAGAAAAACAATAATTACATTACTTAATCCATATTTTAAAAACTTACCAAACGATATTACAGAAGAAAATCTTCAATCTAGATTAAGAGGCCTATTATTAATGGCAATCTCAAACAAAACTAACGCATTACTAATTACTACTGGAAATAAATCGGAATACTCTGTGGGCTATGCTACATTATATGGTGACATGTGCGGGGGGTTTGCTCTTTTGAAAGATCTTTACAAAACTAGGGTTTATGATTTATGTAATTGGATAAATAATAATAACTATAATTCAGAGGGCAAAAATATGATTCCCTATAATATAATCAATAAAGAACCCACTGCAGAATTAAAACTTAATCAAAAAGATTCTGATAGTCTTCCTCCATATGAAATTCTTGATCAAATTCTTGAAATGTTAATTGATGATAATAAAGATTTGCAATCAATAATAAATAAAGGGTTTAAAAAAGGATTGGTTGTAAAAATTTGGAAAATGATTAAAAATTCAGAATTTAAAAGATACCAGAGTGCAATTGGTCCAAAGTTAACTAAAATGGCGTTAGCGAACGATAGGCGGTTTCCAATTACTAACAAATTTGAAATATAATGAGATATTAAATGTTGAGATTTGCTCCAAGCCCCACAGGATTATTACATATCGGAAATTTAAGAGTTGCACTTTTAAATTATTTATTTGCCAAGAAAAATAATATTAAATTTTTTTTAAGAATAGATGACACTGATTTAGAGCGTTCTAGTCAAAAATATACAGAATCAATTATCTCGGATTTAGAGTGGTTGAATATAGATTATTTTGATATTTTTAAACAATCAGAAAGAATGAAGAAATATATTGATGTATTTAATTTTTTAAAAAGAAAAGAATTTATATATCCTTGTTTTGAGTCAGCGGAAGAACTTTCTTTAAAAAGGAAGATCTTATTGAAACAAGGAAAACCTCCAATATACGACAGATCATCACTAAAACTAAAAAAATCTGAAATTAGTTCACTTATTTCCTCTGGGAAAAAACCACACTGGCGACTTAAATTAAATGACGAGTTAATTACTTGGGAAGATCATATTCATAATAAGGTGATTTTCAAAAATTTATCGATATCTGACCCTGTTATCTTTCGTTCGGACGAGCTGCCTTTGTTTACAATTACATCTGTGGTTGATGATGCTGATTTAAATGTGACTCACATAATGAGGGGTGATGATCATTTAACAAATACAGCAGCACAGATTCAACTTTTTAAAATGCTTGATTCAAAGATTCCGGAGTTTGGACATTTTCCATTAATCAAGTCAATTTCAGGTGAGGGTCTTTCAAAAAGAACAGGAAAAAACTCTATTAATCAACTCAGATCTGACAATATTCTTCCAATAATTATAATTAATTATTTAAGTAAAATAGGTTCTAGCAAGTCAATAGACAATATACTAGACAAAGAAAAATTAATAGATGAGTTCGACCTTAAGATCTTTTCAAAAAATTCTATATTTTTTGATCTGAATGAGCTTTTAAGGTTGAACTCTAGATACTTAAAAGAACTAAGCTTCAAAGAATTAAAAAAAACTTCTAACCCACACTTTAATGAAAGTTTTTGGGAGGTTATTAAATCTAATATTAATAGTATAGAAGAGGCTAAAGATTGGTATGAAATAATCAACTCTCAATTAATACTAGAAGATAAAGTTAAATTAAATAATGATTTGAAAAAAATTATTTTAGCTGAACTTCCAGAGAAAATTGTTTTAAATACGTGGGTAGATTGGACAAAAAAAATATTAGAAAAATGTGACATTAAACCAAAAGAACTTTACACTAAACTTAGAATCATTTTGACAGGAAAACAGTTTGGTCCAAGTATGAATAATCTTCTAACTTTACTTAACGTTAAAGAAATAGTTAATAGGATAAAGGTTAATAGTGAGTAATAGTATAGTTAAATTATATGATAGTACTCTTAGGGATGGTGCTCAAAGTAAAGGTGTAAATTTTAGTTTTAATGATAAACTAAAGATCTTAGAAATCCTAAATGATATGGGCCTCGACTACATTGAAGGTGGTTGGCCAGGAGCTAATCCAACAGACGACAAATTTTTTAAGTCCTTACCAAAGTCCAGAAGTACAAAAGTTGTTGCATTTGGTATGATGCGAAAACACGGGAAAAGTGCTGCGAATGATCCTAACTTGAATGCAGTTTTAAATTCAGGTGTTGGAACAGCATGCCTTGTTGGAAAAACATGGGATTTTCATGTTCAAAATGCTTTAAGAATCTCACTCAAGCAAAATCTAGAGATGATTCATGATACAATTTCATATGCCTCAAGAAGATTAAATGAAGTAATGTTTGATGCCGAACATTTTTTTGATGGTTTTAAAAATAATCAGGACTATGCATTAGAATCAATAAAACAAGCGTATAAAAGCGGTGCAAAATGGATAGTTTTATGTGATACAAATGGAGGCACACTACCATTTGAATTAAAAGATATTCTAAATAAAGTCAAAGAGATAATCCCAGAGAGATCATTGGGCGTTCACTTTCATAACGATACAGATAATGCTACTTATAACTCTATTGAATCTGTAAGGCTAGGAGTTATGCAAGTTCAAGGTACATTTAATGGATTGGGTGAAAGGTGTGGAAATGCAAATTTAGTTAATGTGGCTGCCAACCTGATTCTCAAAATGAATGTCAAATGTAAATTAACTAGCAAATTAAATAAAATAACAAATGCAAGTAGATTTATTGACGAAACATTAAATAGACAATCACCAAGAAATCTACCTTTTGTGGGTTCTGCCGCATTTGCTCACAAAGGTGGTTTACATATTTCTGCGGTAGAAAAAAATCCTAAATCTTATGAGCATATAGATCCAGCAAAAGTTGGGAATAATAGAGTGCTAGTTGTTTCAAATCAGTCAGGCGTAGGAAATATAATAAATAGGCTTAAAAAATTTAGAATCAAAATTAAAAAAGATGATTTAAGAGTTAAAAAGTTTTTAGATATTGTGAAAAATCAGGAATTTTTGGGTTATGCATATGATGGAGCAGAAGCAAGTTTTGAGCTTTTAGCAAGAAGATCCCTTCAAAAATTTAAAGAGTTTTATAGTCTTGAAAGCTTTAAAGTTTCTGACGAAAAGAGAAAAGATTCTGAAAGTAAATTTGTTCCAATCTCAGAAGCTAGAATTAAAATATTTGTTGAAAAAAATGAATTTTATAGTGCTGCAGAGGGTAATGGGCCTATCCATGCTTTAGATATAGCTTTAAGAAAAGCTTTAATAAAATTTTACCCTAGAATAAAAAGTTTAAATCTAGTTGATTATAAAGTAAGAATTTTGACACCTCAAGATGGTACTAATGCTTTGGTAAGAGTAAGGATTGAATCTTCCAATAAAAACGAAAAATGGTCCACTATCGGAGTTTCTCATAACGTAATAGATGCCTCATATATAGCATTACATGACAGTATTACTTACCACCTTCTAAAATTTAAATAAAAATATGCGAATATTGAAGAACTTACCAGAAATTATATTGGTAAATACCCAACTTCCTGAAAATCTTGGAGCAGTTGCTAGATCTATGTTAAATTTTAACTTAAAAAAACTAATATTAGTTTCACCAGATTTTGACTTAAGACATGAAAAAATTAAACCTGTAAGTGCTGGGGCAGACATTGTTATAAATGAAAGCAAAGTGTATCAAAGTTTTGATAAAGCAATTGAAAATTTTAATATTATTATAGCGACGACTAATAGAATAAGATCCATCCAGAAAAAGGCTATTAGTTTTAATCATCTTAAAAGCTTTTTAGATAACAAAAAAAATAAAATTGGAATTGTATTTGGACCTGAGAGAAGTGGATTGGATAATGATAAAATCGCTTTATGCGACTATGTTTTAAAGATCGATACTAATAGGAAGTTTTCATCTTTAAATTTATCGCATGCTGTAAATTTGATTTGTTATGAAATTTCAAAATTTGTAGAAAGAAAAAAGGATATTAATAAAAACCCTCAAACAGCCAAAAAATCTGAACTTATTAACTTTTTGAAACTTCTAATTAATGATCTTGAGGAAAAAGATTTTTTTTTAGTTAAAGAAAGAAAAAAGATAATGACTCAAAAAATCATGAATATATTTAATAAAATTGATTTAACTAGTGACGATATAAAAATTCTGATTGGGATTTTCAAAGCACTAAAAAAAAGAGGCAAATAAATTTGACATAAGTAATTTAATAAGTATATTCACCTACAATATGACTAGAATTCTTAAATCAAAATATAAAATAGATAGAAGGTTAAGATGTAATTTATGGGGAAGACCCAAAAGTCCATTTAATAAAAGAGATTATCCTCCAGGTTTAAACGGACAAACTAGAAGGAGGAAACCTTCAGATTTTGGCATTCAACTTATGGCAAAGCAAAAGCTCAAAGGTCACTATGGTTACATTACTGAAAAACAATTTAGAAACTTATTTTTCAAAGCATCGAACCTTAAAGGTAATACTAGTGAAAACCTCATACAATTGTTAGAAAGAAGATTAGATGCAGCTGTTTATAGAATGAAATTTGTAACTACAGTTTTTGCAGCGAGACAATTCGTTAGCCATGGTCATGTCCTGGTGAATGGAAAAAAACTTAGCATTCCATCATACTCGGTAAAAGATGGTGATGTTATAGAAATTAAAGAATCTAGTAGAGAGATTCCTATAGTACTCGAAGCCATTAGTTCAACTGAAAGAGATACTCCAGAATATATGTCAGTAGATTACGATAAATTAAAAGGTACCTTTTTAAAAGGTCCAAAACTAGAAGAGGTCCCATATCCTGTTGTAATGGAACCTAATCTAGTAATTGAATATTACTCAAGGTAGAATCTATACAGCAACCTTGGATTCTTCTTTTAAGTATTTCAATATATTTTGTGGAGATGAGACAACATAAGGATCATCTTCAGCATCATCTTTGAAGCCGGCTTCAATAAAGCTCTGCATTATTTCATTATTTTCAATTATAACTGCATATCTCCAAGACCTTAAACCAAAACCAAGATTATCTTTTTTAACTAGCATTCCCATCTTTCTAGTAAACTCACCACTACCATCTGGTATAACTTTAACTTTACCAATATCATGATGTTTAGCCCACGCGTTCATTACAAATGAATCATTTACAGAGATACAGTATATCTCGTCAATTCCAAATTCTTTAAAGTCATCGTATAATTTATTAAAGTCAGGAAGTTGAAATGTGGAACACGTTGGGGTAAATGCACCTGGTAAAGAAAAAAGTATTACTCTCTTATTTGCAAAATAGTCAGAGGAGGTCTTCGCCTCCCATTTAAAAGGATTATCTCCTCCTAAAGAGTCATCTCTTACTCTTGTTTGAAATGTTACATCAGGTATACTTCTTATCATGTTAATTCCTTTCTAAACTAGAATAGTTCTAATAATATTAATTAGAATAGTTCTAAATAAAAAATATAATAATGTCTATACCTATTTAAAAAAAAAAAAATATAATAAAAGTATGAAAATTAGTGCTTTAATCATTGCACGCAATGAGGAAAAAAAAATTGAGAATACTCTCAAATCACTCAAATTTGTTAATGAAATAGTTGTTATTCTAGATAGAACTACAGATAAAACAGAGTTAATATGTAAAAAATATACCAAAAAGATATTTAAAGGAAGTTGGGAGTCAGAAGGAGAAAGAAGAAACTTTGGTATTAAAAATTGTAATTATACCTGGATCTTGGAAATTGATGCTGATGAAATTATCAATCAAAGACTATCGCTAGAGATTAGCAATGCAATCAAAAGTAAGTCATTTGATTATTTTTATATAAAATTAGTAAATTATGTTGGGAATAAAGCAATAAAATATGGGTGGATGGCATGTATGGCACCCGATGGAAAATTTTGTTTATTCAAAAGAAAAAATAAATATTGGATGAATGGGAGAGTCCATCCTAGTTATAAGGTTATAGGGAGAAAGGGTAACCAACTAGAAAATTATATAATTCATAATATGGCAAATAATATTTCAGAGTTATTAAACAGATTTAATAGAAATACGTCATTTAATGCTGTTGATCTGATTGAGCAGAACTATAACTTAGAGAAATTATTTTCTATCAGAAAGTTGCTATCACGATTTTTTAAATGTTATGTAACCAGAAAGGGTTTTTTATCGGGAAAAGAAGGTTTAATTATTAGTATTCTTAGTGCAATTTACCCTTTTATTTCAGCAATGAAAGCAAAATATGATCAAAACTAGTTTTAGACTTTAAAGTTTATTTTTTTCTCTTTTAAAATTTCCTCAAAATCACCGCTTTCCGCCATATCTTTAAGAATATCAAAACCACCAATAAATTCCTTATTGATATAAATTTGGGGAACAGTTGGCCAATCTGAAAATTGTTTAATTCCTTGTCTTAATTCATCATTTTCTAAAACGTTATAGCTTTTAAAATTTACATTAAAATGATTTAGAATTGCAACAGCATTAGCAGAAAATCCACACTGGGGGAAGTCTGGAGTTCCTTTCATAAAAAGAACAACATTATCATTGTTTAGAAACTTATTTATTTTATCTTTAATATCTTCCATTCACTTTCCTTTCTTTAATCATTGTTTACTTTTGTTGTGAGCATTAATGCATGTAGAGTTGTACCCATATGTTTTCCAAGAGCTTGATAAACTAACTTGTGTTGGTTAATTTTTGATAGACCTTTAAATTTTGAAGAAACAATTTTTGCGTGATAATGATTATTATCACCTTTCAGATCCGTAATATCTATTTTTGCATCAGGTAAATTTTTTTTTATAAGGTTTGTTACTTCGTCAGGTGTTAAAGTCATTTTTTAATCTCTATAAAATTTTTAAACCATTTCTTATTATATGTTATAAGATCTTTTAATGAAATTTCAAACTCATTTCTAATATTAAATGAATTTCCTTCTACTTTCCCAATCTTTTTAATAAATACACCCATCCTTTTGGCGTATTTAACTAATTTTTTTTCATTATTTGTTGTTATAATATACCTTGATGAATCCTCACCAAAAAGCCAATTTTTTTTTTTTATTTCTTCAGGAATACTAATTTTTATACCTAGTTTGTTTTTCACACATAATTCTGTTAAAGCCATAATAATACCACCCTCAGAAACGTCGTGACAGCCAGAAATACCAACCTCTCTTATAGTGTTATAAATAAAATTACCATTTTTTATTTCATTATCAAAATTGATAGATGGAGGTCTTCCATATTCATCACCACAGATCTGATTATATACAGATAATTCAAGATGTCCTTTTGTATGTCCAATTACATAAATAGCATCATTCATTTTCATGTTAATTCCTGTAACAAACTTTAGATTCTCAATTATCCCAACACCTCCGATTACAGGAGTTGGTAAGATAGATTTGCCTTTTGTTTCATTGTAAAGAGATACATTCCCCGATACGACCGGGAATGAAAGTTTTGTACAAGCAACCTTAATACCCTCAATAGCTTTTTTTATTTGAAACATAATATCCTTTTTTTCAGGATTCCCAAAATTAAGGTTATCAGTAATAGCTAAGGGCTTAGCTCCAGATGCAATCAAATTCCTCCATGATTCAGCGACGGCTAGCTTTGCCCCTAATTTTGGATCAGAATTACAATAAATAGGGTTGCAATCACAGGAAATTGCAACTGCTTTTTTCGAGTTATGGATTCTTATAACTGCAGCATCAGATTCTTCAGAAGAGTAAATGGTATCACACATAACCATATTATCATATTGGCCAAATAACCATTCCTTTGATGAATGATTAGGGCTAGAAATCATATCCAGAAAAGCATCTTTAAGTTGTACTTTTTTCTTTTTTACTTTGACAACTTTTAATTTTTTTCTTTTTCTTGGTCTATCATATTCTGGTGCTGAATCAGCTAGAGGTTTTATTGGAAGTTCACCTACAAGACTATTGTCAAAGTACATTTGCATTTTCCCAGTATCTGTAAGATGACCAACTTCTATCGCATCTAACCCCCACTTTTGAAAAATATCAAAAGTAACTTGTTTTTTTTCAGGCTTAATAACCATCAACATTCTTTCTTGTGTTTCTGATAACATCATCTCATAGGGTGTCATTTTACTTTCTCTACAAGGAACTTCATTCAGAAATAGTTTAACTCCACAGTTTCCTTTTGAAGCCATTTCAAACGAAGAGGATGTTAGTCCAGCTGCTCCCATATCTTGAATAGCAATTATAGCATCTTCTTTCATAAGTTCCTGGCACGATTCTAGTAAGAGCTTTTCCATAAAAGGATCTCCTACTTGAACTTGAGGTCGTTGATCAATTGAATTGTCATCAAATTCGGCCGACGCCATAGTTGCTCCATGTATCCCATCCCTTCCAGTTTTAGATCCAACGTAAATAATAGGGTTTCCAATACCTTTGGCTTTAGAATAAAAAATTTTATTTTTTTTAACTAAACCAACACACATAGCATTAACTAAAATATTGTTATTATAGGACTTATGAAATGAACACTCTCCACCAACTGTTGGAATACCAACACAATTTCCGTAATCACCAATTCCTTTAACAACACCTTGGAGTAGGTTCTTTGTTTTAGTATTAGATATGTCTCCAAATCTCAGTGAATTTAGATTAGCAATGGGACGAGCTCCCATCGTAAATACATCTCTCATTATTCCTCCCACCCCTGTTGCAGCTCCCTGATAAGGCTCAATAAAAGATGGGTGGTTGTGACTTTCCATTTTAAATACAATTGCGTCATTATCCCCAATGTCAATGATCCCAGCATTTTCACCTGGACCGCATATCACATATTCCCCACTAGTTGGCAGGGTCTTTAACCATTTTTTTGTAGATTTATATGAACAATGCTCGCTCCACATTACGGAGAAGATACCTAATTCTAATAAATTAGGTTTCCTTTTAAGAATTTTTAGAATCAGTTTATATTCAGACTCAGTTAAACCGTGATCTTTGATGATTTTAGAATTTATTAACCCTTTTTCCAAACTCATATTACCTCGCTTAGCCCTTTAAAAAAACTTATACCATCTTCACTACTAAACTTATCAATTGCTCTTTCGGGGTGAGGCATTAAACCTAGTACATTTTTTTTTTTATTTACAATTCCTGCTATATTTTGAATAGAACCGTTTGGATTATATTTGTTACTTATATCACCAGTTTTAGAAGAATATTTAAATGTGATTTGTTCATTATCTTGAAGTTTTTTTAAGTTATATTCATCTACATAAAATTTGCCTTGTGAGTGAGCAATTGGATACTCCACAATGTTTTTTTTGATATTTTTAGTAAAATAACTTTTTTTGCTTTCTATTTTTAAGAAGACTTTTTTACAACTGAATAATTGACTTGAGTTTTTTATTAAAGCTCCATCTAGTAATTTACATTCAGTTAAAATTTGAAATCCATTACATATACCAATTATAGGAACCCCCTTTTTTGCGTGTCTGATAACCTCCTTAATAGCTGGAGACTTTGTTGCTAATATCCCAGCTCTTAAATAATCACCAAATGAAAAACCACCAGGAATAAAAATTACACCCGGATCTTTTATATGACTTTCCTTGTGCCATAAAAACTTAGGTTTTAATTTGAGGCAACATTTGATTGCAACTGCTAGATCTCTGTCACAATTGGAACCTGGGAAATGAATTATAGATACATCCTTATTCACAAATTTATTTTTTTACTACTTTAAAGTTTTCAATTACAGGATTAGATAAAAGCTCTTTGCTAATTTTTTCAATATCAGATAGACCATTATCGGATGAAAGTTTGATATCAAAAAATTTACCTTTTGAAATATTTTCTATATTTTTAAACCCCAGATTATTGATCGTTTTTTTTATAGCCTCTGACTCAGGGTCAAGTATTCCAGTCTTAAACTCGACATAAACTCTATAAATCATTTTTAATCACCTTCTTAAATTCATTTTCAGATAAAACACCAAGTCTATACGCGACCTCTTGGTAAGCCTTATCTACATCACCAAGATCTTGTCTAAAACGATCTTTATCAAGTTTCTTATTAGTTTTAATATCCCATAATCTACAATTATCAGGACTTATTTCATCTGCTAACATCAACAAAGATTCCTCACCATCCCAAAATCTTCCGAATTCTATTTTAAAGTCAACTAACCTGATACTTTGTGAAAAAAAGTAACCAGTTAGAAAATCATTCACCCTAGATGAAATTGATATTATTTCCTCTAGTTCCTGATGAGAAGCCCATTCAAATACAATTATATGCTCATCGGAGATGATAGGATCGTTTAAATCATCATTTTTTAAATAAAATTCAATTATAGGCCTTGATAAAACCTTTCCTTCCTTTATCCCAAGTCTTTTGACTAGCGAACCAGTGGCAACATTTCTTACAACAACCTCTATAGGAATAATTTCTAGTTTTCGTACTAATTGTTCCCTCATATTGAGTCTTTTAATAAAATGATTAGGAACATTTATTTCGGATAACCTTGACATCAGTAACTCAGAAATAAAGTTATTCAAAACCCCTTTTCCGGGGATTGTTGATTTTTTTTTATTATTAAAAGCTGTAGCATCATCTTTGAAATATTGAATGAGAGTATTTGGTTTTGAACCTTTATAAATAATTTTAGCTTTTCCTTCATAAATTTTTTCTTTATTTTTCATTTAGAACTCTCTCAAATATTCCATCAATATTCTTAAGGTGATATTGTATATTAAAAATATCTTCAATTTCTTTTTTATTTAGAATCTTTGATATTTTTTTATTTTTAATAACGATATTCTTGAAATTTTTATTTTTTTTCCAGGATTCCATTGCTGAATTTTGAACAATTTTATAGGCATTTTCCCTTGAAAAATTACCTTTTTCTAATAATTTTAGCATTAATCTCTGTGAGTTATAAAGGCCATTAGTTTTCTCTAAATTTTGTAGCATCATCTTTTTGTCAATTACTAAATTTTTTATTACCGATGATATTCTATTGAGCGCAAAGTCGGTTAAAACTATGGAATCGGGCCCGATTGTTCTTTCTACTGAGGAATGCGAAATGTCTCTTTCATGCCATAAGGCAATATTCTCCATAAAAGGAATTGCGCTAGACCTTATTACTCGAGCTAATCCTGTAAGATTTTCACTGAGAATAGGATTTCTTTTATGGGGCATCGCAGAAGAGCCTTTTTGATTTGGAGAAAAATATTCTTCAACTTCTCTTACTTCACTACGTTGAAGATGTCTAACTTCAACAGCTAGATTTTCTATTGATGAAGCAAGTAAAGCTAAACATGAAAAAAATGATGCATGTCTGTCTCTAGGTATTATTTGAGTTGATATTGACTCAATTCTTAAATTGAGTTTTTTGGCAACATAGGATTCTACGTAAGGTGCAATATTAGCGAAAGTACCAACCGCTCCGGAAATAGAACAAATAGAAATTTCTTTTTCTGCGGAATCTAATCTTTTCAGGTGTCTTTTGAATTCACAATATTTCCCTAAAAGTTTTAAACCAAATGTAGTAGGTTCAGCAAAGATACCATGACTTCTACCAATACATGGAGTTGATTTATGCTCTTGCGCTCTGACTTTAAGCATTTCTATAAGACCTTTTAGTTCTTCTTTTATAATTTTTGAGGATTGTTTTAGTTGTATAGATAATGCGGTATCAATGATATCTGATGAGGTAACCCCCATATGGATGAATTTAGAGTCAGTGCCGACATTTTCAGCAATATTAGTCAAAAATGCTATAACATCATGCTTTACCTCTTTTTCTATTTGATCGATTCTATCAACATTAAAACTTGAATTAGTTCTTATATTTTGAAGAGCTTTCTTTGGGATTAAACCTTTATTTTCTAAAGCTTCGCATATAGCAATTTCTATATCTAACCAGATTTTAAATTTATTTTCTGGTTCCCAAATTTTTCTTATTTCTTTTCTAGAGTAACGTGGAATCATGATTGAATGTAAGGTGGATAATTAAATTTTTTTCTTGATGCTGTGAAAATTTCGAATCCATTCGAAGTTACTCCTACTGAATGTTCAAACTGAGCAGATAGTGACTTATCTGAGGTTACAGCAGTCCAACCATCAGATAAGACTTTAACATTATAGTTTCCAATATTTATCATTGGTTCAACTGTAAAAAACATTCCTTCAATTAGTTCAACGCCCTCTCCTGGGTTTCCAAAGTGAAGAATACTTGGTTGATCGTGAAAAACTTGTCCTAAACCATGCCCGCAGAAATCACGAACAACGGAATAATTTTTTCTTTCTGCAAAAGACTGTATGGTATGTCCAATATCACCGGTTGTAATCCCAGGTTTTATAATTTCTATACCTCGCATCATAGCCTCATAGGTTATCTCAACCAACTTTTTAGCTTTAAGTTTAACCTCACCGACATAAAACATTCTACTTGTATCACCATGCCAGCCATCTAGTTTGGGTGTAACATCAATATTTATTATATCACCTTCACTGAGAATTTTTTCACTCGGTATACCATGACAAACAACATGATTCACTGAGGTGCAAATAGATTTAGGAAAACCTTTATAATTAAGTGGGGCAGGGATAGCCCCTTTAGATACTTGGAACTTATGGCACAGTTCATCTAATTCTGAAGTTGAAACTCCTGGTTTTACATATTCTGTGATATAATCAAGACAATCTGCAGCTAAGCCTCCAGCTTTTCTCATATATTTAAAGTCTGATTCGGTATGTAATTTAATATTATTTGTCATTCAAGTTGTTAATTTATAATATAATGATGAAAACTTACAGCAAAAATTTTAATGAAAACAAAAAGAAAAACCGCAAGTATAATTATCATAGGAAATGAAATTCTTTCTGGTAAAACTCTTGATACAAATTCTAATTATATTGCTAAAAAACTTAGGTTGAAAGGCATTAAATGCAACTCAATAAATATCATATCAGATGATGAAAAAATTATAATTGAAAAAGTAAATAAATTAAAAAAATCTAATGATTATATTTTTACCACTGGTGGAATTGGACCGACTCACGACGATATAACATCAAGCTCTATTTCTAAGGCTTTAAAATTACCATTTGAGATAAATATTGAAGCTAGAAATAGGTTGGAAAAGCATTATTCAGATGAAGAGTTTACTCAGGCAAGACTTAAAATGGCATACATGCCTAAAGGTTCAAAGTTAATCGACAATCCAGTAAGTATAGCCCCAGGTTTTATAATTGAGAATATACATGTTTTTCCTGGGGTTCCAAAGATTTTAGAGGTAATGATAGACGAATTTTTTAAGAAAATAGATAGTGAAAATTTATTTTACAAAAAAACAATTTCAACTATTTTATCAGAGGGAATAATTGGTGATTATCTGAGTGAAATACAAAAAAAATATAAAGATTTAGAAATAGGAAGTTATCCATATTTTAAAAAAAATGCATTTGGAGTTTCAATTGTCTTTGTTGGTGATAATGAAGAATTAATTAATAAGTCATGCCTTGAGGTTTTCGATTATCTAAAAATTAAAAACGGGAGGCCTCAGTTATTTTAGCTTGTCTTTTAAGGTTTCTTTTATAAATTCTTGGTAAATATTTTCTGTTAAATTTTTTAAATTTTTTTTACGCCAATTATTCAATGAATCAAGAAAAATTTTCTTAACATCATCATCAGAAAAGTTGTTTTTAAGATTGTCTTTCTTTGATTCAATATCTTTTTTAATGTTATCAACTTTATTCAATTCAATCTTTTTGAATTCAAGATTAGACCAATCACCAGTCCTACTTTTTGGATTGACATCTAACTTTTCCTCAATTAAACCTTTATTAATATTAATTGAATTTTTCTTTTCTATTATAAGATTATTTTTGATTTCATTATCTTTTTCAGAAACGTCTAATTCGTTATGCGCGTCTTGAATTAGATTGAAAATAGATTCAAGAACATCATTAATTTTTCTTTTTTTATTCATTTTATAAATTTTTTTAAAAATTTAATATATAATAACCTTAAATTTTAACAATTCACAATCTTAGTTTATTTTGACTCTTATGGATATTTTGAAAATTTTTGAGGAAAACCTTTCTTATTTGGCTATAGGAGCTATTTTAGTCATTTTTTTATTAGGTTTAAAAAATAAAGATAAAAAATCTGTAGATTTAGTTGAAAAAGAAGAACCTATTGAACGTAATGTTGATATTGATCTTTTAAAAAAGTACGAGGAGAAATTGATAGTGCTTAAAGATTTGTACAAACAAGAATTAATTGATTCTAATTTATATAAAAAAAAAATTGAGTTAATAGTGAAAAGAGTAGAAGATATATTTGGAAAAGATTTCAGCTCGTTTCCTAGGTTTCAACAAAAAATAGTTATGGAATCGCTTAAAAAAGATATACAATCAAAAGTAAAAGTAAAAGTGCATTCGGATGTTGTTGGGGAGAAAAGTATAGATAGTTTAATCGATGCTGTTGATAAAAGAATTAATAGAGGCAAAAGAATATGAGAAAAAAAAATTCTGATATTATTGATGAAGTAAGAAAGTCGGTTGGGTCGAAAACTTCAAAAGTTAAAAACTTTAATGAGAAAGAGTTATCTGATGATTCAAAAGAAAAAGATATGATAAAATCAATAGTTGAAGAATGGCTTGAAAAAAATGCAAAAGAAATCACGAGAGATATTCTTCACAAAGAAATAAAGGACTTATTTAAGTAAAAATTATTAAACTCTAAAATTTAAATTATGAGATAAAACTCTTGTATATTAGTTTTTATTTAAACGCTTTTATATTGTTGTTCAAATAGGACTTTAAACCCTTACCAAATTCTAAGTTTTTTTCATAAAGTTGATAACTAAGTAATCTAAAAAAAATATTTTTTTATTATTGAGTTTGTGACTTTTTTCACCCCAAGATTTCCTTTAAAAAAATAGATACAAAGGAAAAAATTATAAACTTATTCAATTATTAATTAATAGACAGATTTTAATTGGAACGATTTTTGCTAATAGTTTATAATGACAAATTTTAATAATTCCTCTTCTCCTAATTATGAAAAAATTATTAATCCAATTAAAGATCAAATCATTGGTAAAGCAATAAATTTTCATAAAGAGGGTAATATCGCAGAAGCTTTAAAACATTATCAATTTTGCGTTAATAAAGGTTTTGACGATTATAGAGTCTTTTCAAATTTTGGAAATATATTACAGCAACTTGGTAAATTGGAAGAGGCAGCAATACTATCACGCAAAGCAGTTGATCTAAAACCAAATTTAGCACATGTACATTTTAATTTGGGAAACATATTGAAAGAACTTGGAAGATTGGAAGAAGCAGAAAAATCACATCGCAAAGCAATTAAGCTCAACCCAAACCTGACACAGGCGCTTAACGCTCTGGGAGACATATTGTTAGATGTTGGTAAATTAAAGGAAGTGATTCTTTTATCAAAATCTAAACTTGAATCAAAATCAATCACACCTGAGGATAAACTAAGAGCTTTAATACAAATAATCTGCGCTAATTTACAAAAAGGAGATTTTCCAGAAACCTTATTATACCTAAATAAAATTAATGAATTAATAGAGCAAGGATTACTCTATATTATTAAAGATATAAAAACTAGGCAGCATTCATGGTTCTTAAC
>CENJ01144397.1_pt1 | contig 19304 bp, 14 predicted proteins | sample 356161 | NCBI WGS metagenome assembly CENJ01 (sample SAMEA2619531, study PRJEB7988) | marine metagenome | biome: marine biome (ENVO:00000447); feature: surface water layer (ENVO:00002042); material: "saline water (ENVO:00002010), including plankton (ENVO:xxxxxxxx)" | depth 5 m
CTAGCGCCAGGGCGCACTTTTTTCGGCGTTGGCGCAGGCAACACGGCACGCCGGATTATGGGCCTTGCACCGCAACGTATCGCAGAGTTCGAGCAATATTTGCAAACGCTGGTGCCACTACTGAAAGGCGAAGAAGCGGCTTATCGGCATGGCGATCAAAGCATCCCCATTCGGCATGTGATGCCGGACAAAGGCTTTGTGAATTTCGACGACCCAATCCCGTTATACATATCCGGATTTGGACCCAAATCCTTGGCACTTGCCGGTCGCTATGGTGACGGGGCGGTCTTGGGGGTCGCGCATCCGAGCGCCATGGCGAGTACCTGGCAGATGTTGCAGAACGGTGCACGGGAGGCCGGGCGCGAAGTGGCCCCACAAACGGACTTTTACACGACTGCGCTGACGACCATGGTGGTGCTCGATGAGGGCGAGGCCATGAACTCCGATCGAGTCAAAGCCGAGTGTGGCGCGATGGCAATGGCCTCGGTGCATTATGCCTACGACCAGCAGCGTAATTTCGGGCATCAGCCGCCGAACGCCTTCGCTGGTATTTGGGATGAATATACTAAGTTGCTTGAAACCTACCCTGCGGAGCGTCGCCATCAGCGCATTCATGCGGGACATAATTGCTGGGTGATTGAGGAGGAAGAGCAATTTCTTACGCCGGAGGTTTTAGCCGCCAGCAGTATGATCGGCACTCAGGATCAATTGCTCGAGCGGCTTTATCAATTGGCAGAAGGCGGTTTGAATCAGGTTATGATCCTGCCTAATTTTGACACCCGGTTAGCGGTAATTGAGCGTGTTGCGCGAGACATCATTGCGCAGGTACAGCAGTATTAAACGTTGGCGAAGTGCGCGTCGTCGCCCCAAAATCAACGCCTAGGAGCGATGTTTCGCGGGTTAAATCAAGCTGAGTTGAAGGGGCTAATGGCGGCAGGTGGCATGGCAGCGGCAGCGGTCGAAGTCTTGCAAACCGCGGGTATCAGCCGCACATACCGCTAACGCAGAAACGTAACGCAAAAAGCCGCAACTCTTAAACGAAAAAAGTCAGAAACCTATGTTTACTTACCTAAATCCCGCCGTGCGGGAAAAACTCATAGCCGACAAGAAGCTCATCCGCATCAATGCTGAGGGTGAACGCATAGACGTCGATCTTGCTGAGCACGTGGGTCCATTAGCAATCAATTTGCTTGGCCCTATCCCGCTGCCAATGAGCTTGCCTGGAGTGACGACTACGGTGCAGTGGTACGCGGCAGTGCGCAGCACCGAACTGAACCAAGTTGAAGGCTTAGCCCGCGACTTGCGCGCACGGGGCGGCCAGCACTTGTTTTCGCATCTGGTGTCCCCGTTAGCTGTGAATAGCGTGCTGGTAATCGGTGATCCGCAACAGCAAAGCAACCCGCTGGTTCGCGTCCACTCCAATTGTTTAACCGGCGACGTGTTTGGCTCCATGCGCTGCGAGTGTGGCCCGCAGTTGGCGTCAGCAATAGCGCGAATTTCTACGGAGCCTAATGGCGGCTATCTGGTTTACATGGCGGGGCATGAAGGACGCGGCATCGGGCTGTGGGCTAAGGCAGCAACTTATTTGCTGCAAGACGCGGGCGAGGATACTTACCAAGCAAATCGCTCTCTCGGATTGCCGGACGATTCTCGCGACTTCACAGATGCCGCAATTTTGTTGAAGTACTTTGTTGGCGAGCAACCGTTCCGTCTGTTGACCAACAACCCGAAGAAAGTGACTGACCTCAACGAGCATGGTTTGACCCAAATCGAGACCATTAAGCACGTCACCGGGATCAGCGACTGGAACCGACGTTACTTGCAAGCCAAACAGGAATGGGGGCACCGCCTAGCGGATGAAGACATACAAACTTAGCCTGCGGCGGCCTAGAGCGTCAATGAGGCACATAAAAACCGTTTGTTTCTGTTTCGCCCTTAGCATTTGTTGGGTTCAGATTGTTTCGGCGTCGGGTGTCGACCTCGAATTGAGGCCGCCAACGAAAAACGTTGGCGCCATAGACGCGCCGTTGCCACCGCAGATGATGGCAGATGACTTACGCATCAATGAAATCCAATTTGTCGGCAGTCACAACAGCTATAAATTAGCGATGTCTCCCTTTTATGCATGGTTGCTCCGGCTGATTGACGAACCCGCAGCGCGTGGCTTGGAGTATTGGCATTCGCCCCTCGCTGAGCAGCTCGATCTTGGCTTGAGAAAGTTGGAACTCGATGTCTTTTTCGATCCTGAGACCGATCAATTTCGGGTTGGGCATGCGCAGGTGATCGACATGAATAGCCATTGCGAGTGGCTAACCGATTGTCTGCAAGCCATTGTCGCGTGGTCCGGCTCAAACCCGCGACACGCGCCGATCTGGATTGGCTTTAACCTTAAAGACAGCATAATCCCCTTGTTACCGGAACCCGCGCCGTTCACGCTTGCAGTGATGGATCGCCTGGATGAGGTTCTGCAAGCGAACCTGGGCGATCGAATTATCTCACCAAGTGAAGTAGCTGGGCGACGTTGGCCAACACTGGCGCAGGCGCGTGGTAAGGTTTTGCTGATTTTGGATGAGGGCGGCACCAAGCGGGATCAGTACGCTGCCACCTGGCAGCAACGCCCGATGTTTGTCACGGTGAATGAAGACCATGCTGCGGCCGCGGTAATGGTTATTAATGATCCAGTACAAGACTTCGCACGGATTCGTCGTTTAGTAAGTCAGGGGTTTATGGTCCGCACCCGCGCCGATGCGAATACGTTAGAGGCGCGCAGCAATAACACGCTGCGCAAGCAACGCGCTTTTGCGAGCGGTGCGCAAGCCATCAGTACTGATTACTATTATCCCGCCGTTCACTTTAATACTTCGTATGAGGTGTCGCTGCAGCCGGCGGTGCGTTGTAATCCCGTGTCTGCACCGCCAGCATGTGCTGGCCTGGCAGTCGAATAGACGTCAGCGGGTGGGTCTGTGACGATAAGCACAAGTGGGGGTAACGAAGGATTGGTCAGGACCGATCTGCAGACCATTATGGCTGCGGTTTTGTCACCACCCTTGAGCCCTTATCGCTCCGTGCGATGGCTTTAAATTTAATTTCGTCGATCGATATTTGTTGGGGAACGCATATGAAAAAGATAGGGATTGGGTTACTGGCCCTGGCCGCACTTTTAGGCTCGGCTTCCTTTGCCTTGTTTTACACTCATGCCGGCCAAGACTTTCTATTCAGTCAAGGTGCCGCGCAAATGGCAAGCGTCGACATCGAAACGTTTGATGGTTTAGAGGCCATGGTATGTGGCAGCTCGTCGCCCTTGCCGAGCGCAACACGCGCTCAGGCTTGCATTATGGTGCGTGCGGGAGAACAGATGTTTGTTGTCGATGCGGGATCAGGCTCCGCTTCGGTGCTAGCTTTAAATCGTGTTCCGTTACAGCATTTGAAAGGCGTTTTGCTGACTCATTTCCACTCTGATCATATCGCGGACCTGTGGGGCGTGAACCTGAATTCGTGGGTCGCGGGCCGACCGCAGCCGCTGCTTGTCATTGGGCCACCAGGTGTCGATCGGGTGGTGTCCGGAGCCAATATCATGTACAGCCAGGATCACGCTTACCGCGTTGCCCATCACGGTAGCGATCTGCTGCCGCCGGAGCTGGGCATTCTGCGCCCACAACCTATTCCGTTAGGCCTGTTTTTTGATTACGACGGCCTCGCGATTACCGCGTTTCCCGTGGACCATTCGCCCATCGAACCGGCGTATGGTTACCGCTTTGAATATAAGGGCCGATCCATCGTTATCACGGGCGATACCATTGTGACGGACGAACTCGCCGCCGCTGCGGACGGCGTGGATGTGTTGTTTACCGATGCGCTGTCACAAGACCTGGTCGAAGGTATTGCGGGTGCTGCAGATGCGATGGGCATGGCAAACCGTGCACAGGTCTTGTTAGACGTGCTGGACTATCATGCTTCAACGGAGAGTCTGGGTGAGTTGGACGACCGTATTGAACTGGGCCAGATGATTTTGTATCACCTGGTTCCGCCCCCGTTAAACGGGGTCACGGAACAGATATTTCGGCGCGGACTGCCAAGCGATGCGGTAATTTCTTATGACGGGATGCGCGTGCGGTTGCCCGCAGATAGTGAAGCCATAGAGATTCGCTGAGGGATTTTGGCTGCTGTGATGCATAGCGCTCAAAGGTACAGGTGCGATTGCTTGTCAGCGAAGGGTTGAGGACTCTAGAACAGCTTGCGAACCCAGACGTACTGCGCAAACTTGAGCGCGGCTTACCGGCCAGAAAAACGCCCACAGCAATTTTAAGCAGGCACAAAAAAGCCCGCTGACGCGGGCTTTTTCTTAAAACAAGCGTTGCGAATTAGCCTTTCAGCTCTTTCATAATCAGCTTGTCATCGATTGCCGTGTATTCCTGTCCTTCATACTTGCGGACTTCGTTACGGCCGACAACCATGTGATGCACCTCATCCGGTCCATCAGCAAGTCGCAGTGTGCGCTGGCTGGTGTACATGCGTGCTAGTGGGGTCCACTGAGAAACACCCGTTGCGCCGTGCATCTGGATGGCTGCATCAACGATGTTGCAAACCTTCTCGGGCACCATCGCCTTAATCGCACTAACGTATACGCGTGCTTCTTTGTTGCCTAAAGTATCCATTGCTTTTGCAGCTTGGAGAACCATTAGGCGGCAAGCGTCGATTTCAATGCGTGCGCGTGAGACCACTTCCAAGTTCTTGCCCAACTGAATGATTGGCTTACCAAACGCATGGCGTGTGGTGGTACGACGAATCATCAGTTCAAGAGCGCGTTCGGCGACGCCGATTGAGCGCATGCAGTGGTGGATACGACCTGGGCCCAGGCGAACCTGAGAAATTTCAAAGCCGCGGCCTTCGCCCAAAAGCATGTTCTCTTTCGGTACTCGAACGTTATCGAAGTGAATATGCATGTGGCCATGCGGTGCGTCGTCGTGTCCGAACACCTCCATGCCTTCAAGGATGTTTACACCTTTAGCATCGATCGGTACCAGAATTTGCGACTGCTGCTTGTGCGATGGCGCATCTGGGCTGGTCTTGACCATGGTGATCATGATCTTGCAGCGTGGGTCTCCGGCGCCAGAAATGTAGTACTTCTCGCCATTGATAACCCACTCGTCACCGTCGAGCACTGCTTGCGTGCTGATGTTTCGAGCATCCGAAGAGGGCAGTGCAGGCTCAGTCATCGCGAATGCAGAACGAATTTCACCGTTCAGCAAAGGCTTTAACCATTTTTCTTTCTGCTCAGGCGTACCAACTCGTTCTAGTACTTCCATGTTGCCAGTGTCAGGTGCGCTGCAGTTTAGTGTCTCTGAGGCTAATGGGCACTTACCTAACTCGTTAGCAATGAATGCATAGTCTAAGTTGCTCAAGCCTTCGCCGGTGTCGGCGTCAGGCAAGAAGAAGTTCCATAAACCGGAATCTTTGGCTTTTTGCTTGGCGCCTTCTAAAAGCTCAAGCTGGCCGTCTCCGTATCCCCAACGTTCCGTACGAGCTTCACCCAGTTGGTGGTACTCATCCAAGATTGGCTCAACATTTTCCTTGATATGCTTTTTAACAGCATCAAGGAGCGGCTGGGCTTGTTCGGACATTGTCAGATCGAAAAGATCTGGGTTCTCCAATACCGCGTCAGTCATGATCCGTTCCCCTGTGTTTAAAGAATTGCGATGTTCGAGTCTAACCCAAATAGCGAACTATGCCCATCCTCCAATGTACGGCTTTTGCAGTATTTATCAGCATATTGTCTTAATTTTGTCTAATTTCTAGTGGCTTCGCGGCGTCGGTTTTGGCGCTTAATTTCTGCTTGATACCCGTACTAGCCTCGATGACATCTTCAACAATGACGTAAAGACAAGGCACCAGCAGCAGGGTGATTACGGTTGCAAAAAGTACGCCCCACGCCAGGGAAATCGCCATCGGCAGAAATGGCGCGGTCGCCGGCGTGCTGGTGGACATTAGTGGAATAAGTCCAACGAAGGTTGTCACGGATGTCAAAATAATGGGGCGAAATCGAACTGCTGTCGCGGCTTCAATTGCGGTAAATAAGTCCGCTCCGCTGAGTCGCTGACGATTTGCATAATCGACCAACACCAGCGAGGCGTTAATTACAACACCGGAAAGCGCCACGATTCCCAGTGCCGAGAAAAACATGAGCTCTTGGTTAAGCGCAAAATGGCCGACGATGGCGCCGACGGCCCCAAACGGGATAACGCTCATGATGACGAAGGGTTGCAGGTAACTCTTTAGCGGAATTGCGAGCAAGCCATAGATTAGGATGAGCGAGAATGCCGAACCCAATGCCAGGCCGCCCAAAGCGTTAGCGCGCTCCTCTTGTTCGCCACCGATCTCAATGTCAATTTCGGGGAATTGGCGTTGGAATTCGGGAATAAGTTCCTGGCGAATACTGGCGCTCACTTCTTCGGGCGCAACCACCGAGCGATCCACGTTGCCAACCACTGATACTAAGCGTTGGCCGTCCATGCGGGTGATTTGCGAATAGCCTCGACGAATTGCGAACTCGGCGACGCTGTAAAAAGGCACTTGTTCGCCATTGGGCGTGCGAATGTACATGTCTTCCAAGTTGCCAATGGATTTTCTTTCAGCCTCGGGGAAACGCACCATCACGCGCACATCGTCTTCGCCACGTTGCACGCGCTGCGCTTCGGCACCATAGAACGCGCTGCGCACTTGGCTTGCTAGGTCATTCAGCGTTAAACCGAGGTTGCGAGCTTCGGGCAGTAGATCCAGCTGAATCTCCTGTTTGCCGGATCGAAAAGAGTCGGCTACGTCGAATACGCCGGTATATCTGGATAGCTGTGCTTTCAGCGTTTCGGCGGCGGTGCGCAAGGTGTCAACGTTTTCGCCGCGCAGCCAATACTCAATCGGCGCGCCGGCAGAATACGTGTCTGCGTCAAACGTCAGTTTTACCGCATCGGGAATGGGGCCAACAATTTCGCGCCAGCGATTTGCAATTAGTTTGGCACTCACTTGGCCGCGTTTGGCTAAGGGAACCAGGTCGATCACTACTTCGGCAATATTACTGCGGCCTGCACCCTCGGGCCGACCGGGACCATTACGGTCGACGTTTTGGCCGACGCTGGATAGCACGTTGCTTACTAGGGGTTGCGCTAAGTTGTATTCGGCAGTGAGGGCTTGGTTGAGCTTATTTGCGGCGCTCTCAATTCGGCGCGCTGCCGCCAAGGTAGTGTCCGCCGCAATGCCTTCGGGCATCTCTAAACCGGCGTAAATGCGATTGCCTTCTATAGCAGGGAAAAATCCGAAGACCACGCGGCCGCTAGCGATCAGAGACAAAGCGATGATCAATACCCCAAGGCACACAGCTGCAGTAACGTAACGCCACGCCAAAACCTTGCGAATCATTGGTCGATAGCGGTGTTCGACAAAGCGCTCCAAACCGCTGGCTATGCCGCCTTGAAACCGATTCCACACGACTGGCAGGCCGCGCGTCGCGACGGCACGTTTGCGACGCGCCAGGTGCGAAGGCAGGATCAGTTGGCTTTCGATAATGCTGCAAACTAAGGCAAAGATAACCACCCATCCAATCGGCGCGAAAAAGCTCGCCATACGACCTTCTACTAAAATGAGTGGCAGGAATGCGGCGATGGTAGTTAACACACCAAAAATAACCGGCACCGACACCTCCCAGGTCCCATCTACGGCAGCTTCAATGGCGCCTTTGCCCATTTGCTCATGGCCGTAAACGCGCTCGCCAACCACAATAGCGTCGTCAACGACGATGCCGAGCACCAGAATAAAAGCCATCACGGTCAGCGTAGAAATATTGATGTCGGTCATCGGGAGAATGGCAAAGGTGCCCAATAGCGCCACCGGAATACCGACGGCCACCCACATCGCCAGCCGAAAGTGCAAAAAAAGCGCGAGTATGACCAGCACCAGAATCAAGCCACCGAGCGCATTACTGCTCAGTACGTTCATGCGCTCGGACAGTTCGCTGGACGTATCAATCCAAATGCTAGTTTGAATACCGCTCGGTAAATCAGTGGAAAAGTCTGCGACGACGCGTCGCACGTCTGCGGCGATTTGGATGAGATCTTCGCTACCCACCTGCGAAACGTTAACCATGGCGGCCGGCATGCCGTTAAACTCAGCGCGCAAATCGCCTTCTTCAAATGTGTCGCGAATGGTGGCGATTTCGTTCAGGGTGACGCGGGTGCCATCGTTGCGAGTGAGCACAATCACGTCTGCAAACTCGCTGCCGGAATAAGCTTGGCCGGTGGTGCGAATCAGGATTTCACCGTCGCGGGTTTTGATGGTCCCCCCGGGCATGTCTAACGAACCGGTCCGAATGGCGCGTGAAACCTGCTCAAGGCTGATGCCATAGCGGCGCAGGTCGGTCTCGGAAACCTCGATAGAGATTTCATAGGGGCGCACGTATTCAACGCGCACCTGCGAAATGCCGTCCTCCCGCGCGATCTCGTCGCGTAAATCTCTGGCGAGTTCCTTTAGTGTAGTTTCGGTGCTGTTGCCAAATATAGCTACTTGCACCACCCTTCGGCTTAACGCGACTTTAGAAACGATTGGTTTTTCGGTTTCAACCGGAAAGCTGTTGATGCCGTCAACGCGGCTTTTCACTTCGTTTAGCGCCGTGATTTCGTCCGCATCTTGGTACAGTTCAGCAATCACTGAGCACAGACCTTCGGTAGCATTGGCGTTAATCCTTTCGATGCCCTCTATACCTTCGATGGCTTCTTCAATACGGACGCAAACCGCTTTCTCAACCTCAATCGGCGCTGCCCCTAAGTAGGGGACCGATATGTTAATGATTTTGACTTCAAGGTTAGGAAATTCTTCCTGGTTTGTAATCGCCGCGCCTGCCAAGCCGCCGATAACCAGCATGGCCATTAACAAGTTGGCGGCGACGGGGTTGTGAACAAACCAACGTATAGCGGTATGCATACTAGCCCCTTACCTCACCGGCGATGAGATTGGCATCCTCAATGGGTTCAACCTGCATGCCTGTCACAGCAGTTTGCAGCGGCGAAACGCAAACTCGCTCGCCAGCCTTAAGGCCTTGGCGAACCAGCACGCGGTCTTTGTAAATGCGCAGTGGCACGATATCGCGGAATTGCAGCCGATTTTGGGCATCGACGACCAACACTTTGTTATCGTTGCGCAAGGCCGATCGCGGTAGCGAAACCACGTCTTGTGCTGCTAAGCCTTCAATGTCGGCCTCGACAAAGAGTCCAACGGTAAGCGGAATTTGTCCCGGCATGTTTGCCACGCTAGCCACCAATTGCACCATGCGACTGCTGATATCGATTTCAGCTTCAGTTCGCACCACTTTGCCCTGCCAGCGCAGGGCTTGGCCGGCGTAATTAGCATGCAGCGTAACGCTGGGTTGCAGCGCCACCGGCAGCGCACCTCGTTGGGTTGGCGGGAGGTTTAAAAAGGCGAGTTGTCTATCGGCGATTGGCAGCCGAATCTCGACTTGGTCCGCTGCGTACAACGTAGCTATGGTTTGGCCGCGCGAGACAAATTGTCCAATATCGATTTTCTCATTGCGAACCAAGCCGCTGAACGGCGCGTACAACACAGTACGCTTCAAATTTTCTTCGGCTTGCTCGAAGTTAACCCGCGTGTCGTCAAAGGTGGCCTTGGCCATGCGGTAGACGCGCATTGCGTTTTCCAGTTGGGAGCGCGACGTGAGTTTGCGTTCGGCCAGGCTGCCTAAGCGCTGGTACTCAAATTTGGCATGTTCATAGTCGGCCTCTGCCCGCAGTAAAGAGGCTTTGGCGCGATCGCGGCTGTTGCGGTAGTCAAGATCATCAATGCGGGCCAGTTCGTCGCCTGCTTCAAAATAACCGCCGGCGACCAGATTCGGAGATTTCTCGACAAGGCGACCGGAGACCTCCGGAATCAGCTGGCTTTCGACGGATGGGTTCACTGTGCCCTGACTGTGCACGCTGAGTTGCACGGTATCCGGTTGGACAGTCACTACGCGCACAGCAGTGGGCATCGGTTTTGATGCGCTGGGCACCAATTCCGGCGCGGTTGCCATTAAGGAAGCGGCAATTAACAGAGCCCCGAGTAACGCGAGCGCTGGGAAAACAATGGTTCGCATCATGGCAGATGTGCCCCTTTTGATTTGGTATTCAATGTTTGAGTGGTGTCGCCTGCAGTTTGCGAATGCCGGTTAAAGGCTTCTCGAAAAGTAGTGCGATTCAGCTCATGGAATCTCTCCAAGGCTGCTTGCACAGCGTTGGGATCGGTTTGCAGTAGCGCCAGTTCCAGCTCGCGTGCGCATTGGTTATAAGCCAGTCGATCCGGTTCGGTTTGGTCGTGCATGTAAGGTACAACGCTTGGCGCGAGTTGATTAAAGAGCGTCTTGGCGATCAACTGCAGAGGGAGATTTTGACTGCCGGTTAAGAGCGCCTGCATGAGCTCCAGACGCAGCAAGCTGTGTGTTTCGCGATCCAGATCGTCTTGATACAACGATTGCAGCAGAGTCAATACGCGGTGATCTCCCGGGAGTGACTGTGTCTGTACAAGCTGCCGCGCGGCAATGGTGATTAAGCCACTGATGACTAACAAAATTTGATCGACTAACTCCGGGTCGGGCAGTTCGCCCTCGCGCAGCAGGTGGCCAATGATATCGAGGCTGGCCTCGCTGCGGTCGCGCACCCGAGCACCGCCGGGTTTTACATCCGCTAGGCCGAGTTGCTCCAGCTTTTTCATCGCTTCGCGCGCGGCGCCGCGGTGGGCGGTGAATCGTTCCGACAGGTCGCGCTCTGACGGTAAACGTTCACCGACCCGGTAACGGCCGGTGATAATGTCAGAGACAAGGGAGCCGGCAATTTGATCGTGCTTGGTTGCCATAGGTTAATTTGGTTCAGTTGATTGGGAATGGATTGAAGTCGGTGAGTCGAATAAGGGTTAGACGCGTCGTACGAGATCCGCGTAAGGTGCGTTCGCGCTCGCTTTGCATCGGGTTGCCGCGCGTGCAGCCTCGTCCGCCAAGTATCCCGGACTGAGATTGATCCATTCGACTTGGTCTGACCACAATGGTCCGGCCGTCATGGTCGGATCATCATGGTCCGAGCATACTAATTGAAAGCTGGTCGATTTCAAGAGATCGTTACTAAACGTAACGTCGCTTACTCGGCTTTTGTTGACAGGTGGCTGCCTGTCCGAGTCAAACTGGGACCGATTAGCGCGTCGCTGCATAATTGTGGTGCAGTCGCAGGCGATTCGCGCGTACTCGAATGACCGCTAGTGGTGAGTTACCTTTTGAATCACTGCTCTACAAAAGCGCGCTCAATTACATAGTCACCTTGAGCGCCTTGTTGCGGCGACACCGTAAAGCCCCTCATATCTAGGGCCGCACTAACGTCTTTAAGCATAAATTGGCTGCCGCACAGCATTACTCGGTCCGTGGCTGGATCCAGATCGAGGGTGCCGTTTTCGATCAATTCGGTGATGCGCCCTTGTTGGCTAAATGTTTCCCGCGTGACAGTCGGTAAATAAGTCAGCTTGGGTGCGATCATTTCGCCGAGGTACTCATCATTGGGCAGTTGCTTCGTAAAATAATCGTAATAGGCGAGTTCATTTTTTTGACGAACGCAGTGCACCAACACAATGCGCTCAAAGCGCTCGTAGACGTCAGGATCTTTGGTGATGCTTAAAAAGGGTGCCAGGCCAGTGCCGGTTGCCAGCAAAAACAGACGTTTGCCCGGATTAAGGTCGTCGGCAACCAACGTGCCGACAGATTTTTTGCTCATGAAAACGGAGTCGCCGATGCTCAGGTGCTGTAGCCGAGAGGTCAGCGGGCCGTCTTGGACTTTGATCGAGAAAAATTCCAAATAATCGTCGTAGTTTGCGCTAGCGATCGAGTAGGCGCGCAGCAGCGGCTTACCATCGACCATTAGGCCCAGCATGACAAAGTGGCCGTTGTGAAAGCGAAACGCATCAGCACGCGTGGTTTTGAACGAAAACAAAGTGTCGTTCCAGTGAGTGATTTCGGTCACTTTTTCTTCGACTAAGGCAGCCATGTTTTCTCCTGGTGAGCGGCTTATACGTGTTCGCGGTTTACCCGCAAGAGGTCTAAGCTCAGCCGCTAAAGAACGTCAACAAACGCAAAGAAATCAGAGACCTTAGCGATACGCGTCAGAGATTCGCGTTGTGAAGTATGGATCAGCTTATGCCGGTCTTTAATTCGGGCTGGGGTCTAAACGGCTGTTGCAAGGGCCGGGCACAATGACTCTCTCAAATTACAGCCGCGAATGTTAACCCAATGCGAAGGAATAGCGACCCGCTTCTAGAAAGGGAACGCTATATCGTTATAAGTCATGTGGTGTTTGGTGGTGACGTTATTCGAGTCAGCTTTGTGGGATTTTGTCGATGACGGAATGCAGTTTGCGCCTCTGCATGTGCTAACCTCAGCGCCACCCAGTTACTGGCATGAAGGATCCATATATGAAAACTGTTGTAAAAGCGGACGCGTATACTATTTTCCAACGACGCGATGAGCGTTACGCCATCAAAGATGCGAGCGGCAACGCCGTAAACGGCGATGAAAAAACCAAGATTCTTACAGAGCATGATTTGATCAAGCTTTCGGTCGCCGCGGCACCGGTGGAAGAACCGGCAGCGGAAGCAGCAGAAGCAGCAGCAGAAGAAGAATCAGCAGGGGACGCAGCCGCCGAAGAGTAGGCGTGCACATTAGAACTTATTGCAGGCGTTTTCTATTTTGTGACGGGTCGGGTATTTCGTGAGGGGCATCACATAACTTCAACACCTGTGGCGTTAACAATAGGTCGACAACTGCAAAACAATCAGGAAAATGGCGAAAAAATCAGTAATCAACATGCCTAGCCCGCAGGACGCGAGGTTACAGGTACAGGCAAAATTCGACCCGGCGGGTGACCAGCCCGCTGCCATCGAGAAAATGGTGGAGGGGCTGGAAGCAGGTTTAGCACATCAGACGCTGCTTGGTGTTACTGGGTCCGGCAAGACCTATTCTATTGCCAACGTAATCGACCGGGTGCAGCGTCCCACGCTAGTGATGGCTCCCAACAAGACATTGGCCGCCCAGCTTTATGGCGAGTTCCGGGATTTTTTCCCCAACAACTCGGTTGAGTACTTCGTTTCTTATTACGACTACTATCAGCCTGAAGCCTACGTGCCATCGTCTGATACCTATATCGAAAAAGATGCTTCGATAAACGCGCACATTGAACAGATGCGATTGTCCGCAACCAAGGCCCTCCTCGAGCGCCGCGATGCGATTATCGTCGCGTCAGTATCGTCCATTTACGGCCTGGGCGACCCCCAGTCTTACCACCAGATGGTGTTGCACTTGGATCGCGGAGACCGCTTCGATCAGCGGGTCATTTTGCGGCGCCTGACAGAATTGCAGTACACGCGTAATGATATGGCGTTTCAGCGCGGCACTTACCGGGTGCGCGGCGATGTGATCGATGTCTTTCCGGCTGAATCAGAAAAAGACGCGGTGCGCATCGAATTATTTGACGATGAAGTAGAGTCGCTGTGTATTTTTGATCCGCTGACCGGTGAAATTTTGAACCGTGTGCCGCGTTTTACGATCTATCCAAAGAGCCACTATGTGACGCCGCGAGAGCGTCTGCTCTCGGTTATTGATGACATCAAAGACGAACTTCAGGATCGCTTGAAGGATCTCACTGCAAATCACAAACTCGTCGAGGCGCAGCGCCTCGAGCAGCGCACCCGCTTTGATCTGGAAATGATTCAGGAACTGGGTTATTGCTCTGGCATCGAAAACTATTCGCGTTATCTGTCGGGTCGCGAGCCTGGTGATGCGCCGCCCACCCTGTTTGATTATTTGCCCAGCGATGCGTTGCTAGTGATCGACGAATCGCACGTTACCGTCCCCCAAATTGGCGGCATGTTTAAGGGCGATCGCGCCCGCAAAGAGACCTTGGTTAACTATGGGTTTAGGCTCCCGTCGGCATTGGATAATCGGCCGCTGCGGTTTGAAGAGTGGGAACGACTCGCCCCGCAGATGATTTTTGTTTCCGCGACACCGGGTCCATACGAAAAGAAGAATGGCGCACAAACTATTGAACAGGTGGTGCGGCCGACGGGCTTGGTGGATCCGGAGGTCGAAGTCCGTCCCGCATCAAATCAGGTCGAGGACTTGCTTGATCAATTGCGGCCAGTCATCGACAGGGGCGAACGCGTATTAGTGACCACGCTAACCAAGCGTATGGCAGAGGACCTGACCGAGTATCTTGATGAACAAAGCATTCGAGTGCGCTACCTCCACTCGGATATTGATGCCGTTGAGCGCATGGAGATTCTTCGCGATCTGCGCCTGGGCGAATTTGACGTGCTGATTGGTATCAACCTGCTCCGTGAGGGACTAGATATGCCCGAGGTGAGCCTGGTAGCGATCCTTGATGCTGATAAAGAAGGGTTCTTACGGTCGGAGGGCTCCCTGATTCAGACGGTTGGCCGCGCCGCCAGAAACGTTAACGGCAAAGCCATTCTCTATGCCGATTCGATTACCGGCTCGATGGAGCGAGCTATGCGCGAGACAGACCGTCGACGCGACAAGCAGATTGCGCATAACGCGGAGCACAGCATCGTGCCGCAAACCATTCGTAAAGAGATTGCAGACGTCATGGAAGGGGCACGCAGCGCGCCGGGTAGTGCCAAAGGGTCTCGCAAAAAGACGGCTACTGCTCCGGTGGCCGTACCGGACAATCCGAAAGCACTGGGCAAACTATTAGCGCAGTTGGAAGCCAAAATGCTCAAGCATGCACAAAATCTGGAGTTCGAAGAGGCAGCGTTAGTGCGTGATCAACTGCAAAGTCTGAAGGAGCAGAAGCTGATCGCTTAATGACGGTTCCCACAGGCTAGATCAGCAGACAGAACAAGCTTTAGTAAGGAAATCGATGGCAAGAAGAGGCTCAACAGGCGAGAGACGATCCTGCAAAGGGTGCGAGCAAGACCCAAGAAAATCAATTGAAATGGTGGGCGATACTGAATTCGAATCAGTGACCTCAACGATGTCAACGTTGCGCTCTAACCAACTGAGCTAATCGCCCGCAATTCCATTGAGTCGCGCATCCTAGGTCGTGACGCCCTTTTTTTCAATCGCGGGTTGTTAAAACCTGCAGCGCACGACCGGTTAGGCCGCATGAAAAGAGTGTTTGAAAAAGGTGTTTGGGCGAGCTTTCGAGGCCGCCAAGCGCGATTCCCAAACGCATTGCAAAATAGTCAAAATAAGTGCTTCGAAGAGGTGCCATCTAACATCGTATTGACGAGCTGTAGCTGTATAGTGCCGAGGAAATAGATACTACGCCGCGCGCTATGACCTACCTTATGACCGAGGTTGGCACTGAGCTTGCATCCTTTGCGGTGGGGCTTGGGTCAGTCTGATGGCCACTCGCGCGCACAGAGGACTCGGCGCTGGGGTGACCATAACAGTGTCACCTTGCTGGCCGATACTAATGTATAACCGACAGCAACGTCTCCAGAGCGTTATCGGGATCTTGTACGCAATCTGGCGACGTCGCTAATCACTGCGCTACTTTGAGGCATAAAACCAGAATATGAAAAGACAAGAAATCGCTCTGATAAAAGGCGACGGTATTGGTCCAGAAATTACCGACGCTGTGGTGGCCATCCTTGCGGCCGCCGGTGCTGCCATTGACTGGATACCGGTGGATGCTGGACTGAGTGCACTGGATCACGGCACAGAACTCATCCCCCAACACACTCTCGACACAATTGGTCGCGTCAAAGTCGCGCTAAAAGGCCCCTGCACGACGCCGGTAGGCGAAGGATTTACCTCGGTGAATGTTCGTTTACGTAAAGCTTTTAATCTGTATGCCGCTGTACGTCCGGTGCGCAGCGTGCCCGGCGTCGGCACGCGTTATTCGGATGTGGATCTGGTCATCATTAGAGAAAACACTGAAGGCTTATACAGCGGCGTGGAAAACGAAGTCACGCCGGGTGTAGTGATGAGCATGAAAGTCGCTACTGAGAACGGCTGTCGACGTATCGCCAAGTGGGCGTTCCGCTACGCAAACCGCAAGGGACGTGGCCGGGTGAGCGTGCTGCATAAGGCCAACATTATGAAAATGACCGATGGCCTCTTCTTAAAGTGCGCCGAACAAGTGCATGAGACAGACTATCCCAACATCGAATTTCAAACCGCTATCATCGATGCGGGCTGCATGCGGTTAATTCAGGATCCGGCACAGTTTGATGTGTTGCTGTTGGAAAACCTTTATGGCGATGTAGTCAGTGATTTGTGCGCAGGTCTGGTCGGCGGTTTAGGCGTAGTGCCTGGCGCGAACTACGGCGATGACGAAGCGATATTTGAAGCCGTGCATGGCAGTGCCCCGGATATAGCGGGCCAGAACATTGCGAATCCTTTAGCACTGTTGATGTCTGCCGTGATGATGCTGAATTACCTGTCGGAAAAGAACCAGGATGATGCATACGCCGATTGCGGCGCACGCATTCGGGATGCGTATGACGCCGCACTGCGTGCTGGCGAAAGCACTCGCGACCTTGGTGGCAGTCTTAATACCCAGGAATTTGCTGATGCGGTCATCGCCCGCTTAGGCTGAGTGCCGCTGCACAAACGAATCGCGCAAATCATAATGCGTTACCGCAAGCCGGCGAGCTTATGCGAGCACGGGCGCGCTAGAGGGAGAGGACTGGTGCTGGAGGACTTTGTAATTCGGCAGGTACTGCCGCAGATCGTTCGGTAGATGCTTCTCAGGGTAGCTTGACAGAAGCTACCCACAGATCGCTCACCCACAAGTTTCAAACTTTTATCAACGACGGCTAGCACATGGCAGCAAATGCATCGATTAAACAGACAGTGACCGTTTGGTTTGACAGCCAATGTCCGCTCTGCTGTCGAGAAATCGCTTTTATGAAACGGCTCGACTGGTTCGGCAAAGTGGCGTTTATTGATATTGAGGTCGCAACAGATTGTCCGCTCGATCCACAGGTTCTGCTGCAGCGATTGCATGCCCAGGCCCCCGGTCAACCGATAGTTAATGGGGCCGCCGCGTTCGCCCTGTTATGGCGTCATTTACCGTTGCTGCGCCCGCTGGGAGAGCTTGCACGCATCCCCATCGTTCTGCGTATTTTGGAGCGACTCTACGTGCGCTTTCTGCGAGTGCGGCCTCGTTTACAGCTGTGGTTAACGCGTAAGAGCCAGCGACGTGCGGGCAATTAGCGGGGATCTGAACCGCGCGCATTGCGGTAACATGTCCGCGTGAATTATGGCCTGCTAAATTGCGCTTTGGTTAATGACGGGCCAGTAAATCGTGTTTGGGTAAGTTAAACTTCGCGGTAGCGCTAGGGGAAGCACAGGTATGATGAATTTTTCGGTTGTTAACAATATCGCTATGCTGCATTTGGATGACGGCAAAGCCAATGCGGTTAGCCATGCGTATGTGGACGCAGTGAATGCAGGCTTGGATCGGGCTGAGCAAGAAGCGGCCGCAGTAGTTATTACTGGTCGCGAAGGTGTCTTCAGCGCCGGATTCGATTTAAAAGAACTGCAGAAGGGCGAAGCCGAGCGCACGGCACTGGTCGCTAAGGGCGCGCATATGCTGTTGCGTTTGTTTACCCACCCGCAGCCCATTGTTGCAGCCAGTGCCGGCCATGCCGTAGCCGCCGGTGCGTTGGTTTTACTGGCTGCAGACACGCGTATAGGGGCTTCCGGTGAGGCTAAGTACGGTTTGAATGAAACCGCCATTGGTATGTCGTTACCGCCTTTTGGTATGGAACTCGCGTTGTGTCGTTTGACGAAAACCGCGCAGACGGCGGCTATTCTTCAGTCGACATTGTACTCGCCAGACGGCGCTCTAGAGGTAGGGTATCTGGATGAAGTCGTCGCTGGCGAAGCATTGCTTGACCGCGCGATGGAGCAGGCGGCGGCATTGGCTCAGTTGTCGGGCGAAGCCTACGCCGCGAACAAGCTCAACGTGCGTCGCGAGCACATTGTGCGTATCGAGGCGAGTCTAGGAGGCTAACAAATCGAAACCGTGCCGGCACAACTGGTTCAGCGGGTGATAGCGAGTTAGAGACAAGGCGCAGCTTTATCCAAAAGATCCTCAGTTTGGATTGGTGTATTTTAATTAATCAGCGAGCCTATTGGCTAATCTCGACAAGCAATGCAGCACGTTTTACAAAAAGTAATAGTCCTTGCGGAAGCGTTAACGAAGCAGTCTTAAAACCACGAAAAGTCGAGGTGATGGCAATTTTAAAGGTGAGCATAGCGGTTAAATCTGCTTGAATGATCGCTGGGTGGTCAGTAGAATGCCGTCCGCTTTATGTCAGGAGCGTTTTCGTTCGTTCTTAGAAGCATCTGATTTTCCGAGACTTTTCGCAAAAGCAGAACACGAATTGAAAGCGTATGTCAGCAACATATGGGAGATGCCCATTAAAAGAAGTAGCAAACGCGGTGACCGGTCAATATTGAACGATGACATCGCAGCAAGCGATGTTCGATTGGTCGCAGCAGATGGTAGCCAAAGAGGGATTGTTTCTCGTGCAATAGCACTGGAGGAAGCAAGACAATCTGGTTTAGATCTAGTCATGGTGGCAGCAGACGCTAGCCCACCGGTGTGCAAGATCATGGACTATGGCAAACACCTTTTCGAGTTGAAAAAGACTCGCGCGGCGCAGCGTAAAAAGCAGAAGCAGATCCAGGTTAAGGAAATCAAATTCCGGCCTGGCACTGAAGAAGGCGACTATCAGGTAAAACTACGCAACCTGAGGCGCTTCTTAGAGGATGGAGACAAAGCCAAAGTTTCCTTGCGTTTCCGGGGTCGGGAAGTGGTTCACCCGGAAATTGGTATGACTCTGATGAGTCGCATATCAGATGATCTGGACGATTTAGGTACAGTGGAAGCTGAACCAAAGTTTGAAGGTCGGCAAGTGGTGATGGTATTGGCCCCACGAAAAAACAAGAAGAGCGCGCCTGCTCAGCAGGCATAGACCGAAGCGCAAACCCATCAGGCCGTGGCCTGTAATCAGGGCCCGGTTGTTGAGTTGTTTTAAACAATTCCACGCCTGGTCGTAACAATTGAATCGCGTGGAGAAAGGCAAATGCCTAAGATGAAAACGAACCGAGGTGCTGCGAAGCGATTTCGTAGAACTGCCAAAGGGTTCAAGCACAAGCAGGCTAATAAAAACCATATTCTGACGAAGAAGGCGCCTAAGCGTAAGCGTCAGCTTCGAGGTCTTGAGGCCGTCGCCGCAGCAGATGCGCCGGCAGTGCG
>CENJ01018816.1_pt1 | contig 19280 bp, 17 predicted proteins | sample 356161 | NCBI WGS metagenome assembly CENJ01 (sample SAMEA2619531, study PRJEB7988) | marine metagenome | biome: marine biome (ENVO:00000447); feature: surface water layer (ENVO:00002042); material: "saline water (ENVO:00002010), including plankton (ENVO:xxxxxxxx)" | depth 5 m
AAGTAAATCAAAATTGAAATATTTTTTTTGTGAATTCTTATTTTCATTAACAATAGTTGTATTTCCAAGATTAGCCTTTACATATTTTATACTGTAGGCACTGTAATCAGTATAAACCAAGTGCAATTTCTTATTACTATAGGCTACATGAGGATTTAACTTTGGACCAGTAACAGAAGTATCAGTAAATGAAGTGAGATAAGCTAGATTATTTACTCCGTTAAAAGAGTATTTTATAAAACAATCAGTCAGGCCATTTCTATTATCTTGCCAAACAACAAACAATGAATCACCCTGATTATCAATTTCAGGATAATTTTGAATAGTTCCAGGTGGGGGATAGTCAATATTAAAACATTGTGATGAACTTAAACTTGTTTTATCAATACTGCTGATTACAACTTCGTTGTTGCCTGTTGCACCGCTTTTTCTAACTACTGTTAGAGAATCATAATTAATAACTCCTTTTGGTGTTGTTGCAGGACATGAGCTTACAATCCAATTAAAGTCATCAAGGTCAGAATAATTATCAAAACTTAATCCACCGTTAGATGATTTGGCAACAAAACTATTTCTTACGTTATTATCATTATTTCTATAAAAAAGGTAAATATTATCATTGTCGATGACTAGTGAAGACTTGCAGCAATCACATGGCTCTCCTGGTGAAAGGTGACTAGCCTCAACAGCACCAACAAAACTATTGCCAAAATCATTTGATTTACTTACCATTTGCTTGGGTTCCATCCAGTTCAGTAAATATTGCATATAGCTCACAACTGGGTTTCCTGACTTGTCTATTGCTATATTTCCCATTCTATATTTATGAAGCGGATCGTTATTAGATACCCTTATTGTATCGGAGAAGGTAAGTCCTCCATCAAAAGATTTTATTAGCATTATAGCAGATTGAGAAGTTGCTAAAGAAGTGAAAACTACATAAACTGTATCTCCTTTTGCAGCAACTTCAGGTCCATCCCATGAGTTTGGATTAGCACCTATATTAGTGATATCATATGAGCTAACAAAACTAGAACCACTCCATCTAGTAGCCTTTAGCATTTTTGGAGAACTGTCTTTTCTCCAAACTATTAATGGATCTCCATTTGAAACAGTTACAATTCTTGCTCTCCCATAGCCATCAGCTCCAGTGCTGATTATGTGGTAATTTCCAAAGTTTAACTGCTGAGAAAAAGAACAAGTTATAATTGTTTGAAGTAGTAATATGACAATAAATGTTTTTTTCATTTAAGTATTCTTATTTCAATTCTTCTGTTTTTTTCTCTTCCAAATTCTGTTGAATTGTCAGCAATTGGTTGCTGCTCTCCATATCCCACACATTTGATTCTTTTGCTATCAATTCCTTTTTGAACAAGAATTGATTTAACGCTAAGGGCTCTGTCATTTGATAATTTTTGATTATACGCTTCATCTCCAATATCATCGGTATGTCCAGCAATTTCAATATTTATTTTTTTTTCTTGTTTTAAGTACCCAAAAATGTCATTTAAATCAGTGTAATACTTTTGTTTTATATCATATTTAGCTGATTCGAAGTTTAGGTTTTTAAGTTCAATGATTGATTCATACAAATCAATCTGCAAACTAATTTCCGCAGACGAAATGTTTTGAGTATCATCAATGTAGATTATGTTATCAAATTTATATTCTTTGTTGTTTATTACGCATGAAACAATGATTGTATCTCCTTGGACTATATCAACAGCTGTTTGACCCAAACTATCAGTAATTGTAACTATATTGGTTCTTTTGCCACTGAATTTAATTTTGGTATTGGGATAGGGTACGTTAAACTCATTACTTAAATTAACTGTTGTGAAAGTTGTATTGTCAAATTTTTGTATTGTTAAGTTTCCAAATATTAACAGAGCTAGTGAAAGGGTTTTCATAAAACAAAGTTATTAAATGAAAATATAAAATATTTATTGCGTAATATGTTTTTATCATAAATTTGTAATTATATGGTTGGTTTTTTTGATGTCAAATATTATAAGTGGATAGCAGCTATTGTTGGCTGGTATTTTGCAGGCATATTGGGAGCTATAATTGCCTATTCGATAGTTAGTAGATATACAAGAAGATTAACAACTGATATTTCATTTGAAATAGCATTACTCAGAATTTGTTCTATGATCATTAAATCTGACGGTAATGTTGATAGCATAGAGGTCGAGACAGTAAGAAATTACTTTAAAAGAGCATTTGGTTTTGAAAGAACAAACAGGATTTTTAAAGATGCTAAAGTATCACCAATCAGAGATTATAATCTTAATCAATTAGTCCAAGTCATAAAGGATAAATTAATACCATCTAAATTTTATTCTATACTTCAATTTTTATATTATGTTTCCTCCTCAGATGGAAAAATTACTAAAGGTGAGGATGAAATTATTTATTTAGTTGGTAGTCAACTTGGATTTACTGTTGAAAGAATCAATGCCATAAGGAGTCAGTTCATTAATAGTTCTTCTGTGTCCTCAGATGATAAATCTGAGTATTATTTAAATATATTAGGATTAAAAAAATCTGCTAGTGCTGATGAAATTAAAACTGCTTATAGAAGCTTAGCTAAAGAATTTCATCCAGACAAGTTATCTGGAATGAGTCAAGGAATTAAAGATATGGCTAAGGAAAAGTTTCAGCTGATTCAAGAGGCTAACGAATATCTGCAAAAAAATTACGTCTAGTCTGAATCTTCGATAAAGTTTAAGCTTATTGAGTTTACACAATGTCTAGTATTTTCTTTTGTAAACCTTTCACCGTAGAAAACATGCCCTAGATGCCCTTTACATTTCGAGCATACTATTTCAGTTCTTTTCATACCCAAGCTATAATCTGGGATTTTTATAACTGAACCTTCTATTTCTTTTTCAAATGATGGCCAACCACATTTTGAATCAAACTTTGTATTTGATTTAAAAAGCGGGTTGGAGCAAGCTTTACATACGTAAGTTCCTTTTTTGTAATTATTATTATATTTACCGGTGTAAGGTCTTTCAGTACCCTTATCTACAATAATCTTTCTTTCTTTACTTGTCAAATTTTTAAAGTAGTCTTTAGATTGTAAATCTTGAGAAAAAGAAGATTGAAAAATAAATAGTAACAAGAAGATTCTGATCATTTTTGATTTTTTGATTTAAACCTGTCTGCTTGAGAAAATGATTTATGTTTCGTTTTTCTTGACTTTACTCTTTCTCTCCACATTATAAAAGAACTTTTTTTCATTTCTTTTCTCATTATTTTTCTTACTTCATTTTCTTTTATTCCAAATTGATGCTCTATCGCTTCAAAAGGGGTTCTGTCTTCCCAAGCCATTTGTATAATTCTATCGATTTGCTCATCAGTAAAGCCCATATTTATATGTTTTTATACATTATATAATGAGGTCCAATAGAATGAATATCAAATAGTTTTCCAAATATTTTATACCCACATGAAAGATAGAATGGAACAGCCTTAATTCTAGCATTACACCATAAATTATTACTACCTTTTTCTCTGATTATTTTTTCTGCAGTTTTTAACAAAAGTTTGCCAAATCCTTTTTTTCTAAATTTCTTTTCAGTTGCCATTCCTCTTAAACGAAATGAGTTTTTGTGAGCAATAAGATTATTTTTCTCGCTATAAAATGTTGCACATGATACGATTGTATCTTTATTAATAACTGCTAAATGTATAGTTGATGTAACTCTGTCTTCTTTGTAAAAACAAGATTCAAATGGTTTCCCATGTCTCAACACATTATGTCGTAGTTCAAGAATTGAATCAACATCAACAATTTTAACATGCATTTATGTAGGTTATAGAGCTATAATTTCAGTTTCTTCCTCCAAGGTTGAGTTCCATTGCTCAGCTTCCTCTAATGAATAGTATGGACCGATCTTAATTTTAAATAATTCTTGACTTGAGTTAGAATTTTCTGGAATATAGAAAGAGCTAGCTTGATAACCCTCAGAAGTATACTTATCTACCATTTTTTCTGCGTCTTCTTCAGAATAACTCAATGTACTTATAATTAGATGTGAGAAGTTTTTATTTAAACTAAATTTATAAGTAATATTTTCTTCTACCTCAACTATTTCTTCACTTTCTTTAACTTCTGTAGGTGAATCATTAGTAATTTTTTCAGTTTCGAATTCAAAATTAGTTTCAATATCAATTACATTAGTAAAAAGGTAAGTCAACCCAAAACCTATCAAAGCGATAATTATAACATATTTTAATACATTATTTTTTTTTGTGCTTTTATCAGTTGCATTAGTAGTTTCAACAACTTTTTCTTTTTCGTTTTTTACATTTTCTGTAGAAAAATTCTTTTGTTGAATCTCGTCAAGTCTTGCTCTAAGTATTTTGAGTCTTTCTTCGTTGTTTAAATTACTCATGAGAAAATTTTCTCAAATTTATTCATTAAAAGTTGCATTTTCTATACTTATTTTAAAAATTTCTGACAATGATATGTTCATACATTTCAATTGCTTAGGAATTATACTTTCTTTTGATAAGCCAGGTACAGTATTAATTTCTATGATATAAGGTAAGTTGTTTTTAATTATGTAGTCAACCCTGCAAATTCCTTTTAAATTGAGTTCTGAGTATATCTTTTCTGTTAACTTTTGAATTTCTCTATATATTTTTTCATCGATCCTTGCTGGAGTAATTTCATTAGATTTACCCTCATATTTAGCTTCATAATCAAAAAACTCGTTATCTGTTACAATTTCTGTTATTGGTAAAGAAATAACTGCATCGTTGTAATACACACCACAACTTACCTCTGTTCCATTAATATATTCTTCGAACATTATGCGATTGTCATGTTCAAAAGCAAGTTTAATTGCACTTTCCATTTCAATTATATCACTCACTTTACTAACACCATAGCTAGATCCTGATCTGTTTGGTTTAACAATAAGTGGATATGAAAATTCTTTTTCAATAGATTGATAGTCTATATTACTTTCATCACTAACAGATATAGATTTTGGACATCTTATTCCTAGCTTCTTTAGCACCAAATTACATTCATATTTGTTAAATGTAATTGATGAAATATTTGAGCCAGAGCAAGTGTAAGGTAATTTAATTTTATCTAAATATTTTTGAATATCACCATCTTCAGCTGGAGGTCCATGAAGTGCTATAAATGCATAGTCAAACATTGCAGTTTTGATTGAACGATAATCAAATCCTAATTTCTCAATTTTGAGAATACTGACTGAATAGCCTAGATTTTTGAGCTTTGTTTCTACAGTCTGCGCACTCTGCAATGAAATGTTGTGCTCTGATGAATAACCACCTGTAATGATAACAACTTTCTCCATTTTAACAAAAATACACTTAATTTTAATGAGATTATTTTCTAAGTTCATAAATTTGTTGTTAACCAGACTTATGAAAAAGTATTTAAAAACAGTTGTATTTTCAGCACTAACGCTATTTGCCTTATTTTTTATTTGGCTAAAGTCTTTAGATATATACACTGCAAATAATAGACATATTCAAGTTCCTGATTTTTCAGGTATTCATGTTAGTAATCTTGATTCTGCTTTAAAAAAAAATAAACTCAGGTACATTATCATTGACTCAATTTTTGATAAAAACACAGACAAAGGAGTTGTTGTAGATCAATCTCCAGAGCCAAATTTTGAAGTAAAAAAAAATAGAAGGATATATTTAACCATAAATTCACTTCAAAGACAAAGAGTATACTTCCCAGAGGTATACGATCTTACATTAAGACAGGCCGTTAAAAAATTAAATGACAATAAATTAGTTGTAGGTAATCTAGATTATAAAGTTGATATAGCAAGAAATAAAATATTAGGACACTCCGTTAATGGAATTAGTATTAATGCTGGTCAAGAGCTTTTCGAAGGAACAATAGTTGATCTTTTGGTAGGTAAAGGAGTTGGTGATGATTACATTGATATGCCAAACCTCATGGGTTTAACTAGAGTAGAGGCTAATATAATTTTAAAGACACTTTCTTTAAACATAGGCCTGGAAATATTTGATAGTAAAATTACTGACTCCAGTACAGCAATTATTGCTAATCAAAAACCTGAATATATAGAAGGAGAAAAAATTAATACTGGAAGTTCAATTGATTTATTTTATGAGTAAAATCATTTTATTTTTTTTTTTATTATCAAGTTTTTGTTCATTTTCCCAAGAGATAGTATCAGTACTTAAGACTAGAGGGCATAATGAAAATATTAATTTTACAAATCTTACTTCAGCTAAACAAACATCATTTCCTTTTTTTGATGATTTTTCCAATTCTAATATTTCAAATAATAATTGGACTGATAGGAATATTTTAATAAATAATAGCTACGCTATAAATCCCATATCATCTGGAGTCGCAACATTTGATGGGTTAGATTCAAATGGTTTTGCATATGATATTTCAGTAACAAACTCTTATGGTGTAGCTGACTATTTAACATCAAAAGAAATTGATATTTCAAATCTTGACTCTATATTCTTGATGTTTTTTTACCAACCCCAAGGCGTAGGTGATTTTCCTCAAAATCAGGATAGTCTTGTTTTAGAGTTTCTTGATGACTCTCTCAATTGGAATAGAATTTGGGCAATAAACGGCAGTTCTTATTATCCTTTCGAAAAAAAAGTAATTTTTATCAACGAAAATAAATTTTTACATCAAAACTTTAGATTTAGATTTTTTAATTACGCTACTCTTTCAGGAAACTTTGATCACTGGAACTTGGATTATGTATTACTTGATAAGTTTAATAGTGTTTCTGATACAAATGAATTAAATGATGTTGCTTTTATCGGTAAACATGGTTCTTTGCTTGAACGATATACTCAAATGCCATGGAAACATTTTCTCAATAATGAATCAACTGAACTAATAGACAATATTGATATTCAAATAAGAAATAATGATGCTAGTATAAACGTAGATTACAAATATTTTGTTTATGATCAACAAAATAATCAACTATCAACTTTTCCATCTGCTGGTTGGAGAAATTACTCAATAAATGATTATGATTCCATTGGAAATTTTTCACATTCTCCTCCTGTTATTGTTGATGATAACATTTTTAACTCATTTCAAATTGATAGTGCAAAATTTGAAATTAAACATGTAATTAAGACAGGCTCTGATGATTACAAATACAACGATACTATAAGTTACATTCAAGAGTTTAATTCAAGTTTTGCATATGATGATGGGTCAGCTGAGTCAGCTTATGGAATAAATGTTACAGGAGCTAAAGGAGCATTAGAATTTAAATTAAATAGACCTGACACTCTTCGAGCAGTACAATTTTATTTTCCTCAAATGCTTGACTCTGTTTCTAATTTGGATTTCTATCTCACAGTTTGGAATGACAATAATGGAAAGCCAGGTGATATACTTTATAGCAAGCTTGAAAGTCCAAGACACAGTAGAAACACTAAATTTCAGACGATATTAATTGATTCTCTTTTCCAAATGTCTGGTACATTCTACGTAGGATGGATTCAAACAACAGATGATTTGCTAAACATAGGGCTTGATTTAAACAAAAACTCAAATCAGTATATGTTTTATAATTTTAATGGTACTTGGTTAAATTCTCAATACTCTAGCTCTTGGATGATTAGATCGATTGTTTCAGAAAAAGACATGCTTTTAGCCACAAGTGAAATCGATAACTTAAATATTAGATTATGGCCTAATCCCTCTTCTGAAAAAATTTATTTTCAGCGTTCAAGTCAGTTTGAAAAGCTTATAATTTATGATTTTTGGGGTAAAGAAATCAACTCTTATCAATATTTAGATGTTGAGAAAGGTATTGATGTAAGAAACTTATCTTCTGGCTTATATTTATTTAATTTTCTATTTAATAATGAATTTGTAACAAAAAAAATAATCATTAAAAATGAGTGATGAATTTGTTCATTATGAATTCGTTGCTGATAAAGGACAAAGTCCATTAAGAGTTGATAAATTTTTGATGAATTTTATAGAAAATGCTACTAGAAATAAAATTCAAAAGGCAGCTGATTCAGGTAATATTTATGTAAATGGAGTTAAAGTAAAGTCAAGTCATAAAGTAAAATCAGAGGATATAGTCAAAATAATTTATGATTATCCAAAAAAAGAGATTGAGTTAGTTCCACAAGACATTCCATTAGATATTAGATATGAAGATGAGGACATTCTTATTTTAAACAAAGAGGCTGGAATTGTAGTACACCCTGGCTATGGAAATTATGAAGGTACACTTGCAAATGCACTCGCTTTTCACTTGAAGAACTTACCAAACAAAGGAGATGAAACAAGACCTGGAATAGTTCATAGATTAGATAAGCTCACATCAGGAATTTTAGTAATTGCCAAAAATGAAGTTAGCATGTCGATAATGTCAAAGAAATTCTCTGATAGAAATCTTGACAGAAGGTACCTAGCTCTGGTTTGGGGTGATGTTGTTGAAGATCAAGGAACTATTGATGCAAATATTGGAAGAAGTTTAAAAAATAGAAAAGTAATGAGTGCATTTCCTAATGCTGAATTTGGTAAAAGAGCCATTACTAATTATAAAGTTGTTGAAAGATTCAGATATACTACATTAATTGAGTGTAAGTTAGAGACTGGAAGAACACACCAAATTAGAGTTCACCTAAAGCACCTAGGACATCCAGTATTCAATGATATGGAATATGGAGGCAATAAGATACTTAAGGGTACAACATTTACAAAATATAAACAATTTGTAACCAACTGTTTTAAAATTTGTAATCGACAGGCATTACATGCAAGATCATTATCTTTTGAACATCCTGTAAGCAAAAAAAAGCTTGAGTTTATTTCAGATCTACCTTATGATATGCGTGAGCTCGTTGATAAATGGAGAAAGTATACTAGTTAATTATTAATCTTTTAGATATAGTTCCTTTATCAGTGGAAATATCAACAAAATAAATACCTGATTTCAAGTGTGTTAAGTCAAGTTCTATTTCAGATCTGTAATTGTTAATATAATGTACATTTTTACCAACTATACTAAAGATTTTAATCGTATTGATATGTAGATTGTTATTTGAGCTAATTTTTATTCTCCCATTTGCAGGATTGGGATAAATTAGAAAATCATTAATGATATTTTCTTCAATGCCTAATGTACTGCAACTCACATTAACACTACCATTTTTTAAACTTGATCTTCCTGCTTGTGTTTCAGATCTATTTAGTACACTATTCATAACATCAACCTGACCATTAGAAAACATCCAAGTATTTAAAGCATATGACATAAAATTTTCATGCATATCTGGCATGTCTGAATTAAATCCATATGCAAAGTCATTACATGAATTGTAAGATCCCGAGCTTGTGCTAGGGTATGATGCATTTACAAAACTCCAATATACACCGTTTGTAGGTGGAGTATCATCTACACTTGTAAAAGAAAGTGGCCAACTAATGTTGTTATCATTATCACAACAACTTCCGGTTCCAGTTTCACAGAAAGTATGATTTAAACCAAGATAATGTCCAATTTCATGAGTGGCAGTTCTACCATCACTGCTAGGTGCAGCAACTCCTGTTGTTCCAAAATATCTGTAATCAACCACTAAACCATCTTTCCAAGCGTTAGATCCAAAACCAGCAAGTAATCCTGGTAGATAAGCATATCCAAGCGTCATTCCACCGCCACTTGAATTAGTTAAATCACACACCCAAATGTTTAAATAATTGAATGGATCCCATCCATTTTTACCACCTGTTGAATTTAACTTCATTGCATTAGCATCATTATTATCATCTGCATCAAAGTTAGTCTTTGTGGTTGATGTTCTAGTTATTCCTGTAGTTGGATTGCCTTGAGGGTCTTCCGAAGCAAGGCAGAACTGTAAGTTTGCATTTCCTGCAATGTTTTTGAAAGTACTTCTGGGAGGATTTGGAAATTCAGAATTGGTTTTTGAATAGTCTTCGTTTAAAATTCTAATTTGATCTTCAATTTGAGCATTAGAAATATTTGTGCCGGAACCTACTGAGGAGTGAGTATTTCTGTGAACTACATGTACAACAACAGGTATTATTATTGCAGAACTCCTTTCACTTGAACTAATATTTATATTACGAGTCTCTGAAAGTAGATTGGCTCTGGCTTGTTCATAATCTTTGTTAATATTTAGTTCGTATTCGACGAGCTTGGTTGTCATGCATTTTTTCATATTTTGAGCACATAAAATATGTGAAAAAAATATCAAAATTGCTATTGGTTTAATTACTCTCATTTATTTTTTACAAACTTTGTAGTGTGTTGAGTTGAATCTATATTTATAAACAAAACATACACTCCGTTCTCTAAACTACTAATATTTAAGTTGTTGCTGGTAATTTTTTTGGTCAGTATTTTCTTGCCAGCTATGTCATAAATACCTACAAAAATAGGATTATTAATTGTTATTTGAGATTTTAATTTAAAAAATAGATTTTCTGAAGCAGGGTTTGGATATATATCTAAAACTGGGTCATGTAAGTTATTTAAATTAGTTGTTTGATTTTCATTTGATATGCAAAAGCTCAGTGAGTCAATATTAATAAAGCTTCCACCACTTCCAATAAGTGAATCACCAAAAAATGCGTTAAAATAACCATTACCAAAATTACAACATATGCCATCGTTTCCGCTGTCAAAAATTACAAAGTGGTAACAGCCTTGTGTTAAACAATATTCTCTCTCATAGAGTGTGTTATTATTTAGTACAACGCCTGAGTCAATGATTGAATTATTAACTTCCTTATATAAATACCATTGATTTTCCTGAGCATAATTATCAGTTTGAACTTGAATGTTAACAGTTCTTCCAATGTTAGAGTAATAATTTGTGGATAAGAAATTATTCGAAAAATCTAAATCAATCTTACTATTGGGAAGTGAAACTTCAATCTCCAAGATATTATTGTTTTGTAAATTTTTCAGGCTAGCTAGATATACTGTGTCACTCATGTTTTGAGATAAATTTCCGCTCCATGATTGATAAGTATATTGTTGACCATTCAATCTGTAATTAATATCCAGTGTATACATCGGATCACTACTATTGTTTTTTATTACAATTGCGGGATATATTTTTTGATCACAAATACTATCATTACTTAGTGGATGAATTATTGATTCAATTGATGCGTCACAGCTCATTGAAAAGTTTGTGGTATCACATCCGTCAGAGATGAATATTTTGTCTCTGTAATTAAGCAAACAGTTCCATGCTCTTGATTTTTGCCCGTTTGTAAATGAATTCATACAATCATCATCACTGTAATCCATAAAGTTCATGAACATATCTCCACTATTTTGACAACTGATGTGAGGATGTATCTTACAACCATAGTTGGCTTGCTCTTGGGTTGGTGTATCAAAAACAAAATCATCTCCACAAGTATTATCCCCCCAAACATGAAAAAGATTTAGCCAATGACCAACTTCGTGTGTTGTTGTCCTTCCTAGCTTATATGCACTTGAGTAATTTAAATTTATACCAAAATTGTCATAATTAATTACAACTCCGTCTGTTTCTTTCGTTCCAGCATATGGAAACTGAGCCCATCCAAGTATGCCACCGTTAATGTTACAAACCCATATATTTAAGTATTTGTCCGAATCCCAAGCATCGCTTCCTCCAGTTGCATTGTAATGAATTGTTGTGTCATATAAAGAGAAACCAGATTTATTGGTGAATTTTCTGATTATTCCATTTGTTGGATTCCCGTCTGGATCTTTACTTGCTAAACAAAAATTAATACTCATGTCAGCCACGACTGATTGGAATTGAGAAGGGGTATTAATAGCATCTGAATTTGTTCTTCTAAAATCTTCATTTAATACTTGAATCTGAGAAAATATTCTGCTATCAGAAATATTATTTTGAGCGTTACTATATACAACATGAACAACTACAGGTATAGTAACATTGCTCATAGATTCAGCATAAACTTTTTGATTTATCAAATTTCTTTTACTTTCTATTTGATTATTTTCTTTCATGGCTTTTTGTAAAAGCAACATACTTCCACATTTTTCAAAATTTTGAGACATGTTGATTTTTGAAAATAATAACAATAAGAAAAGAAAACCTATCTTAATAAGCCTTTTATTCATTAAAATAATCATCATCTGTTAATGTTTTTAAAAATGCAATTAAATCAGCTTTTTCTTGATTAGTCAAAAGCAGCCCAATACCTAATTTCTTCATCAAGGGATCTACAGTTGAGGAGTAATGACCTCCACTATTATAATGGTCAATTACCTCCTCTAGAGTCGAAAATCTACCATCATGCATATATGGTGCTGTAAGTTCAATATTTCTTAATGTGGGTGTTCTAAATTTACCGGCATCTTCACTATTTCCAGAAACAATCGCTAAACCTAAATCGCTAAATGGCTCAGTATCTAATCCATTGTTATGAAAATCATCATTAGTGAAAAGATTTGTCCCATGGCAGTGGAAGCAATCTCCTTTCTCGGTATTAAAAATGGTTAATCCGTTGAGCTCAGATGGCGTTAGTTGAATTTCTTGCCTTATAAACTTGTCATATTTACTATTATAAGAGACTAATGATCTTTCAAACTGAGCAATCGCTTTGACAACATGAACAGAGTCAATGTAGTCAATATTGAAAGCTTTTTTAAAAAGATCCCTGTACTGTTCATTTTGATTTAGTTCAGTTTCTACATTTCCCCATTCATTATGCATTTCAATAGGGTTCGTAACTGGTTCAAAAGCCTGTTCCTCTAGACTGCTTGCTGACCCATCCCAATTATAGCTTGAGTTCCATCCTAAATTAATCAAGGCAGATGCATTTCTAAAGCCTGCGATACCGTCAATACCAACGCTGTATTGACTTTGTTGAGAAAAGGAGTTGGACTTTATATGGCAAGTTGCACAAGAAATACTATTGTCAGCACTAAGAATAGGGTCAAAAAATAATTTTTCACCAAGCTCAACACCCTCAACAGTCATTGGATTGTCAGAGGGAATTTGCATCAACGGAAATCCATTTGGGATATTGATTATATAAGAGGTGGTTATATATTGTAAGCAAGAGCCGTCATCAAAGATAGCATACGGATTGTAGTTTGCAGCACTTGAGTCAGTGCAACCATTTATTATGTTCTTATCTTTTTTGCAAGAAAAAAAAGCAAAAATTATAATTAATAAACTATAATTAAGACTTCTCAAAATTTTATCTTACTAGATTTCCTGAATATGTTACGCTAGAGCTAAATACATCGGCTTGACCATTTTGTTTGAGTTGCATTTGTGCACCCATGTTCATCATTATTCCATTGCTCGATAAAACAAAATTGTTAGGATTTTCAAACCAGTTATTTACGTTCATAATTATATTTAGCATGATACCTTCAGTATCATTCGTATTAAAATCAATGGGAAGCTCCACATTAAATGAATAATCAGAACCCATAGTAGGTCCAGTATGACAATTGTAGAATTGATTTATTGTATCGTATGTACCTTCTAATTTCATGTAATGATATCTGTCAGATCCCATCATGGTAGGCCAAATCATGTCACTGTGCCATGAATCATAAGTAATAGGGTCGGCAACATTTTTTGAGCTATCTAATCCAAATGTAAATGAGATCTTATTGTAAATTCCTTCATCAATTGTTCCGTAATCAATAACTGTTGTTTCTCTGTTTTTAACATCAACAAAATGAATATCTTCAATATCAACTAATTCTCCGTTTGATCTATGAAGTTTTAGATTACTTATCAAATACCATAATCTATTAACAGTGTAAGACTGAGAGGATGAGTTTAAATATGAAGTGCTATCAAGTTCTAGTGAACTAGAACTGTTAGCAGTGTGATTAAAGTTTAATGTTAAATTTGTTGAACTGTCATTTTTTTCACAAGAAATAAAAAAGATGATCAGTGCTAATGTGCATAGTTTTTTCATATCTCAAATTTAGTTAAATAAAAGAGAACTATTAATTAACGCATTTTAGAGAATTAAATTGTAATTTTTCATCGTGAAAGATAAATCTATAATTGAAGTTATTTTACCTATTTCAGTAGAGGGTACCTTTTCTTACCTAAGTAATCAAGAAATAGAAATAGGAAAGAGAGTCTTGGTTCAATTTGGTAAAAGAAAACTATTTACAGGAATTGTCTTTTCTAACAATAATAAATATGATTTAAGTATTAAATATAAATACATATTAGAAATTTTAGATGAGATACCAGTAGTCGGAACAAATCAGTTAAATTTCTGGAAATGGATTAGTCAATATTACATGTGTAGTATAGGAGCTGTAATGAGAGCAGCTATTCCAAATTTTTTGAAATTAGAGAGTGATACAATTGTAAAAATTAGTAAAAACTATGATGGGGATACCACTGACTTAAAAGAAGAAGAAATAGATTTAATATCTCATGTTCATGAGAATTCAAAGCTCAAGTTAGATCAAATTTTCAAAGATGATAATTTTCAAAAATCTGCAAAAAAAATATATAGTTTAGTCAAAAGAGACATCTTATTTCTTGAAGAAAGTGTTAAAGAAAAATTTTCTGATAAAGTTGAAAAGAAAGTAAAAATTTTAGAACTAAAAAACAAAGAGAATCTTATTTCAAAAAGAGCAAAAAAACAAATAGAGCTATTCGAAGTTTTGCAATCTTGTTTTGATTCTAATCAAAAAGAAATTAAAATAAAAGATTTACCTAATCATTTGAGGTCAAATTCTCTTCTAAAATCACTTGAGTCTAAAAATATCATTAAAATATATTACGATAAGGTCAGTAGATTTGATTTTTCAAATATTTCGGTCAGCTCCATTCCAAATCTTTCTAATGAACAACAAAAGGCTTATGATTTGGTTAATGAAAAATTATTAAGCAAAGATATATGCTTACTTCATGGCATTACAGGCTCCGGTAAAACAGAAATTTATTGTAGGATTATAGATGATTACATTAAAAAAGGAAAGAAAGTTTTATACGTTTTGCCAGAGATAGCATTAACCACACAAATTATTAAAAGATTGAAAACCTTTTTTGGAAATATGGTAGGTGTTTATCATTCTAAGATGAGTAATAATGAAAGAGTAGAAATTTGGAACCAGTTCAAATCTAATAGCTCTTCTTTATTCAAGATTATTGTTGGAGCAAGATCTTCTATTTTTTTACCTTTTGATAATCTTGATTTGATAATCATTGATGAAGAACATGATAGTTCATTAAAGCAGACTCAGCCAAATCCTAGGTATCATGCAAGAGATTGTGCTATCATATTATCAAAAATTTATAATTCTAAAATTATTTTAGGCTCAGCGACACCTTCTCTTGAGACTATCGACAATATCAATCAAAAAAAATATGAAATTGTAAGGCTTGATAAAAGATATGGTAACATAGAATTACCATCAATTGAGATAATTGACTTAAGAAAATCACATCTAAAAAAAGAAATGAATGGTTTTTTCTCAAATCGATTAATCGATGAGATTAAAGTTCAAATAGATAATAACAAACAAATTATTATTTTTCATAATAGAAGAGGTTTCTCACCTTTTGTAATATGTGAGTTTTGTGGTACTGTCCCAAAATGTAAATCATGTGATGTGTCGTTAACTTATCACATAAAATCAAACTGCCTAAAATGTCATTATTGCGGAAATAGGTATGATTTTAGCAAAAAATGTTCAAGCTGCAGTCAAGAGACAATTGAGAAAAAAGGATTTGCAACTCAAAAAATTGAGGATAATTTATCTGAAATTTTTCCTAAAATAAGAATATCAAGAATGGATTATGACAGTACAAGGAATAAAAACTCATATGAAAATATAATTAATGATTTTGAAGAAAAAAAAATCGATGTGTTGGTAGGTACACAGATGTTAACAAAGGGGCTAGATTTTGATAATGTAGGATTAGTTTCGATAATTGATGCAGACAGTTTATTAAACTTTCCAAGTTTTAATTCAAATGAAAAAGCATATCAGCAATTAATACAAGTCTCTGGAAGATCTGGTAGGAAGGAGAGGGGTAAAGTATTAATTCAAGCATTTGATACTGAGAATAAATTATTAGCTGATCTAAAGTTGAATAATTTTAGTTCAATGGTTGAAAGAGAATTAAGTCAAAGAAAAGATTTTAATTATCCCCCTTTTTCAAGAATAATTGGGATTAAGTTAAAATCAAGAAATGTTAATGAATTAAATATATCATCATCATATCTGTCAAAAGCATTAAAAGATACTTTTGGTCACAGAGTTCTTGGGCCAATGCAACCTCAAATCTCTAAAATTAGAGATTATAATATCATTGGATTTATGATTAAAATTGAAAGAAATGCTTCTGTATCAAAGGCAAAGAATATTTTAAAAGAGATCATACAAAGATTTGAAAACAAAAAGATTAATAGAAAAACAAATCTTGAAGTTGATATTGACCCTATAAGCTTATAAATTTCCAAATATCATTCTTTGGAAAGTCACAATTAAGATTAATTAATTCATTTTTGACAGGATGAACAAATGACATGCAGTATGAGTGCAAGCAAATACTTTTATCCTCATTTGATCTCTTAGCTCCGTATTTAATATCTCCCTTAATTTTACATCCAATTGAGGAAAGTTGAACTCTTATTTGATGATGTCTGCCAGTTTTTGGTTTTACTCTTATTAGAAAATAATTTTGAAGTTTTTGTGCAAACTCATACTCGAGCTCTGATTTTTTTCCATCATCTGATTTAGTGATGTATGATTTGTTCTGCTTTTGATTTTTTTTGAGTAAACTAATTATTACTCCTTTTGCCTTATTAGGCATCTCTTCAGTTACTGCATAATAGGTCTTTTGAACTTTCTTATTTTTAAATAATTCATTCATCCTTGACAGACTTTTACTAGTTTTTGCAAATAAAACTATACCGCTGGTTGGTCTGTCAAGCCTATGAATTGTACCTAAAAATACATTGCCTGGTTTTTTATATTTAGTTTTTAAATATGATTTTATTTCTTCAGAAAGCGGTTTATCACCGGTTTTATCACCTTGGACAATTTCACCAGATTTCTTAGATACAGCAATGAGGTGGTTATCCTCATATATGATTCTGTTCATTAGTATTGTTCCTTTTCGTTTGGAAAAGAACCTGACTTTACATCATTAATATAGTTGGTGGTTGCTTTGTTTATTTCTTCAAACAAATTTGAATACCTTCTTAAAAATCTTGGGCTAAATTCATTATTCATTCCTAGCATATCATGTAACACAAGTACTTGGCCGTCTACATCTGCTCCAGCTCCTATTCCGATAACAGGTATTTCTAGCTCACTTGCTACTTTTTCTGCTAACTCAGCAGGTACTTTTTCTAGTACAATTGCGAAGCAACCTGCTTTTTCAAGAAGTTTTGCATCGTTAATTAGTTTTTTTGCCTCTGCATTTTCTTTAGCTCTAACAGTATATGTTCCAAATTTATAGATAGATTGAGGGGTAAGGCCAAGATGTCCCATCACAGGTATTCCTGCGGTCAATATTCTTTTGATGGAATCAATGATCTCTTCTCCACCTTCAATTTTTACTGAATGGGCTCCACTTTCTTTCATTATTTTAATTGCTGAAGCAAGTGCCTTTTTTGAGTTTCCTTGATAAGTGCCAAAAGGTAAATCAACAACTACTAGGCATCTTTTGATTGCTCTAACAACTGATGAAGCATGATATATCATCTGGTCAAGAGTAATTGGCAAGGTTGTTTCATGGCCTGCCATTACATTTGAGGCTGAATCACCAACAAGAATGATATCGATACCTGATGAATCAACAATTCTAGCTAGTGTATAATCATAAGCAGTTAGCATTGAGATTTTTTCTTTACTTTTTTTCATCTCAAGCAAAGAATTGGTGGTTATTCTTTTATATTCCTTCTTTTTCATTTTAATCAATTTTAACAACAGATAAATCTCTGTAGCCAGCAGATATTAGATTGTTCATATGCTCAGTTGCTTCATTCATGGTATTAAACTTTTTACTCATGTAAGAAAAAGTATTATTTTCATTATTCATAATCCATAGATTAGGAGCATCTCTGAAAATATTGGATTTTGGTGTAAGTAATACTCCAAGATTCACTGTAAAATATGAATTTTTTACATTATTTTTCTTGCTTGTTTCTACAATTACATCTTTTGTTTCCATTTCTGCATCTTTCATCGATTCTATTCCATTTTTTTCAAATTCCATGTAAACAAACGCATCTTTAAGTTTTAAATAATCATTTCTCTTTTTTGATAAAATCTTATTTAGCTCATTATTTGATTCCTTCAGAGAGGTTATTGTTTCTTTAAGATTATTTTTTTCATTGATTAGCTTATTTTGACTCATAGCCTGCATTTTGTTTTCATTTTCAAGCTGAGTTTTGCTTTTATCAAGAACTTGAATTCTTGATTCTAAATCCTTAATCTGAGAAGAGAGCTTTAAAACAGACTTCTCACATACTTTAAACTTTTTCTCAACATCTTTGAGCTTTTTAAGCTTGGAGTTTAGATTTTTTAAATTTTTATTTAAATCATCACTAGATTTTTTGGATGAGGCCAGACTGTTGCTAATGTCAATCACCTCACTATTAAGTGATTTTTTTTCATTTTCTAAACTTCCAATTTTTTTACTTAAATCTTCTATTTCATTAATAAATTTCGAGTTTTTATCACTTAAATCATTTCTTTCCTTTTCTAGATTTGAAATTATTTTGTTTGATTCTTTAACTTTATCATTTAAGTCGTTAAAAGATACTTCCCAACCCATCAAATCCTGAGATTTTAACTTTAGCTCATTTTGTAGTTTTTTGATTTTTTGATTAGCAATTAAAGAGGCATGAGACATTTCATCAATTTGTGATTTTAAATCAGATATTTTTTCACTTGATAGTAATGCTTTTTGTGATAATTCATCAATTTGCTTCTTTTGATTTTCAACTTCAAAATCATTTGATTTAAAATTAATCACGCTTTTATTGTCATCAATAGATGTTTCATCTAATTTATCGTTAATTTCAGGAGTTACCTGATTATTGTCAATTACCTCAACAACTTTGTTGGACATCAATTTAAAAAATCCATATCTAGCTTTTGAGTTTCCATTAATGTGTATTCCCATTAGCTCACTGTTCTCAAACGCAATAGTCTTTGATGTAACAAAATATTCATTGAAGTAAAATTCAAAATTATCTCCACTTTTCAGTACTGAAATTTTATTTATACGATCTGCTCTTTTCA
>CENJ01088220.1_pt1 | contig 19280 bp, 18 predicted proteins | sample 356161 | NCBI WGS metagenome assembly CENJ01 (sample SAMEA2619531, study PRJEB7988) | marine metagenome | biome: marine biome (ENVO:00000447); feature: surface water layer (ENVO:00002042); material: "saline water (ENVO:00002010), including plankton (ENVO:xxxxxxxx)" | depth 5 m
CCACTATTACCTGAAAAAAGAGTAGTCTTATTTTTTATCAAATCCAATATTTTTAAAATATCCTTTTTTTTGTGACAAGTAATTAAATGACAATTAATATTTAAATTAAAGTAAATTTTTCTTAGCAATTCAATTTCGTCAAGTTCTTCCTTAAGATATGTATCGGATTTACTAAAAACAATTGTAGTAGGGATTTGATAAGCATTTGAGGTAATTAAAAAACGATCAATAAACTCATAATAGATTGTAGGCCTTTTCAATGTAATCACTAAAATTGCTTGGTCTAAATTACTTGCCAGAATGTGGGTTTCTTTCGAAAGGTTTACTGATTTTCTTATTATATAGTTTTTTCGAGGAAAAATTTTCAAAATTTCTCCTTTACTTTCCTCTTGGGATTTTGTAAATTTTACATAATCACCAACAGAAATTGGATTGGTATGCTTAACATTAAGTAATCTTAATTTACCCCTTGCTATGCATTTGTAAATTTTATTCTCTACTACACTTTTTACAATGTAGCTGTTGCCAGTTGACTTATATACAATTCCTTTAATTACCTATCTTTTATTCTAAATATAGTCTAGTTATTTAAAACAAACAATTATACCTTGAATTGCTATATTTGTTTAAAAGAAAAATATTGCTTGCAAAAAAAGTAATTCTATTGATTTTAGATGGTTGGGGTAAATCCTCAAATCTAAATGAATCAGCCATAGCAAATGCAAAAACACCTTTTATAGATAAACTTCTAGATAAATATTCTAACGCAGAATTAATTACAAATGGAAATCTTGTTGGTCTCCCGGGTAATCAAATGGGAAATAGTGAGGTAGGACACCTGAATATATCCGCAGGAAGAATCGTATATCAAGATTTATTAAAAATAGATAAATCTATTTATGATAAATCATTTAGAAAAAATAAGCTCATTATTAATGCTATTGATTATTCCAAGAAAAAAAATAAATCAATACATTTATTGGGTTTGTTGTCAGACGGAGGTGTTCACTCACATATTAGTCACTTAGAAGAATTATTATTAATTCTTAGCGAAAATTCTTGCAAAAATATTTATTTACATCTATTCACAGATGGAAGAGATGTTGATCCGAAGTCAGGTGTCAAATATTTAAAAAGGATAGAGACTTTTTTAAAAAAAACAACAGGAAAAATAGTCTCAATCATCGGTCGTTACTATTCAATGGACAGAGATTTGAATTTTGACAGGACAAGAAAAGCTTATAAATTGATTGTTGATGGTGTTGGAAAAAAAACAAATGACTTCTTAAAAGAAATTGAATTATCATATAACAAAAATCTAACAGACGAGTTTTTAGAACCTTTATTTATAGGAGAAAAAAGTTGTTTAATTGGAGAAGGAGATGTTGTTATTTCGTTCAATTTTAGATCTGATAGAATGAGGCAAATTACAAGAATGTTGTCACAGGGGGATTTTTCTTACGGCGGCTCAAAGCCTCTCAATCTTTATTACTTAACTATGACTAAGTATGATGACACCCTGAAAGGAATTAAAATACTCTTTGAAAAAGAAAATATTATAAATACTCTTGGAGAAGTGATTTCAAAAAATGGTAAAAAACAACTCAGAGTAGCTGAAACAGAAAAATACCCTCATGTAACTTATTTTTTTAATGGTGGTAGAGAAACTCCTTTTAAAAATGAAAAACGAATATTATGCCAGTCACCTCCAGTAGCAACATATGACTTAAAACCTGAAATGAGTGCTTTTGAAGTTAGGGATGCAGTTGTCAATTCTATTTTAAAAAATAAATTTGATTTCGTATGCGTAAACTTTGCAAATCCGGATATGGTTGGACATACGGGCGACTTCAATGCAGCAATTAAAGCTTGTGAAACTGTTGACCATTGCACTAATAAAATAGTTTCAGAAGGTATCAAAAAGGAGTACTCAATAGTTATTATTGCTGATCACGGAAATTGTGAAAAAATGAAAAATTCAGATGGGACTCCTAACACAGCCCACACGACTAATCCGGTTCCAATAATTTTAGTAGAAAAGGAAAAAAGAAAAATAATTAATGGTATCCTAGCAAATGTCGCACCTACTATATTGGAAATCATGGGAATTGAAAAACCAAATGAAATGGATCAAAAATCATTATTATCAAATTGAGTTTTATTAATTTTAAAAACATGAAAATTAAATTGTTTTTTATTTTTTTTCTAACATTCACCCAAATAAGTTGTGATTCAAATCTAACTCAAAAAAAGAACGTTTACTTTAAAAACATCCAAATCCCCGACAGTTTGAAAGGAAAAGATCTAGAAGGAAATGAAATTCTTTTAGGGGAGATAAATATTGATCAGCTCAAAGAATTTACAAAACATTGGTCAAGCAACTACAATCCCAATTCTGATATACTTGCAAAAATAAAACCCTTAATTAAAAAAAGAGGTATAGTTTTAATTATGGGCACATGGTGCGAAGACAGCGAGAGAGAAATACCAGGTTTTATTAAGATTTTGGAATCTATAAATTATGATATTAAAAAAATGAGAATCATTGCAGTAGATGAGAATAAAATAACTCCAAATTTCATTGAAAAAGATTATGAATTAATTAATATTCCAACAATAATTTTTTATGATGATGAAAATGAAATTAATAGAATTGTCGAGTTTCCAATTAAAAGTATTGAAGAAGATATTTTAGATATTCTCACCGGAAAAACATACAAACACGCATATTATAAATGAGTGAAATAATACTAAAATCTAGAGATGAAATTGAATTGATTAGGGAAAGCTCACTTCTTGTCTCGAAAACTCTTGGTGTGTTAGCTAAAGAAATCAAACCTGGGATTACCTCACTTGAATTAGATAAAAAAGCTGAAGAATATATTAGAGATAACAAAGCAGAACCTGGATTTTTAGGTTTATATGATTTTCCAAATACTTTGTGTGTGAGTCCTAACGAGCAAGTTGTACACGGAATACCCAATAAAAATATTCTTAAAGAAGGAGACGTGATATCTATTGATTGCGGTGTTTACAAAAACGGTTTTTACGGTGACCATGCATATACCTTTCCTGTTGGAGAAATTAGTATTGAAATAGAAACTCTTTTAAAAACGACTAAGGAATCGTTATACATTGGCATTGAACGTTTTAAAGAAGGAAACAGAGTCGGTGACCTTGGGCATTCAATTCAAGACTTTTGCGAAAAAAAAGGGTATAGTGTAGTTAGAGAACTGGTAGGTCATGGCATTGGTAAAAATATGCATGAAGGGCCCGAAATTCCCAACTATGGGGTAAGAGGAACAGGAAAAAAATTCGTTAATGGAATGGTTATCGCTATTGAACCTATGATTAATCTTGGAAGCAAAAAACTAAAACAGTTGAATGATGGTTGGACGGTAGTCACATATGACAATAAAGTCTCTGCACACTTTGAACATAACGTAGCTTTAATTGATGGAAGACCAGAATTACTTTCAACTTACAGTTTTATATATGAGGCTATGGGCATTCAAAGTGATGAAGAAAAACCCTTTAAAAAGAGTCGTGAAATTAATTCTTAATTTTTTTTCGAGACAATTTTTACTAAGGATAAGTCTGATTTTAAGGCCTATTTTAAGAATCCTATACAGAGGCAAAAAATTTGTAGATCCAATTGATGGAAGTTCTTATAGAACCTTTTTACCTTATGGTTATAATAGGCTCAGAAAAAACGCTTTGTGTCCAGGAACTTTGTCTCTTGAGAGACACAGACTGCTGTGGTTGTATCTTAAAAAAAAAACCAAACTTTTAGAGAAAAATATTTCTGTATTACATGTTGCGCCCGAGATAATTTTTATAAAAAAATTTAAAAAAATAACCAATTGGAATTACGTTTCAATTGATCTTAAGTCTCCACTAGCAGACATAAAAGCTAATGTGTATAATTTACCATTTGAAGAAAATTGCTTTGATCTTATTTTATGTAACCATGTCTTAGAACACATTGAAGATGATTACAAAGCTTTAAATGAACTTCACAGAGTGATAAAAAATAAAGGAACCTTGATTGCACAGGTACCTCTTGATAAAAATCTTAAAAAAACCTTTGAAAATAAAGAAATTATGAATCCTAAGGAAAGGAACAAATACTATGGTCAGTACGATCATGTAAGAGTTTATGGATTGGACTTTTACACAAGACTTGCTAAGTCAGGTTTTACGCCTAAAAAAATTGATATCTTAAAAGAAATGTCAAATGAGGAAAAAATAAAATATTGTTTACCCAAAGATGAAAAAATACCCGTTGGAATTGCAATAAAATAAATTACCAATTTTTTGATGAATCAGTTACAAATTTATCACTTTTAGAAATAATCCAAAACGCATCCACATCGGGTGTCTCATTAATCAATTTCTTACCCATATCTAAAGGCATTACCATTAGCGCAGTTGCAAAGGCGTCAGCAGTCATGCAATCTAAAGCCTTGACTGAAACACTTAAAATATTTGATCTAGCAGGCCTCCCATTCAATGGGTTAATTGAGTGAACATACTTTTGTTTTGTTTCTTTATCAATTCTATATTTTCTGTAATTCCCAGATGTTGCTAGAGCTTGATTGTTTAATTCAATAATATCAAATATTTTTCTAGGTAAAGTTGACTCAATAGGTTTTTCAATACCAACGCTCCAGAATTTATTTGTTACTAAATTCTTGCCTCGAGATATTAGCTCACCTCCTATATCAATTAAATGGTTCTTACTTCCCGCTTTTTCAAAATATAAATTTATTTGATCAACTGCATATCCCTTAGCCAACGCATTGAAATCAATAAAAATATTTTTATCATCTTTTATTATTTTTTTATCTTTTGTTAACCTAATTCTAGGCCAACCAGTTATTTCCATAAGACTGTCTCTCTCTACCAATCCGATTTTTTTAAGTTTTTTACTTGGTCCAAATCCATACGCGTTGACCCATGCACCTACTGTGGGATCAAAGTAACCCTGAGATTTGTACCACATTAAATTTGCTTTTTGAAAAACTTTTTCGAAATGTTCATCAACAACTATAGTGCTATCACCACTATTTATCTTGGAAATATCTGAATTAGGAATGTAGGTGGACATAGAGTTGTTTAGTGCATTGAAAATTGAATCAATGCCTTTTTGAAAATTTTCTCTAGCGTAAGCTATGTCAAGGTATTTGATTCTATAATATGTGCCTAGTGCTTGACCATCAATTAAAACTAATTCATGCTTAGAGCAAGAAGTTAAAAGAACAACTAAAAGTAAGATTTTTCTCAAAAGTGATACAAACTGATTTTAACCTCCAAAATCATCGAATCGAACATTTTCTGGGGGTATACCAAAATCATCGGCCATCTTTTCAACTGCTTGATTCATCATAGGTGGTCCACAGAAGTATACTTCAATATCTTCTGGTGAATCATGCTTGGAGAGATAGAAATCTATTACACACTGATGTATAAATCCTAAAAATCCGTCTCCTTCAGAGTCTAAATCTTTTTTAACTTTCCAGTTGTCTTCATCTAGAGGTTCTGATAGGGCTACATAAAATTTAAAATTCGGAAAATCTTTTTCAAGAGCACGAAAATGATCTAGATAAAATAACTCTCTTTTTGATCTTCCTCCATACCAAAAAGTGACTTTACGACCGGTTTTTAATGTTCTAAAGAGTTCATATAAATGAGAGCGCATAGGAGCCATACCGGCGCCTCCTCCGACATAAAGCATTTCAGAATCTGAGTGATTAATAAAAAACTCTCCAAACGGACCTGAAATGGTAACTTTGTCACCGGGTTTTTTACTAAAGATGTAAGATGATGCTATCCCAGGATTTACATCCATCCAATCGTTTTTATTTTTATCCCAGGGAGGTGTCGCAATTCTTACATTTAGCATTACCTCTTTTCCCTCAGCAGGGTATGATGCCATTGAATAGGCTCTTTCGACTACTTCTTCATTCTTCATTTTTAGGGGCCAAAGATTAAATTTGTCCCACTCTAGTTTAAATTTATTTGCGTCTTCTGGGTGTTCATCGGGATGAGCTGAAATATCCATTTCCTTATAATTTATTTCACACTCTGGGATTTCGATTTGAATATATCCACCTGCTGTATAATCCATTTCCTCAGGTAATTTAATTACGAATTCCTTAATAAAGGACGCTACATTCCAGTTTCTAACTACAGTTGCTTCCCACTTTTTTATCCCAAAAACTTCTTCTGGAACTTTTATTGTCATGTTTTCTTTAACTTTAACTTGACACCCTAACCTCCAACCGTCAGCAATTTCTTTTCTTGAAAAATGAGGTTTCTCAGTAGGTAGGATTTCCCCTCCTCCTTCTAATACTTGACACCTACACTGTATACAGGTACCTCCCCCTCCGCATGCAGATGGTAGAAAAATTTTATTATTTCCAAGGGTGCTCAGTAAGGTGTCACCTGAAGAAACTTCAACTTCATTTTCACCATTTATTTTTAGAGATACTGGACCAGATGGTAGTAATTTAGATTTAGCAACTAATAACAATGTTACTAATAAAAAAATCACACTTGTTAAGACCAAAACACTCGAAATAATTATTGTAATATCCATTCTTAAAATTATAATTTAATTCCCATAAAACTCATAAATCCTATTGCCATTAACCCAGTAATTATAAAGGTTATCCCTAAACCTTTCAAAGGTGCTGGAACATTAGAATAACTTATTTTTTCTCTAATTGCAGCGATAGCTATTATGGCTAAATACCAACCAACGCCCGAACCAAAACCATAAACAGCTGATTCAGAAATTCCTAAAAAACTTTTTTGTTGCATAAACAATGATCCGCCAAGTATTGCACAATTTACAGCAATTAAAGGGAGAAATATTCCAAGTTCTCCATATAGTGCGGGAGATAATTTTTCAACTATCATTTCAACCAACTGAACCATTGAAGCAATAACAGCTATAAACATAATTAATCTTAAAAAACTTAAATCAATGGATAAATATTCACTGCCAATCCAAGATAGAGCACCAGGTTTTAATAGATAATTGTCCAATAAAAAATTAATTGGAACAGTGATAGACAAAACAAAAATAACAGCCAGACCTAGACCATTAGCAGTCTTAACAGTCTTTGAAACAGCGAGATAAGAACACATTCCAAGGAAATACGCAAAAATCATATTTTCAATAAAAATACTTTTGACGAAAAGATTTAGATAATATTCCATGTTTTAATTTTCCTCAATTAATTTTCTGTTTCTTGAACGTTGAATCCAAATCATTATACCTACAGTAATTAAGGCCATCGGTGATAAAAGCATAAGGCCATTATTTTCATAACCCATTGCATATACAAAATCTGGTATTACTTGATAACCCAAAAGTTTCCCTGATCCAAGTGATTCCCTAAAAAAAGCTACAATAATTAGAATTATACCATAACCAGCAGCATTTCCAATACCATCAAGGAAAGATTTCCATACTCCATTACCAAGAGCAAATGCCTCCAGTCTACCCATAACAATGCAATTTGTTATTATTAGCCCAATAAATATTGACAACTCTTTATAAACGTCATACGAAAAGGCCTTTAATACTTGTTCAACTAATGCCACTAGAGATGCAATAACAACAAGTTGAACAATAATTCTAATTCTATTTGGAATTAAGTTTCTTAAAATAGAAATTATAACATTTGAAGCACCCATTACAAATACAACTGACAATGTCATAACCAATGCTGGCTTTAATTGAACTGTAATTGCTAAAGCTGAACAAATACCTAAAACTTGAACTGTAATTGGATTATTATCATCTAGTGGATCACTTAATAGGGCTCTATTTTTCTTTGAAAGTAGTGGTTCACTCTTTTTATTTATAAAAAATAAATTTAATTTACTATTGCTATCCATTTATTGTATGGTTAATAAAATGATTCTTCATTGCTATAACAATATTATCAGATTTATATTTATTGAAATACGAGATATAATGATTTAATCTCTCAATTATCATGTCAGAAACGCCATCTCCAGTAATTGTTGCACCTGATATTGCATCAACTTCATGGTCATTTTTATCTAGATTTTTTGGATCATTGTTTGATTTTGAAACATTTATTCCAACAAGTTTAGAACTTGAATTGAAAATTTTTTCACCGATAAACCTGTCTTGAAACCATTGCTGAGTTATTTCAGCACCTAATCCAGCAGTCTCTCCTTTATGATCAAATACAATTCCTTTTATTGTTGACATGTCTTCTTCTAATGCGACATATCCCCATATTGCATCCCAAAGTCCTGAGCCTCGAAGAGGAATTATGAAATATTTTTTTTCGTTCATTTCAGCAACAAAAAGTGGGTATCTTTGCTGATTAATATCTTTTTTTATTTCTGTTGATAGATCAATCAAAAAAGCATTTTGGTTCTCATCAACAGAACCATCCCTTAAAAGTGACAGTTCACTTTTAATATATTTTTTATAGAGCTCTTGGGCTTCATCTCTACTAGCCTTTATACCTATGGTTGAAATAATATTCTGCATTTTTTCTTTTACAACATTTTGATTTTGCTTTTCTTTCAACGATTCGGAAGTTAGAGCTAAAGAAGAAGCAACAACTAAAACCATTAAAAGTGAAAACAAAAAGGTGTAAAAATTACTATCCTTATTCATATCATATTAATTTAATTTTTGATGACTCCCACCTTAACTTTCTTTTTTTAATGTTTCTCTCAATTACATAATGATCGATAGTTGGAGCAAAAACATTCATTAATAATATTGCGAGCATAACACCTTCAGGATATGCTGGATTAAATACTCTTATTAAAATACAGAAAACACCAACTAAAAATCCATATATCCACTTTCCAGTTTTGGTTTGAGAGGCAGAAACCGGATCTGTGGCCATAAAAACTATCCCAAAAGCAAAGCCTCCAACAACCAAATGATTTATCCAATTAAATTGCATTAAAGGATTTATTCCCCAAAAATTGAATAAAACACCAACTAAAGATGCACCTAAAACACCCCCAACAATAATTCTCCAACTAGCAACACCCGTGAAAATTAAAATAATTGCACCCACGAGAATCCACAAAGTAGAAGTCTCAGCAATCGACCCAGGAATAGAACCATTAAACATTTCATTAAAGGTATAGTCAATGTTATTACCAGCAGCCAAAAATCCTAAAATTGTTTCACCTGATATACCGTCTAAGTTTGATGCTTCTGAAACCCAAACTTTATTTCCAGACATGTAAGTCGGATATGCAAAAAATGCAAAAGCCCTTGCTGTTAGAGCTGGATTTAGAATATTCATTCCCGTTCCTCCAAAGGCTTCTTTAGCTATTAGAACTGCGAAAGCTACAGATACAGCTACCATCCATAAGGGGATGTCAACAGGCATAATCATAGGTATTAGTAAACCCGTTACCAAATATCCTTCGTTAACTTCATGTCCACGATATATAGCAAAAATAAATTCAATTAGTAATCCTACAGCGTAGGATACTGCAATCATTGGAAGGATTTTTTTTGATCCATGGAGCATGGCATCCAAAAAAGTAAAGTCAAGGTTAGTTTGAATAAAATACTGATATCCAGTATTATAGATACCATAGAATAGAGCAGGTAACAAAGCTATGATAACAGTAACCATTGTTCTTTTTAAATCGACCGCATCACGAATATGTGAACCAGACTTAGTTGTGTGATTAGGGACAAAAAGGAACGTGTCAAAAGCATTTACCGCTGGAGCGAATCTCTCGAACTTTTCTCCCTTGTTAAAGGGTTTTCTAATTTTATCTAATCTTTTTCTAATAAATTCCATAAAACATTAACTTTCTTCATTAATTATTAATTCGATTCCTTTTTTAATTATTTCCTGTGCTTCAATTTTTGAAGAACTACTAAAGTCGATTAATCCAAAATCTTCCGGAACAACTTCATATATACCAAGGGCTTCCATTCTTTCTATATCTCGGTTTAAACAAGCCTTTACTAATTGCATTGGAAAAATATTCATTGGAAAAACTTTCTCCATTTCTCCAGTAACAACCATTGCCCTTTCCTCTCCATTTAGGTTTGTACTAACTTCTAATTTACTTTTATTTAGAAATCTGGAAAACGATGTTTTAGAAAGGCTTGGAATGAAATTGTCTTTAAATGGCAACCATCCAAACATTCTGTAGCTTTTTCCTTCAGGGATGATAGTTAGCAAATTGTTACTATAGGAAAAATAACCGTCAATGTCGGTCTTTTTACCTGAATATACATCTCCATTAATTAATCTACATTCTTTTGATTTATCAACTTCTATTTTTTTCAAAACACTAGAAATAGATGAACCAATTTTAGATGTAAAATATTGTGGATTGTTAACAGTTGGGCCAACAACAGCTACTGTTCGATTGGAACAAAACTCTCCATTTCTGAATAAAGACCCTATATTTGAAACATCTTCAGGTTTAACAGTCCAAACTTTTTCACCAGGTGAAATAGGCTTGTGATTATGAATCTGAACTCCAATGTTACCAGCTGGATGGGGTCCTTTGACTTTTAGTATCGAAGCATCTTTTATGTTTTCAAAAAAACCAGGAAAATTTGAATCTACAGTCAGATAAAGGTTATCTGCTAATTTAGATAAGATGCTTACACCTAATTGAAAATCCTCTTTTTTATTTTTTAAAACAAAATCAAAATCAACGTCTAATGGTGAGGTTGAATAAGTTGAAATATAAATAGCGGAAGGATTATCTTCAGGTTGAGCAATAATCCCATAAGGTCTTTGTAATATGAATGGCCATGAACCCGATCTCAATAAAACGTCCTTAATTTCTTCAACTGAAAAATCTTTGAAATTGGTTGTTTTAAATTTTACTGAATCATTATTGGTATTTTGACCGGATATAACAATTTCAAGAATTTTTCTCTTTTCTCCTCGAGATATTGCCAGAATTTCTCCAGATACTGGTGATACAAAATGTATTCGGGGGTTATCTTTGGAAAAAAATAAAGGAGTTCCTTTTTTTACTTTGTCACCTTCTCTTACCAAAAGCTTAGGTTTCAAACAGAAAAAATCAGTTGGTTTTAAAGCAAATGTATTAGAATGCTCTGATTCCGATAGAATTTTATTTGCCTCCCCATTCAGGTTTAAATTAAACCCATTTCTAATTTTTATGTCTACTGACATAGCCTACTATTTAATTCAAATCGATCGTAAATTTAATAATTTAATATGTCTATTAAAAAATATTTTTAAACTAAATTATATAATTTTCTTATTGTCAATAGTGCAATTAAGATAGATTATATGTTAATACATTTTGGAGTTGATTTTATATATTAGTTGGATGAAAATCGAGATGTTTTTTTTATCATTTTTTTGTTCGTTAACATTACTTTTTTCTAAATCAGAAAAGAAAATAGACGAAAATCCGTTCATCAAAACAGTAATTTTATCTGGAGGATCCTTCAATTCTCAATTTCCAATAATAAAAATGAATCAAGTTCTATCCCTTTCTTTTGACGATGTAAGTGGTGATGAAAATTTTTATTATTATAAAATAATTCATTGTGACTTTGATTGGAAAAGAAGTAGACTTTTAAAATCTGAATACTTAGAAGGAAATGATAATAACTTAATCGAAGACATGGAAAGCTCTTATGGAACCCTCCAAAGATATACAAACTATAAATTGTCACTTCCAAATAATGACGTGAGCTTTAAAATTTCAGGAAATTTTAAGTTAGAAATTTTAGATGCAGATGATAATATAATTCTTGAAAGAAAATTTTTAATATTAAATGAAAAATTAAGTGTTGATTTAAACGTTTATCCCTCTCAAAATAAGGATAGGTTTTATACACATCAAAATGTTCAGTTTATTATTAATACAAGCGGATATAAAATTAGAAATCCAAATAACGATATTAAAGTTGTTGTTCTTCAAAATGATCAATGGGATAGTTCGAAAATAATATTTAGACCTCAATTCATTGAAAAAGATAGGCTTGTGTATAGATATAATGATGAATCAGAATTTGAAGGAGGAAATGAGTATCTCTTTTTTGACAGTAAAGATTTAAGATCAACTAATCAAAAAATTAGTTTTGTAAGAAAAGAGAATATTTATCAACATTTTTTATTTACAGATAATCCTAGGGGTAATTTAACTTATTCAAATTATTCAGACATAAATGGAAATTTTATTCCTAATACCACTTTAGGGGAAAATCCTTATTATGAATCAGACTACAGCATAGTTTACTTTAGCCTAGCAAGACAATTTGAAATTGATGACTCAAAAATTTATATATATGGGAAGTTTAACAACTATGAGCTAACTGAAGAAAATGAAATGATTTATAACCCAAGTTTGGAAACCTTTGAAGGCATTTTATTGCTTAAGCAAGGATTTTATAATTATAAATATGTTATCCAAAAAAATAATATGATATCAAAAAATCAAATTTCAGGTTCATTTTTTCAAACTGAAAATAGTTACACAGTTCTTGTATACAAAAAAGGGTTTGAGGATTTATATGATATGCTAATTGGAGTTGGTCGAACAAATTCATATGAACTCAAATATTAATCATCGATTTATTTCTTCTTTTTTGAAAAGTTTTTTTTGATTAACTTGAGGAATATTTATTATGTTTCAACAAATAACAAAAGGTATAAGGATTTCGGTAATTACCGAATATAATGGTGATTTCTTAAATGATGGCTTAATTAATTATGCCTTCACCTATACTGTCAAAATAGAAAACCAGAGTAATGATGTTGTTCAGTTAATTAATAGAAATTGGAAAATATTACAAACAAATAGAAGACCTTACTTTGTCGAAGGAGATGGTGTGATTGGACAAAAACCTATTTTAAAATCAGGTGTTTATCATACTTACAGTTCTAATTGTTTATTAACCTCTCCAATTGGATCTATGAGTGGGTTTTATACTATGATAAATTTTTCAACGGCTAAAGATTTTGAGGTAGAAATTCCTGTTTTTGATTTAGCAGCAACCTTCACGCTAAATTAAATCTTAAATATGAAAAATAGTTTTATCAAAAGCCCAAAGATAGAAAATGAAAAGGTACTTTTATACACACCAGGAAGTAAGGAAAAAGATGAAGTCCTGGATGCATACGACGATCTTTACAACTCAAAAATCGACATAAAACTTAAAATTGATGGAAGAGAAATAGACACTAAAGAAAAAAAAAAGATAACACCTCCTCATGATCACAACCACATTTTGGGTACCTATTCAATAGCAGATAAAAATCATGTTGATTTAGCTATTAAAAGTGCATTAAGTGCAAAGGAAAAATGGAATGATTTAGGTTTTTCAGAAAGAGCAAGTATTTTTTTAAAAGCAGCTGAGCTTATTTGTGGTCCATTTAGAAAAATTATAAATGCATCTACTATGATCTCCCAATCAAAAACAATTCATCAGGCAGAAATAGATGCCGCTTGTGAATTTGCAGATTTTTTAAGGTTTAATGTTAAATTTGCTGAAGAAATATACAATGAACAACCTGTTTCTTCTGATGCTACTTGGAACAAATTGTCTTATCGCCCATTGGAAGGATTTATATACGCCATTAGCCCATTTAATTTTACCGCAATAGGTGGTAATCTCTGTGCAGCTCCAGCCCTAATGGGCAACACTATTGTTTGGAAACCGAGTGATTATCAAATTTTTTCTGCAAAGGTAACTATGGATATATTTGAGGAAGCTGGCCTTCCAGATGGAGTTATAAATATGATTTTTGGTGATCCAGAAATGATTACAAATCAGGCTTTATCCTCAAGTGAATTTGCTGGTATCCATTTTACTGGCTCTACTTCAGTATTTAAAAATATTTGGAAAAAAATTGGAAATAATATTAATCTTTATAAAAATTATCCGAGAATAGTAGGAGAAACAGGAGGAAAAGACTTTATAATGGTACATCCATCTGCAAATACTAAAGAAGTTTCAACAGCTATAATTCGTGGCGCATTTGAATTTCAAGGTCAGAAGTGTTCAGCAGCATCAAGGGTTTATCTTCCAAAATCAATTGGAAAAAAAGTTTTGGATATAATTGGTAATAAATTAAGTGAAATCAAAATGGGACCTCCAAATGACTTTCAAAATTATATAACAGCAGTAATTCACAGGGCTGCTTTTGAAAGGTTAAAAAATGCAATTCTAGATGCAAAATCTTCAAAAGATGTTAAAGTTTTATTCGGTGGAAATTGTGATGATTCAGTTGGTTATTTTGTAGAGCCTACTGTTTTGGTTACAACAGATCCTAAATATATTACAATGGAAAAAGAATTGTTTGGACCTATTGTAACAGTTTATATTTATGACGATAAAGATTATAGTAAGGTTTTAAAACTTGTTGACACAACTTCAGAGTACGCGTTAACAGGTGCAATTTTCGCAAAAGACAGATATGCTATTAAAGAAGCTTTAGACAAATTAGAAAACTCGGCTGGTAATTTCTACATAAATGATAAACCCAGTGGTGCTGTTGTAGGTCAGCAACCATTTGGAGGAGCAAGAGCTTCGGGGACAAATGATAAAGCCGGTTCAAAATTAAATTTACTAAGATGGGTTTCTCCAAGGCTTATAAAAGAACCATTACTGACTCCAAAGGACTACAAATATCCATTTTTAGGATGAAAAATTAGATATCATTTTTAGGTATATAAATAATTTTTTTTGTTTCAAAAAAATTTGACTCAAACATATTTTTTAAACTAAATACTTTAAGGTTAGGGAATCTTTCCTCTTCATAATCGAGTTTTCCTCCTTTTAGGTAGATTATACCAGATCCATCTTTTTGCAGCAAAATATTTTTTTTAACAAGTGGGACAAATTTTTCCATTTTTGTAACAGCACGACCTAAAATAAAATCGAACTTACATTTTATATTTTTAACGTCTCCGACTATAGTCTTTATATTTTTAATTTTTAAATCTTCTTTGATCGAATCTATAACTTTAATTTTCTTTTTAGTTCTATCAATTAATGTGAATTCAACGTTAGGAAAAAATATTGCGAGAGGTATTCCTGGAAAACCACCGCCAGTCCCAACATCCAATATTTTTGTTGCAGTTTTAAATTTAAAAAAAAATGTAATTGACAAAGAATAAGATATATGCCTTTCAAATAAAAATTCTATATCTTTTCTAGAAATTAAATTTACTTTTTTATTCCAATTTTTTATTAATTTTTCGAATAATAGAAACTTATCAATTTGCGTTTTAGATAATAAAGGAAATTTCTTTTTAAGTTCCACAAATTTTGAAACAATTAATTTATTTTTACGTTTTAATTTACAAACTTAACCATAATGAACAAACTTTCAGAAAGAATTGAAAATTTGCCTTCTTCAGCAACCCTGGCTATGGCAGCCAAAGCTAGAGAATTAAAAAATAGCGGAGTAGATGTGATTAGTTTAAGTCTTGGTGAACCTGATTTTAACACACCAGATTTTATAAAAGAAGCGGCCATAAAAGCAATTGAAGAAAATTATCATTCCTATCCTCCAGTGGATGGGTATTTTGAACTAAAAGAAGCAATTTGTGAAAAATTTAAAAGAGATAATAATTTAAATTATAAACCTTCCCAAATTGTAGTTTCAACCGGAGCTAAGCAGTCTATAGCTAATGTGTGTATGGCTCTTTTAAACAAAGGAGACGAGGTTTTACTTCCCGCTCCATATTGGGTGAGCTATTCTGCAATTGTCTCTTTATCCGAGGCAAAATTCAAAATCATCCCAACTTCAATGGAAAATGGCTTTAAGATAACTCCAGCACAGTTAAAATCTGAATTGACATTTAAAACAAGATTAATAATGTTTAATTCACCAAATAATCCTAGTGGAATAGTATATTCGGAAAAAGAACTAAATGAATTTGCTAAAATACTTAAAGACTATCCCTCCACTTACATTTTATCTGATGAAATATATGAACATATTATTTATGGAGAAAAACACTTTAGCTTTGCCAGCCTCCCTAATATGTTTGATAGAACTATAACTGTAAATGGTCTTGCAAAAGCTTTTTCTATGACAGGGTGGAGAATTGGTTATATTGGGGCACCTGAATTTATTGCTAAAGCTTGTAACAAATTTCAAGGTCAAATTACCAGCGCTGCAAATTGTATAGCTCAAAGATCTGCTATAACAGCCCTTAAAGCCCCAGTTTCTAAAATACAATATATGATTAATGAATTTAATTCTAGAAAGGAATTGATCTTTGATTTAATTTCAAAAATTCCTGGATTTAAAATTTTAAAGCCTTCGGGGGCTTTTTATCTCTTCCCAGATATTTCGTTTTATTTTGGAAAAAAAATAAAGGGTAAAATAATCAACGATTCAAATGATTTTGCAATGACAATCCTAGAAGAAGCAAATGTAGCCACAGTTTCTGGTGATTCATTTGGAAATAAAAATTGCTTACGCATTTCATATGCAGCTTCAAAAGAAGAAATAACAGAAGCCGTTAGTAGAATCAAAAACCTTTTAGCAAATCATTAATTTATTTAACAATTACTTTTTCTTGATGATTAATTGATTCTTGATGAATTGCTTTAAATAATTTTAAAACAAATTCTTCAGATAATCCATGGTTTTCTCCGTCAAGTACCATTTTACCGAGTATTTCGTTCCACCTTTTGTTCTGAAGAACAGCAACATTATTTTTCTTTTTCAACTTTCCTATAGAATCAGAAATTTTCATTCTCTCTCCAAGAATTTGAAGTAGACTTTGATCAGCGATATCAATTTGAGTTCTTAAATTTTCTAGTTCATTAACATAGTCCTTCTTATCAATCGTTGTCTTTCGCATTTTTAAATCTTCCATTATTTGTATCAATCTGTTTGGAGTTATCTGTTGTGCAGCATCACTCCATGCATTATCAGGATCTATGTGAGTTTCAATCATCAAACCATCAAAATTTAGATCTAATGCCATTTGACTAAGATCAAATATCAAGTCTCTTCGTCCTGAAATATGAGATGGGTCACAGATAATTGGTATGTCAGGAAACTTATTTTTTGCTTCAATAGCAATTTGCCATTCTGGATTATTTCTATACTTCGATTTTCCTTGAGATGAAAAACCTCTATGAATAAGCCCTAACCTGCTAATATTTGCAGACTGAAGTCTTTCAATAGCACCCAGCCATAGTGAGAGATCAGGGTTGACTGGATTTTTTACTAAGACTATTTTGTCAGTCCCATTTAACGAATCTGCAATTTCTTGAACTATAAAAGGACTAACTGTTGATCTGGCTCCAATCCATAATACATCAATATCATGTTCTAATGCTAATTTTACATGATCTCTATTAGCTACCTCTGTAGCTGTTAAAAGCCCAGTTTCTTTTTTAACCTTCTGAAGCCATTTTAAACCTATGGAACCAACACCTTCAAAGTTACCAGGTCTAGTTCGGGGTTTCCAAATTCCGGCTCTAAATACTGTAACGTCTGACTCCTTCAAGTGATGGGCTATTTTTAAAACCTGTTGTTCGGTCTCAGCGCTGCAAGGACCAGCAATAACAAGCGGATGGGATAAATTAAATTTTTCTAACCAATCGTTTGCTTTTAATTTTATTTCCATTTTGATTTAATTTTTAGGTTTAATTGTATCAAGTATTTTCTTTAGTTTATTTGTTTTAATCATTTGACCTTTTAAGTCTCTATAATTTTCATTCTCAATTTTCAACCGAAATTGATTTAGATTTTCAATATATGCGTTCAAAATTTCAAGTATATTTTTTCTATTATCTTTAAAAATAGAAGACCACATTTCCGGCGAACTTTTTGCCAACCTTACAGTAGACTCAAATCCACTTCCTGCAAAATCCAATATATTTTGATCATTTTTTTCGGACTCCATAACTGTTTTACCAAGCATGAAAGAGCTTATATGAGACAAATGTGAAACTATTGCCATTTTTTTATCATGCTCTTCTGGGTTCATATATCTAATTTTCATCCCCATCAAATTAAAAATTGATTCTGCCCATTTTAGTAAATCAGGCCTTGTCCTATTCGTCTCACAAAGAATCTGAATTCTTCCATTGAAGAGATTTTCTTTACATGCCATGGGACCAGAAAATTCATTACCTGCTATTGGGTGAGTGGCTAAAAATTGGTCCCTTTTAGAATGATTTTCCACTGATTTACATAAACTAAATTTTGTAGAACCAACATCCCATACTAAAGCATCTTTATTCAAATTATCGAGAACAAAGGGTAAAATTTTTAAGCTTTCACTTACAGGGACAGATAAAATCACCCTATCAGCAATATTTAAATTTTCTAAACTATCAATACTATCAATCAACCCAATATCTTTAGCATGTTGAATATTAATTTGATTCTTATCAACTCCATGAATTTGAACTTTACCTATGAGGTTTCTTATATCTTTCGAGATAGAACCCCCTATTAAACCGGTTCCAATTAAAAAAAATTTCATGACCTCAATCTTTTTAAGACTTCATTCATTTTTTTTGTATCTGTACATAACGAAATCCTAACATATCCCTCACCTTGAGATCCAAAAATTGATCCAGGAGATATAAAAAAATTATATTTTTCCAACAGATGGTCGACAAAATCTTCTGATTTGAAAGATCCATTCAAAATTTTACACCATACAAACATACCAACCCCATTTTTAGAAAATGATAGTTTAAGTTTAGTAGCAATTTGTTCTGCTAGTTTTCTTCTTTTAAAATATTCTTTGTTAAGGCTATCAAACCATTTTTGACTACTAGCTAAGGCTTTTATTGCTCCATGCTGTACACAATAAAACATTCCTGAATCAAAATTTGATTTTACTTTTAACACAGCATCTATATACTTTGATTCACCTACCATCATACCAACTCTCCACCCCGCCATATTAAATGATTTACTAAGTGAATTCAGTTCTATTGCAACTCCTTTTGAATTCTTTAGAGTTAAAATACTTCTAGGTTTTTTATTTAGAATAAAACTATATGGATTGTCATTTATTAAAATGATATTATTTTTCTTTGCCCAAAAAATTAATTCATTTAATTTTTTTTCATCAAAATCTGCACCCGTTGGCATGTGGGGATAATTAATCCACATTAATTTGATATTTTTTGGATTCAAGCTTTCTAGGTCATCCATTTTTGGATACCAATTATTTTCCTCTGACAAATTATAATTCAATACCTCTGCTCCTAATAATTTTGAAACTGCTCTATAAGTTGGATATCCTGGATTTGGAATTAA
>CENJ01037430.1_pt1 | contig 19262 bp, 13 predicted proteins | sample 356161 | NCBI WGS metagenome assembly CENJ01 (sample SAMEA2619531, study PRJEB7988) | marine metagenome | biome: marine biome (ENVO:00000447); feature: surface water layer (ENVO:00002042); material: "saline water (ENVO:00002010), including plankton (ENVO:xxxxxxxx)" | depth 5 m
AGAATCGATAAAACCGCTATTTATTAGTTTATCAACAAGGGCATTTACACCAGTTAAGACAAATTCAAATGAACCAACTGGCTTGGGAAACCCATCAAAAGTTATCAGATCTTCATTGTCGAGAGTAACACTTCCCTCACCTTGTAAGGATGTTCCCATTAAGGAAAGATCTAATTTATCAAGAAAAATCCCGTCAACTTCTAGTGGAATTGAATTCGAACTATTTCCTTCATAGATTTCAGGGCGGAACTCTGTTAAATTTTCAAGCAACTTAGCCGTGCCAGATAAAGCGATCTTCGCATTGATTGGGCCATTTTTAAGATTGTTGTTGGGATCTAACAATCCCCATAAATCTTGTGCAATAAGAAGATCCGAGACACCAAATCGTAAGCCAAAATTCTGGGGCTCCCTTTGTTTTAAAATTGGCACAGTAAAACCATAATTCCCATTCTTCAAAGATAAATCAACTGGAATTGGCATTACTGATGAGTTTAACTTGAAGAGTCCATTCGCAAAATATGCGTCAAAAAGAAGTCCATTCTTCGTTAGACTGGTACTGACATTAGAGTTTTCGGATGCTAATTTACCCATTAAATTACCATCGGGACTTGAAAAATCAAATTCAATAGAGCCCACCCCAACACTATAAGAACCTAGAGCATTATAACCAGTTTCTAGTAAATTAGTTAAATTTTCTGAAGTATTTGATACTAAATTATCTTGTCTAGAAATTACTAATATGTCCTCTAAATTATATTTGATAAGTCCAGACATTTGCTCAGCTGGTATATCAAAGTTCAAAAATAGATTTATAGAACCTGCCTGAAATGAACTTTTTGGACTATCTTGTATTTTCCCCGCAAAAGCTTGATTTAAAACCATTGCATTTAAAATTATGCTAGCCTCAAAAAATTCATTTCCTTGGTATCGAGATGGTAATTCGTACTCCTTTAATTTCATCCCAAAGAGTGAGGAATTTATTTGAAAATCTGGAGCGCCCACTTCTCCACTGATTATCATAGTTGTATTGTCGCTCAAAGGCTGCAAAACAAAAGATGAAAACTCTCGCCCTTCATACAATTTAATCGTTATTTCTTGGTCATAATCAGGTCGAATTTCCACAGACCCGTCACTTCTTTCTAAAATCTGTAGATCTAATAAATCTATTTCGACATTTGCAACTTCTCTTGTTGCAGTAGCTTTGTTGATTAAAGCAAAGTCCGTAATGTTAATGCCTTTTTCACTTTGGCTTATTACAGCAGAAATTTTATATCCGTTTTCAGACGCAATATGTTTAATTTCATCCCAAACTATTGAGGCATTCATTTGTGCCCAAGAGTAGGAGGAGCTAGCTGAAAAAATTACAAAAACAATGCTTGTTATTAGTTTTTTAGGTATCATGAGTTTTCTCTGACAATATATATGCTTTAATCTGGGGTTTGCTTAGTCTATCGTCAACCCAGATAGTTTCAATTCGAATACAATTTGGCCAGAACATGAGCTTAAATGGGAAAACCGTAATAGTGACTGGTGCAAGTCGTGGTATCGGTGCTGCCAGCGCAGAAGAATTTGCGCGCAAGGGAGCAACGGTTGTGTTGGCAGCGCAAGACAAAAAAAAACTCTTTCAACTTGCAAAGAAAATTGGATCCACAGCACGAGTCCATGTCGTGAACATCGCCGAATTTAAGCAAATGGAAAAGATGTTTGCCACAACAATAAGAGAATTTGGGAAAATTGATATTGTAATTAATAATGCAGGAACGATAAGTCCCATTCAAAGCCTAAAGGACATTAGCGTAGATGACTGGAACTATGTCATTGATGTAAATTTAAAAGGTGTTTTTTATGCTATCAAATTAGCAATCCCCTCTATGTTGCAAAATGGTGGTGGCACATTTCTCACTTTAAGTTCTGGAGCCGCTCACAACCCATTAGAGGCTTGGAGCCACTATTGCACGTCAAAAGCAGCCGTAAATATGCTTGTTCGCTGTGTAGATTTGGAATATCGACAATTAGGTCTTCGTTCAATTGGCTTATCTCCAGGCACAGTTGCTACAAGTATGCAGCGAGAAATAAAGAAAAGCCAAATTAATCAAGTTAGCAAATTAAAATGGTCTTCACATATTGATCCTAAGTGGCCGGCAAAGGCCTTACTTTGGTTGGCCTCATATTCAGGTAATGAATATTTGGGCAAAGAAGTTAGTTTGCGAGATGCAACAATACGACAGAAGATTGGTATGAAATGATCAACTCACACTTAAAGAATGACATACGATACATTACTATAAACAGAGCAGAAAAAGCCAACGCGATAACGTCTGAGATGCTTGATGAGCTAGTCAGAATAGTAAGTCAATCAAATAAAAATAAAGCTGTGATTATTTCTGGATCAGGAAAAGTTTTTAGCGCTGGAGCAGACCTAGACGAGGTGAAAAAAAATGGATTAGCAACCTCACCTAAGTGGGAACTATTATCCGATACATTACACCGTTTGCCCTGTATGACTATTGCAGCGCTGAACGGAACGGTTGCTGGTGGAGCTATGGGAATGGTACTCGCATGCGACATCCGCATTAGTTTAGCAGACGCAAAGTTCTTCTATCCAGTGATGAAAATGGGCTACCTACCCCAACCCAGTGATGCTTTACGTTTAAGCAAAATTTGCGGCTCCTCTAGGGCTAAATTTATACTTTTAGCAGGCCAAAAAATTAGTTGCAAAACAGCTTATGAGTTTGGGTTGGTTGATGAGATAGTTTCCGAAGATAATTTTTTATCCCGAATTGATGAATTGTGTTTGGGCATATCAAATTCAAAGACCAACCAAACTTCAGCAATAAAAGAAATGATCCCATAATTACTTTTTTTTTCGCACACGCGATCTGGACAAAAATTCTGGTGGCCTTTTTTTAACCCATGAAATGAACTTTGCGAGCCTAGGATGTGTCCTCAACGCCTCTAAATTATTATAAGTGCGCGCCAGCTCAGTTTCCGACAAAGTAATGTGAATTTCCTTATGGCATAAATGGTGAAGGGTAACCGTAGGACCATTTTTACCGCCTTTTGACCTTGGAATTAAGTGATGCACGCTTTGGGGGGCATCAGAAGGAATGGGCCGGTTACATAATCCACATACAAGCATAGTAAAAAAATAGCATGCTTCATTTTTATTTCTAACTGAAAAGGACAATTTTTACTGTTTGTTGCCTGTGAATAAGTAACGACATCATTCACTATTGGATGTAAACATAAAGAATGACCAATAAAAAAATACTAATAGTGGGAGGTGGCCCGACTGGACTGATGGCTGCAGATTTTGCAATTCGCAGCGGCGTAAAGGTTACTCTTGTGGATTCCATGCCGACTTTTGGTAGAAAGTTCCTAATGGCTGGGAAATCGGGGCTCAATCTGACCATGCATGAAGACGGCAAAGTTTTCCAAAAAAATGTCACTCATAATGGTAATTTTATTAATAGAGCATTAGATGAATTCGGACCAAGTGAAGTAATCAAATGGGCGAATTCTTTGGGTATACAAACTTTTATCGGTTCAACTGGTCGCGTTTTCCCAAAAGCAATGAAAGCATCTCCATTGCTGCGAAACTGGATAACTAAACTAGATGAATTGGGCGTTTTACGTAAAAATCGTTGGAAGCTAAAATCTTTATCAAATAAGGTCGCTACTTTCGAAACACCGCAAGGTTTAGTAAATGAGGCTGCCGATGGGGTTATTTTAGCATTAGGTGGAGCAAGCTGGCCTAAACTGGGCTCCACAGGTGATTGGAAATCACTTTTTGACGCAACTGAAGTAGAAATTTTTCATGCCTCAAACTGTAGCTTTTTAGTAAAATGGTCTACGAAAATGTCCAAATATTTCGGACAACCTCTGAAATCGATCAAACTAACTGCGGGAAATGCATCCTCAAGGGGAGAAATAGTCATTTCACGAAACGGGATAGAGGGTGGCGGAATTTACTCACTATCCGCACCGCTAAAAAAAGGAGAAGATCTCAAAATTGATCTATTACCCGACTGGGAGATTGAGAAAATAACAAAATTATTAACTTTGCCTAGCGGTAAGTCGAGCAAAGCAAATATTCTTAGGAAGCGTCTGAGGCTGGAACCGATAAAGCAGACTTTACTTAGAGAGTTTGCCATGGACGTTTTCAATGACCCCGTTTTGCTAGCCAAAAGTATAAAGTCTCTCAAAGTTCCTTTAAATGGAACGGGACCAATCCAAACTGCAATCTCCACGTCTGGTGGAGTGAAACTGGCCTCAATAGATGAAAATTTTATGTTAAGACGCCACCCAGGAGTATTCTGTGCTGGCGAAATGCTGGACTGGGACGCACCGACTGGAGGCTATCTTATTACGACATGCATGGCTACTGGCCGTATGGCAGGTAAACGCGCTGTACAATTTGTATTTAAGTAATGAAACCGTACATTTTTCTTTGGTAGAATCGGACTTATACATGCTACTGATTGTGGTATGAACAAAATAGACCACAAAATAAGCCAAACTAATGAGATTAAACAGTTAGATGAAACTGTAATAAATAAAATTGCCGCTGGTGAAGTTGTAGAGCGGCCAGCCTCCGCAGTAAAAGAATTGATAGAAAACTCAATCGATGCTGGTTCTACAGATATTTTCATCGAAGTGGCAGATGGTGGTAAGACACTAATAAGAGTAACAGATGACGGCCACGGCATGTCAGAGATTGATTTACCAATGGCACTTAGAAGGCACGCAACTTCAAAATTAAAGAACAACAATTTGCTAGACATTAATAGTTTTGGTTTCAGGGGTGAAGCATTGCCATCCCTGGGAGCAGTAGGCCGCTTAAGAATAGTTTCTCACAAGGAGGGTCACGGTGCTTATGAAATTACGGTAAATGGTGGAGACTTTTCCAATACAAAACCAGCGGCAAGGGTTCCAGGAACAACAATTGAATTAAGAGACCTATTTTATGCCACTCCAGCCCGGCTAAAATTCCTGCGCTCAAATAAATCTGAACTAAAAGCCATTACGGACGCAGTGAAGGGTTTATCCATTTCTACTCCTAGTGTTGGGTTTACTTTAATAGACAAAACAGCCAGAAAAAGCAGGATGTTACTCCAGGTACAGAAAGAGAGCGATGACTCTATAAAAGCGAAAAAAAATCGTCTCTCAAGAATATTGGGACAAGAATTTTCAAAAAACGCTATTTCAATCGATGTAACCCGAGATGACATAAACTTAACCGGGTATGTTTGCTTGCCAACGTATGCTCGCGCATCTAATGCTATGCAGTATTTTTATGTAAATAGCCGACAGGTACGAGATAAACAATTAATTGGGGCGCTGCGCGCAGCATATTCAGATTTTATGCCGCGAGATAGATTTCCTGCAGCGGCGATTTATATAAATTGCAGATCAGAATTTGTGGACGTCAATGTACACCCTGGGAAAGCTGAAGTGCGCTTTCGCGATCCCCAATCTGTGCGTAGTTTAATAGTTACAGGAATTAAGAAGCTAATCGCAATTGAAGGACAGAGATCATCAAGCACTCTATCGACAGCTGCCCTAGGAAGTATGCGCCACGGGACTCTCGATATGACCAGCACCGTAGAGGAAAAATTTGATAATAAATTACGAAGTAGAAATTACACTAGTATTAACCGATCTCCCTCTAAAATTATTGAACCAGCTTTTAAAGAAACATGGGAACCTTCGGCTCGCGATCTCGGGACCAAAGACCAAACCTCTAAATTCAAAGAAGAATTTGAAAATTTTCCTTTGGGCGCACCACTTGCTCAATTTAATGAGAACTACATTATTTCACAAAATGACGACGGTATAGTAATTATCGATCAGCATGCTGCACATGAACGATTGGTTTACGAAAAATTAAAAAAACAAATCAAAGACAATAAGATTGAAGTACAAGTACTTTTAGTTCCAGAAATTTTGGAATTCTCAGAATCAGAAATTCTTATACTTCTGGAATATAAGGATAAGCTAAGCGTTTATGGGCTGAAAATAAATCAGTTCGGTATAAACTCTATTGCAGTCCAAGAAATTCCAGCAATTTTGAATTCCGAAAATATTGGAAAATTGATTAGTGATATTTTAGACGAACTGGCGGATCTTGAAAATTCAGAGAGTTTAGAGAAAAAAATCGATGCTGTACTGTCAAGGATAGCTTGTCATGGTTCTATTCGCTCAGGTCGTAGATTGAGAATTGAAGAAATGAACTCCCTCTTAAGAGAAATGGAAAACACACCTAACTCGGGCCAATGTAATCATGGGAGGCCTACCCATATTTCACTAAAGCTTAGCGACCTAGAGCGCTTATTTGGTCGAAAGTGACACATTAAAGTCGAAGAGAGACCTTTAATGGGTCCATACAGTTCTTCTGTCGGTTGCAAAATTTTCCCCATACCCCCTTTTTCGAATATTTGGACGGCGCTTTTGAGGATCTAAAACAACAAATTCCAATCCCTTAGACCTTGCATAGTCAATAGCAGTCTCCTTGGAAGAAAAATTTAATTTAATTTGTGATTGGGTATCAACAGATGAAGTCCAACCCATTAATGGGTCAACTTCACGAGCCGCCGATGGCGAAAATTCTAAGACCCAAGATTTTGTATTTGCTGAACCTGAGGACATTGCTGTTTTCGCCGGCTTATATATTTTGACACTCATTTTGAAACCCTCTTTTAATGATTAATATATGCTCTATTTACTCTTTATGAGCAAGTTACAAATCTAAATGAAAATAATACATCAGTTTGATCTATAGATCCTTTAACGGAGAGACTAATAGAGGATGACCGACATTAATATAATTACAAAAGATCATTTAGAAACCCGGCTTAAGTTAGAGGGCGGTAAAAGTTTTGTAATGGCAACCGAATTTGACCCAGCAGGAGATCAGCCAACCGCTATCGCAGAGTTGTCAAATGCAATTTTAGGGGGCGAAAGAAACCAGGTTCTCCTGGGAGCAACAGGCACAGGCAAAACCTTTACCATGGCTAAAGTGATAGAGAAAACGCAAAAACCAGCGATCATTTTAGCACCAAATAAAACTTTAGCAGCTCAGCTTTATGGTGAATTTAAAGGTTTTTTCCCAGAAAATGCCGTAGAATATTTTGTCAGCTATTACGATTATTATCAACCTGAAGCTTATGTTCCAAGGTCAGACACATACATCGAAAAAGAAAGCCAGATCAATGAGCAAATTGACCGGATGAGACACTCTGCAACCAGAGCACTACTCGAGAGGGATGATGTAATTATTGTTGCGTCTGTCAGTTGCATTTATGGTATTGGGTCAGTCGAAACCTATGGAGCTATGACGCAGGAGTTAACCGCTGGCGAAGTTTACAACCAAAGAGAAGTTATTGGTAATCTAGTCGCGCAGCAATATCGACGAAATGACCAAGCCTTCCAAAGAGGTGCTTTTAGGGTCAGGGGTGATGTACTTGAGATATTCCCCGCGCATTTAGAAGATCGAGCATGGAGGTTATCTTTTTTTGGGGATGATTTGGAAAATATAACTGAATTTGATCCTCTCACTGGGCAAAAGACAAATCAATTTGATAAAATTAGGATTTATGCAAATTCTCATTATGTAACACCTAAGCCAACTATGAAGCAGGCTATAGTTAATATAAAAAAAGAATTAAAAAACCGATTGGACCAACTTGTCGCTGACGGTAGCTTGTTAGAAGCTCAGAGGCTAGAACAGAGAACAAATTTTGACATAGAAATGCTTGAAGCTACAGGTGTTTGTAATGGGATAGAAAATTACTCGCGATATCTAACGGGAAGGAACCCGGGAGAACCTCCACCAACGCTTTTTGAATTTATTCCAGACCACGCAATAGTTTTTGCGGACGAAAGCCACGTAAGCATACCCCAAATTGGTGGAATGTATCGCGGGGACTATAGACGAAAATTTACACTTGCTGAGCATGGTTTTCGACTACCGTCTTGCATGGATAATCGCCCACTTAAATTTGAAGAATGGGATGCTATGCGGCCACAATCGATTTATGTGTCTGCAACTCCCGGGAAATGGGAGATAGAACAAACCGCTGGTGTTTTCACTGAGCAAGTTATCAGACCGACTGGATTACTAGATCCAGAGATTGAAATAAGACCAGTTGAGATGCAGGTAGATGATTTACTTGATGAAGTCAGGAAAGTTTCTCTGTCAGGGTATCGAACTCTTGTAACCACTTTAACAAAACGCATGGCCGAAGATCTTACAGAATACATGCATGAGCAAGGTATAAGAGTAAGATACATGCATTCGGATATAGATACCATTGAAAGAATAGAAATACTTCGTGACCTACGACTAGGTACTTTCGATGTACTGGTAGGAATAAACCTTCTTAGAGAGGGTTTGGATATTCCCGAATGTGGACTAGTGGCTATCCTAGATGCAGATAAGGAAGGATTCTTAAGATCGGAAACATCACTAGTTCAGACTATTGGCCGAGCAGCAAGAAATGTTGATGGAAGAGTTATAATGTACGCCGATCGAATTACAGGCTCCATGGAGCGTGCTTTAGCTGAGACAAATAGGCGACGAGAAAAGCAGTTAGCATACAACTTAGAAAATGGAATTACTCCCGAAACAGTAAAAAAAAATGTCGAGGATATACTGTCTGGTTTATATAAAGGTGACACTGATCAATCTCGAGTTACTGCAACAGTCGAAGCAAATTTACAAGGCGGATCTAATCTTCAAGCAGTACTAGACGGCCTTCGAAGTGATATGCGCAAAGCTGCCGAAAACTTAGAATTCGAAGAGGCTGCACGTTTAAGAGACGAGGTGCGTCGTCTGGAAGCAGTCGAATTAGCTATTTCAGACGACCCACTGGCTCGTCAATCAGTAATTAATGCAGCTGAAAACGAAGTGTCTACTGGACGCTCCACTGCAGGAAAAGGTGGCACTCGAGCTTACAGGGGTAAAAGCCGAAAGAAAATCTAGCATCTACACACTAAAGTCTGATGCTGGTAGAAATTCAACTCCACCTATGCGCCACAATCCATCAAATTCTATCATATAATATCTGAGATAATGTGACTTACCCTTCGAGTCGACAATTTGCACAACTTGTGCCAGCCCGTGATGATATCTTTCATTTCCTAAAAATATTACCTTCGATGGACGCCACACCATGGGGTATCCATTACGCACCATTTTGCCAAAATTTTCAGCACTACCAAACCTTTCTTTCAGGAACGGAGTAGCAAATCCAAAGGCTGTTTCGAAATCATCAAGTTTAAATGCTGCTATTTGATCTTCAATAGTTTTTTTTATCGCATCATTACTGTTTGCAAACACCTGAGCTGCAAAAAATGCGAAAAAAGTAAATGTAAGAATTTTCCACATATTAGACCCTCCTTAAAGCAAGGTAGAGCAGCTTTGATCAATTTCAATTAGTACAAAACTGACCGTCAAGGGCAGAGTCAATTAAAGCGATTGTTTCTTCTATCCCATACAAAGCAATAAATCCACCAAACCTAGGACCTTGTGTTGCACCTAGCAATATTTCGTAAAGTGCTTGAAACCATTTACGAAGTGGATCAAAACGTTCGCGACCACATGAAAATACAATACTTTGGAGTGACTCAGCATCAAGATCACCCTCATAATGACTCAATTTATTTCTTAAATCTATGATTGCCTCTCTTTCGAGTTCATTAGCTTCTCGGTAGATCTTCTTTGGTTTCACAAAATCATTGTAAAAAGCAACAGCAAAACCAACCGCTTGATCCAAATCAGGATGTGTTTCTGGACTAGCTTCAGATTGATAGCGCTTAATAAATCCCCATAAAGTTCCCTTTTCTTCTGCTCCAGAAACTGAGGCTAGGTTTAGCAACATAGAAAAAGGAATAGCCATATGAGAATTAGGCACACTATTACCATGAATATGCCAGACGGGGTTATTTAACTTACCTAAAAAATCCTGACCTGAATAAGCCCTTAACTGTTGATGGTATTCATCAACCATCTTTGGGATTATCTCAAAATGAAGACGCTTAGCTGTTTTGGGTTTTTGATACATGAAATAGGATAAAGATTCACTGCTGGCATATTTAAGCCATTCCTCAATGGCAACACCGTTTCCACTTGTTTTTGAAATTTTCTGACCGTTTTCATCTAGGAAAAGTTCATACGTAAAATGCTCTGGTGGACGGTGCCCAAGAATTCGGCAAATTTTGTCATAAATTGGGGTATTTGTTGAATGATCCTTTCCATACATTTCAAAATCTATACCTAACGCGGCCCAACGTGCACCAAAATCTGGTTTCCACTGTAATTTCACGTTTCCACCAGTGACGGGCAGGGTCCATTCTTTACTATTATCATCCTTGAACGTAATTGTGCCTTCATCTGAGTTGACGTCATAAATTGGCACATATAAAACTCTCCCCGTCTCCGGATGGATCGGTAAGAAAATTGAGTAAGTCTCTCGACGCTCATCTCGCAGTGATTTCAACATCACCGCCATTATCTCATCATATTTTTCTAATGCTTTAATCAAAATATTATCAAATTTACCCGATCTGTAAAATTCTGTTGCACTAATAAAGTCGTATTGAAAGTTAAATGTATTTAGAAATTTTTTCAGTAGCTCATTGTTGTGTTGACCAAAACTTTCATATTTTTCAAATGGGTCAGGGACGGAAGTAAGTGGCTTTTGAAGATTATCTTCCAACATTTTTTGATTTGGAATATTCTTTGGCACTTTTCGCATACCATCTAAGTCATCAGAGAAGCAGATTAATTTACATGGTATATCGCTTAGCTCACGAAAAGCTCTCATCACCATAGAAGTTCTGGCCACCTCTCCAAAGGTTCCAATATGAGGCAACCCAGATGGTCCATATCCTGTTTCAAATAGGACATGACCTTTTTCGGGGGGAGCGTTTTGATAGCGCTTTAATACGCGGCGAGCCTCCTCAAAGGGCCATGATTTAGAAGTCAAACCAGCTTCTCGCATTTCAGGCATCAAAAATCTCCGTATAAGGTGAATAAATATCACACAATATGATGCTTCCTATTGATACATTAGGCATTGGTCAATATTCTGGAGAGACCATTGTTTAAGAAAGCAAAAAAATGACACGTGAAATATCACATGCAATGACCGCTCAAGACTGTTTAGTAGCGCTCATGGTTGCAATATCTGTATCAGATGAAACCATCAGAACATCTGAGCTAGTAAAGATCCAATCAGCAGTAAACAATCTACCTATTTTCGCAGAATACGACATCGATAGGCTAAATACCGTTTCACAAATAGTTTTTGATCTTTTTGAACAGGAGGAAGGTCTCGATGCCCTGTTCGGCCTTGTAAAAGAAAATTTACCAGCTGACCTTAATGAAACAGCATATGCTTTGTGCTGCGACGTTGCTGCTGCAGATGGTTTAATATTTGAGACCGAACTGCGTTTGCTGGAAGAAATACGTTATGAATTTGAGATAGACCGATTACACGCTGCTGCGATTGAAACCGGATCTAGGGCCAGGCACAAAACTATCCCTTCATGATGCTCTAATTTGAGATGATGATAAATCAATTAGTGGAAGATTTTTATAACACCAAGATGGCGCTTTCAGGTTTGCAAGATTACGAGATTGATTTGCATTGAGTCTACAAGCTGAAAAAGTCCTTGCCATTTTTGATTTCAGTGGTGCCAACTTGTTATTAGGCCTAGCTAGAATTCCGATTGGAACACGATTTACGATTTCGGTCCAGTTCATCCATTTATCTAACTGGATCATATTATCAGCGCCCATTAGCCATACAAACCTTACATTCGGAAGTCTCCGCTGGATTAACTTTAAAGTCTGAGCAGTATAAACCGTATTTAATTCCTCTTCGATTTTAGTTACAAAGATTTTAGGATGCTCAACTAATAAATTTGCGTGATAGAATCTCTCATTCATCGGACCTGGATTATTCTTTTTTAATGGGTTTGAGGGTGAAAGTATCCACCATACTTGATCCAAATTAAAATATTTCAGTGCATATTTACTGATGTGCAGGTGAGCTTCATGGGCAGGATCGAAAGACCCTCCGAGAAGGCCAATCTTCTGTCGTCTAGAAACTAATGGAATTTCCATAAAAACCATAAGCCAGAATTATTTTTAAAAAGCAAGAGCATCACTTTCTTACTGGCCTTATTTTTAGCCAGTGAGTATTGCCCCTACAGTATCATCAGGTTATCACTCTATCAGGCAAAATTTTTGGAGTTACAAATGGCTTCCTATCAATATGTATATCACATGCAGGGCGTTTCAAAAACATACCCTGGAGGAAAAAAATGTTTTGAAAATATTCATTTATCCTTTCTGCCAGGTGTAAAAATTGGAGTTGTGGGAGTAAATGGTGCCGGTAAGTCAACATTAATGAAAATAATGGCTGGCCTTGATAAAGAGTTTCAAGGAGAGGCTTGGTCAGCAGAAGGCGCGAGGGTTGGTTATCTTCCACAAGAACCTGAGTTAGATGAAACACTGACCGTTCGCGAAAACGTAATGCTTGGTGTTGCTCAGAAAAAAGCCATTCTTGATAGATATAATGAATTAGCAATGAATTATTCCGATGAAACAGCAGATGAAATGGCAGAATTACAAGATAAGATTGATGCTGAAGATTTATGGGATTTAGATAGCCAAATTGACGTATCTTTAGAAGCCCTAAGGTGTCCTCCAGATGATGCTGACGTAGGTAGTTTATCAGGTGGCGAGCGCCGTCGCGTAGCACTCTGCAAGTTATTATTGGAAGCTCCTGAAATGTTATTACTTGACGAACCTACTAACCATTTAGATGCTGAAACAATAGCTTGGTTGCAAAAGCATCTGATAGACTACAATGGTACTATTCTGATTGTGACACACGACCGATATTTCCTCGATGATATTACTGGATGGATTTTGGAATTAGACAGAGGGCAAGGAATACCCTATGAGGGAAATTATTCTAGCTGGCTGGAACAAAAAGCAAAACGGCTGGCGCAAGAGGCAAGAGAAGATAAAAGTCGACAAAAAACCCTAGAGCGTGAACTTGATTGGATGCGACAAGGTCAAAAAGCTCGTCAAGCCAAACAAAAAGCGCGGATTAATGCTTATAACGACCTTGCAGGCCAATCTGAGAGGGAAAAGATAGCAAAAGCACAAATTGTAATTCCTAATGGACCCAGACTAGGATCAAAAGTAATCGAAGTAAGTAATTTACAAAAGGCTATGGGTGATAAATTACTTATTGAAAATTTAAGCTTTTCGTTACCTCCTGGAGGGATCGTCGGCGTGATTGGCCCAAACGGCGCAGGAAAATCGACCCTGTTTAAAATGCTCACAAAAGAACTATCGACTGACACTGGTGACATTTCTATGGGGGAAACAGTTCAATTATCGTATGTTGATCAATCCAGAGATGACCTAAAAGATAATGAAACTGTATGGGAAGCAATTTCTGGCGGTGCAGAAATAATTGAATTGGGTGATGCTCAAGTTAACTCAAGAGCATACTGTTCATCATTTAATTTTAAAGGTGGTGATCAACAGAAAAAATTATCACTTTTATCTGGGGGGGAGCGTAACAGAGTACATATGGCGCGACTACTTAAGGAAGGTGGTAATGTCTTGCTTCTGGACGAGCCAACAAACGATCTAGACGTGGAAACATTAAGAGCTTTGGAAGACGCACTGGTAGATTTTGCTGGTTGTGCCGTCGTAATTTCTCACGACCGTTTTTTCTTAGATAGAATTTGCACTCATATATTATCCTTTGAAGGGGATGCACACGTCGAATGGTTTGAAGGTAATTTTGAAGATTATGAAGAAGACAAAAAACGTCGGTTAGGACCAGATGCATTAGAACCTAAACGGATAAAACATAAAAAATTCTCAAGATAAAATTGGCTTGCACATATTAAATAATTAAATCTCTTGAACATCCAAGACACCATCTAAACTTTTGATTGCTCCTCTGATTTGAGGACTTGTATCGCAGGTTAGACCGGTATCCAGTTCAATCTCACCGGGCAATCCAGAACTAATTAAACATAAATGGATAGGACCTTTGGAGACAATTTTTCTATTTTCTGAGGCCTGATCCAATACAGATATTAACGAAGGGAGTACTTTAGTGTCTTCTACAAAAATCTTAATTCCATGCGATGTATCCGTCGAAATAGCCTCATCAATATTTGTAACTGACCTGCATAATAATTTTAACTGCTCCCCTTCAAATGAGGCCTCGACCGTCAAAATAACCCGCGCTCCACTATCTAGGTTATTCCTAGACTTCTCTAATACATCAGAGAATAAAGTAACTTCAAAATTCCCTGTGAAATCACTTAACTGCACAAAAGCAAATCTATTACCCCTTGCCGACTTTCTTTCTTGCCGTCCAACAACAACCCCAGCAATTTTTACCAAATGAGGGCCTGATAATACTTTTTTTTCAACCTCTTCTATTGTAAGAATGTCGTTTACTTTAAAGGCCGATTTATAGTCATCAAGTGGATGCCCAGTAACGTAAAAACCTATGGCTGAAAACTCACGCGACAAACGCTCGGCCGGTAACCAGTCAGAAACTGAAGATAACACAGGTTCAGGCAAATCGTCTCCCGCTTCTCCGAACAGAGAAACTTGCTTTGAGGCCTTCTGATCATGAATAGCAGCGGAATAAGCAACTAATGCATCTAGGCTTTTAAATATACGGTGTCTATTTGTTTCAAGTATATCAAAAGCGCCTGCTTGGACCAACATTTCGAGAGGTCGTTTTCCAATTTTTCGCAAATCCAAGCGTCTTGAAAAGTCAAATAAATTCACAAAAATCTTTTTATTTCTAACCTTAACAAGTACCTCCATTGCCTCCAAACCAACATTTTTCAACCCAGCCAATCCATAAATTAGTGAGTTTTCCATAACAGAAAATTTTGGTTGAGAGCGATTTACACACGCAGAAATAAAAGGTAATTTCAAACCTTTTCTAACCTCATCCACGTACTGAGAAAGCTTATCTGTTAAATGTATGTCACAATTCATTACACCTGCCATAAATTCAAGCGGATGATTTGTTTTCAACCAAGCTGTTTGATAACTTACAACAGCATACGCAGCTGCATGCGATTTATTAAAGCCATAGTTAGCAAACTTTTCCAATAAATCGAATATTTCTGAAGCTTTCTTCGCAGTTATACCGTTTTTCTTGGAACCTGCTTCAAATTTTGGGCGTTCAGCATCCATAGCGGCTTTTATCTTTTTACCCATCGCACGCCTGAGTAGGTCCGCCTCACCTAGTGAGTAACCCGCCATGGTTTGGGCTATTTGCATAACTTGTTCCTGATACACAATTATCCCTTGAGTTTCTTCAAGAATATCATCAATCATGGGGTGAATGGATACACGATCCTTAACACCATTTTTCACATCACAATAGGCAGCTATATTTTCCATTGGTCCAGGTCGATATAAAGCAACTAATGCCACGATATCTTCGATACATGTAGGCTTCATACGCTTGAGCGCGTCCATCATCCCAGAACTCTCTACCTGAAAAACGGCAACGGTTTTAGCCGAAGCATATAAATCGTAAGTCGACTTGTCGTCTAATGGTATCGTATTGATTTGATTTTCGGCATTTTTTATGGGCTGAAATAATTGACGGCCATCGCCCGCTTGATGCAGTGAACGCCCGGAAGCTATTATTATTTCAATCGCATTTTGAATTGCCGTTAGTGTTTTTAAACCCAAAAAATCGAATTTAACGAGCCCAGCTTGTTCAACCCATTTCATATTGAACTGCGTCGCAGGCATACTAGACCGAGTATCTTTATAAACAGGCACTAGTTCATCAAGTGGACGATCACTGATTACAACACCAGCGGCATGAGTAGCAGCATTTCGCAACAAACCTTCAACTTTTTGACCATAGTTAAGTAATCGATCGACAACTTCTTCTCGTTCGGCTTCCTCTTTTAAGCGAGGCTCTTCTAAAAGTGCTTGCTCAATACTCAAGGGCTTGACACCTTCTATTGGAATTAGTTTTGCCAAGCGATCGACTTGTCCATACGGCATCTGCAAGACACGCCCGATATCGCGAATTGCTGCCTTAGACAACAACGCGCCAAATGTTATAATTTGCCCAACTTTATCGTGCCCATATCTTTTTTGTACATATTGAATGACTTCTTCTCGCCTATCCATACAAAAATCTATGTCAAAATCTGGCATCGATACCCGATCTGGGTTCAAGAACCTTTCAAAAAGAAGATTGTATCTTAGAGGATCAAGATCGGTAATTGTAAGTGCGTATGCAACAAGTGAGCCAGCGCCCGAGCCACGGCCCGGGCCGACTGGTATATCCTTTTCCTTCGCCCATTTTATAAAATCCGCAACGATCAAAAAATAACCCGGAAATCCCATTTGCTCAATAATTTTGAGTTCAAATTCTATTCTTTTTTCATACTCGGATATTGGTGCGGCATGTGGGATAACCGACAATCTATTTTTCAGACCCTCGTTAGCCTGTCGATTTAACTCACTTATCTCGTCACTTGCAAATAATGGGAGGATTGGGTCCCGGCAAGTAGCCATAAACGCACAACGTTGAGCAACCTCTATTGTACTCTCTAAAGCCTCTGGAAGGTCAGCAAATAAAGTTGCCATTTCTTCTTGCGTTTTGAAGTAATGTTGGTTTGTTACACTTCTGCGAGGTTCCTGCTGATCAACATAGACCCCATCTGCGATGCATAATAGAGCATCGTGGGCCTCATACATCTCGACATTATCAAAATATATATCATTTGTTGCAATTAAAGGAATGTTCAAATCATATGCCATATTTATAAAAATAGGCTCAGAGTCATTTTCCTCTTTGGGCAGCCCAGCGCCTTGCGGATGCCTTTGTAATTCAAGGTAGAGACGGTCCGAAAAAATACCATGAAATTTTGAAAGTAAATCCCTGGCTGCTTTATCTTGAGCCTTCAGTATTAGTTGTCCCAGCGGTCCTTTAGATCCGCCAGTGAGACATATCAGCCCTTCTGCATGGTTCTCCAATTGTTCAAGGGAAATTTCTACTTTCTCATCATCATTTTGAATGTACATTTCCGAACTGAGTTTCATTAGGTTTTTGTAACCAAGTTCATTTTGCGCAAGCAGTACAATTGGGGCGGCCGTTGGACTCCGCTTATCTAGAACGACATCTGAAAATTTGAAATCAATTTGGCATCCAATTATTGGTTGCAAACCATGATCTTTGAACAAAACCGAGAATTCTAAAGCGCTAAATAGATTATTGGTTTCTGTCACTGCAATAGCAGGCATATCATTAGCTTTACAAAGTTCTGGTAGTTTTTTTAAGCGCGTTGCGCCTTCAAGTAGAGAATATTCTGTGTGTACTCGAAGATGAATATATTTCGGATAGCCAGTCATTTTTATAGTCTATTGCGCGATATAAAAAAACTAAAGGCCTTGCTACAATTAAATTTCATACTTGAAAAAAAGAAATTTTTCGGTCTCTATAAACAGAGATATTATTTGTTGGCCATTTCTACACCGCATCGAGGTGGTTCATCGTAAGTTTACTAGGGTAAGGCGGTGGGTATTCTGCATGGATATCAGGTTTCTTCTTAATGGGGAGCCCGTCGCTTTAACTAATGTTGACGCGACTAAAACTCTGTTAGATTGGTTAAGAATTGATAATCAGCTTACTGGAACAAAAGAAGGCTGCAATGAGGGCGATTGTGGGGCCTGCACTGTTATACTCATTGACAAAGAAAAGTCCATAAGACCTTTGAATTCTTGTATTCTATTTCTCCCTCAGATTGATGGTAAAGCAGTTCGCACAGTAGAAGGAATAAAAAACCATAAAGTACAAGATAAAATGGTTGAGTTCCATGGCTCACAATGTGGATTCTGCACTCCGGGTTTTATTACCTCAATGATTGCCGCAAATATCAATGGAGACAGAGACCACAACACAACTCTTGCTGGTAATCTCTGTCGATGTACTGGCTATGAACCTATTGTCAAGGCAGCTAGGGCTGCAGAAAATGAAAAAAAACCAGCTTGGGTTGAGGAGGATTATAAAAAACTTTCTCATTTGCCAAAATCAGGATCAAAAGAATTACCAAAATCTAAACAAGAGTTAGCAGAAATACTTCATAAAGAGCCAAATACTCAATTAATCGCAGGCGCAACAGACATTGGATTATGGGTTAATAAAGAATTCCAAAAATTTCAAAATGTTGCCTTTTTAAATCAAGTATCTGATTTTTCAAATATTGAGGAAAAACCTGAAGCTTGGCATATCGGAGCAGGAATTACTATAGAAAAGCTGCGCAGTTGGGCGTCCGTTGAGGCACCATCATTTGCAAAATTGCTTAAGAGGTATGGATCTACACAAGTTCGATATGCAGCAACTTTGGGAGGAAATATCGCAAATGGCTCTCCTATAGGTGATAGTGCTCCAGCATTGATTGCTATGGAGACTGAACTTGTCTTAAGGAACTCACAGGGACAACGAAAGATAAAGTTAGAAAATTTCTTCCTGGATTACAAAAAACAGGACATAAATAAAGGTGAGTTCCTAGAATACTTTATTATTCCTAAAAAAAATATTTCAACAAAGTGCTATAAAATTAGCAAGCGATTTGACCAAGATATATCCTCTGTTTGCGGCTGTTTTAATATCGTTTTAGACGATGGATTAATCAAAAAATGCGTAATTGCTTTTGGTGGAATGGCAGGAATACCGAAGAGGGCTATTCATGTTGAAAGTAAATTACTAGATCATCTGTGGGAGGAAAAAGTATTGCAATCATGTCGCAAAACTTGGGGGGAGGATTTTAGCCCATTATCTGACTTAAGGAGTTCTTCGGACTACCGCCAGACTACTGCTCACAATTTGTTGCTCCGCTACTATTACGAAACTCTGGGTATAAATACAAACGTTCAAGACGTGGAGCCTTGAACATGAACAAAGCTGTACCACATGACTCCGCAAAACTGCATGTAACTGGTGCAGCGCGCTATGTTGACGATATTCCAATTCCAGCAAAAACCTTGCATCTTGCTTTTGGTTTATCAAATATAGCTAAAGGTAAAATAAAATCGATTGATCTTTCAGCCGTTAGAGAAGCACCCGGTGTCGCAGATATTATACTCTCACATGACCTTCCATTTAAAAATGACGTCGCTCCAAACGCAAATGATGAGCCCTTGCTCGCGGATAAATATGTAAACTTTA
>CENJ01016641.1_pt1 | contig 19228 bp, 22 predicted proteins | sample 356161 | NCBI WGS metagenome assembly CENJ01 (sample SAMEA2619531, study PRJEB7988) | marine metagenome | biome: marine biome (ENVO:00000447); feature: surface water layer (ENVO:00002042); material: "saline water (ENVO:00002010), including plankton (ENVO:xxxxxxxx)" | depth 5 m
CTTTTTAGCATATTTGCTAATTTTATTCTTTCGTCGTCAGTTAGCAAAGCTCCAATCTCCATCTCTCTACCGGCAGACCTAAGAAGTAATTTGTGCGGATAACCATTAATGCGAGGTTTGTCTAAAACAAATTTCGCCCAATATTTATTACAGTCAAATACTTTCTTGCTTCTCATGTTAATCAAAGCTACTGAAACTTTTTTCTCATCAATTTTTACAATTTCACACTGAGAATTTTTTATATAACAATATGTAAGTGCAGAACCTAGTAAAAGCATTTCTAAGCCAGCAAATGGAAGTATCATCCACATACCAACCATTGCAAAAGAAATAGCTATTATGAAAGAAACAAAAAAGAGCATAAAAAAGAATATCTTATTACCTCTCCAGGATAATGAGCTATTTGGCCTTATAATAAATTCTTTAAAATCTCCTTCTGTATACTGAATCATATTGTTAAATAATCGTTAAATTCAATGGCGTCAGTATACTAAATTAGGCTTTAATAATATAGTGTACAAAACAAATAATTTTATAATTTATTCACTTATTTAGCGTACTCAATAATATTATCCATCCTTTTCCAAGCTGAGCCATATATTACTTCATAAGTTGCTGGTAAATGTCCCAATTTCGATCTAAATTTTTCATATTCTTGGTACATCGCGCTCATTTTCTGACTGCTGTATAAAGGTATCTTTTCAGTGTCATCATAAAAAACTTTTGATCCAATATTCTTTAAGTCTTTTTGAAGCTGAGAAACTTCATCATACTGTATAACAATTTTTTCAACGTCTAGAACCGAATCCATAAAATTTAAGTTTTGCATTAAGTCTCCAATATCATGCATATCATAAAAATCGTTTACATGTTTTTGATTGTCAATTTGTGCCCAAGCCGACCTAAGCTCAATTAAAGTATCCGGTCCATAGGTTGAAAATAAAAAGAGCCCCCCAGGTTTTAAAATTCTATAAATCTCCTTGAAAGAATTTTGTATATCAATCTCCCAATGCAAAGCAGAAGAGGAAAATACAAAATCAAAAGTGCTATTTTCAAAAGGTATATTTTTAAAATCTGCACAAACAGGTAAAATATTTTTGTCGTAAAGGATGTTAGAATTTAAAGATTCAGAGGAATGGTCCACCATAAAAAATTCAGCTTTAGGATAAATTTCAAATAAACTTTTTGTACTTAACCCAACTCCTGAGCCAATATCAATAACTCTTCTTGGAATTAAATTTATAAAAGTTAATCTTTCTATTAACCTATTTATAATTTCTTTCTGAACAATAGCGGAATTTATATATTTTTCTGAAATAGATTTTTTAATTTTATTCATATATATTTATTTAAAACCAAAAGAAAATCTTTTGAATTAGATATAAAAGGTATATGGGATGAACCAGACAAAATAATTGTTTTGGAATTTGGTTCCAAAGTTTTAATAAATTTTTCCACAGTTGGTGGAGTAATTAAGTCTTTATCACCATATATATAAAAATTTTCAATATTCTTATCTTTGCAAAAATTTATATAGTTTGATTTTTCTAAAATTTCAAGTGCCGACATCAATTGTTTTTGTTTAATTATGTTAGTTTTACTAATGTAAGGAATAATTTCTTTATATACAAATGTTTTATTTTTGAGATCGCCAATCATTAATAAATAGAAATTCTTCAAAGTCTTTACCAAATTTCTATTAAGATTAATTTTCAGTTCATCAATAGTGCTTTGATCAAAACCAAATTTCCATTCAGGAGACTTCACAAATTTTGGCAAATAAGATATATAGACCATTTTTATGGAATTTTCTATATCCAAAGTTTCAATTTCTTTTGCTAAATGACAACCTAATGACCATGAAATGACTAAATCAATATCTTTATTATCCCTTAAGATTTTTGATGCAGCTTGTTTTAGATCGCCTTCAGACGCTTCGAAGCAACTATATAAATCTAAAAAAATACAATTTTCAACTGGCATAAAAGACTTTGCAAATTTCTCCCAAATTTTATAATTAAAGCCCCAGCCATGTATGAATAGTATTTTTTTATATTTTTCTCTAATTTTATCTCTATAATTGGTCATATTAGGTTAAAAACATTATAAATTTTCGGGGACAAAGTGGATAATATTTTTATTTCTCTTATTTTCTTAGCAATTCTTAGCTATATCATTGGTTCTGTAAATAGCTCTATAATTTTTTCCAGGATTTTCAAAATGCAAGATCCAAGAGACTATGGCTCAAGAAATCCAGGTGCTACAAATATTCTTCGAACAGGAAATAAAATACTTGCTGCAATAATACTTTTAATTGATATTTTAAAAGGTCTTGCTCCGACTTTAATAGCTTACTATATTTTTGAAAATATATATTATGCGCAAATTATAGGCGTTATTGCAGTAATTGGCCATATATTACCAATATTTTATAAATTTAAAGGAGGTAAAGGAGTTGCTACAGCATTAGGCGCAATATTGGGCTTTGATATTATTTTGGGATTTATTTGTCTCTTAACGTGGTTAATAACAGCATTCCTATTTAGGTACTCAGCTTTATCTGCTATAGTCACATTTACTTTTTTACCTATTTATGCATGGTTAAGTTATGAAAACATAGTAACAACTTCCGTATATTTAGCTTTATCAATTATAGTAATATACAAGCATAAAACGAATATTAAAAACCTTATAAATAACGAAGAAACAAAGATTGGCAAAAATAACAGACAATAACAGAAAAGATATGGCAAATGCTATAAGGGCTTTGTCAATTGATGCTATAGACAAGGCAAACTCGGGACATCCTGGTATGCCTCTCGGAATGGCTGATATAGCACAAGTACTTTGGAAAGATTTTTTTAAACATAATCCAAAAAATCCTAACTGGATTAATCGAGATCGGTTTATTCTGTCAAATGGTCATGGTTCTATGCTGTTGTATAGCCTTTTACATTTAACAGGTTACGATCTAAGTTTAGATGAAATCAAGAATTTTAGACAACTTCACTCTAAAACTCCAGGCCACCCTGAGGCGCATCTTACTGAAGGGGTTGAAACAACGACAGGTCCACTTGGGCAAGGACTTGCAAATGCTGTCGGTATGGCAATTGCTGAAAAAACATTAGCATCCAAATATAACAAGCCCGATTCAAAAATAATTGACCACCATACCTATGTATTTACTGGAGACGGATGTTTAATGGAGGGAATTTCACATGAAGTTTGCTCATTAGCTGGTACTTTAAAACTCAACAAATTGATAGTTTTTTACGATGATAATGGCATATCTATTGATGGGAAAGTTGATGGGTGGTTTACTGATGATACAGTTAAGAGATTTGAATCATATAATTGGAACGTCTTAAAAAATGTGGATGGACACTCTCCAGAAGAACTTGAAAATGCTATCGAAACTTCTTTGAAATCTCAAGATAAACCTACTTTAATTTGCTGTAAAACAAAAATTGGATTTGGCTCTCCAAATAAAGAAGGTAAAGAAAGTTCACACGGCGCACCATTAGGTAATGATGAAACAAACTTAACAAAAAAGAATATTGGGTGGGACTTCGGCCCTTTTGAAATACCAAAAAATATTTATGATGTTTGGAATTGTTCAGAAAAAGGCTCTAAACTTGAAAATGATTGGAATGAGGAATTTAAAAATTATACAAATAAATACCCTGTCGATGCAGAAGAGTTAAAAAGAAGGATTTCTTCTAATTTGCCAGAGGAATGGTTGGAAAAATCGCAAGCATATATAAAATCATGTAATGAGAAAGAGGAAGTTATAGCAACTAGAAAAGCGTCGCAAAATTGTATTGAGGCGTATGCACAAATTTTACCAGAAATGATTGGTGGGTCAGCAGATCTTGGTGCTTCTAATTTAACTTTATGGTCAGGCTCAAAAGAAATTAAAGAGTTTACAAATGGTAACTACATAAACTATGGAGTTAGGGAATTTGGTATGTCTGCAATAATGAATGGTTTAAGTGCTCATGGTGGGTTTATTCCTTATGGAGGGACTTTTTTAACTTTTTCAGATTATTCAAAAAATGCAATTAGAATGAGTGCGATAATGAAACTTAAAAATATTTTTGTATTTACACATGATTCAATTGGTCTTGGAGAAGATGGTCCTACTCATCAAGCTATTGAACAGATAAATAGTTTAAGAGACATACCAAATAATACTGTTATTAGACCATGCGATACTTTAGAAACTGCTTTTGCTTGGAAATATGCAATAGAAAATAATTCTGGGCCGACTTGTTTAATATTATCGAGACAAAATTGTGATTTTCAAAAGAGAAATGGAGAACAAATTGCCTTAATAAACAAAGGAGCATATATTCTAAAAGACACAAAAAAATTAGATATAATTTTTATTGCAACAGGAAGTGAAGTAAGTATAGCAATGAGTGCAGCAAAAAAGTTAGAAGAAAAAGGCATTGGGGTAAGAGTCATATCTATGCTCTCGAACGAAATTTTTGATAATCAAGATAATGATTATAAAGAAGCAATTCTGCCCTCTCAAATTGACAAAAGAATATCAGTTGAAGCAGGATCAACTTCTTCCTGGTATAAATATTTAGGTATTAACGGAAAAGCTATTGGAATCAATTGTTTTGGTGAATCCGCTCCTGGCGGAAAACTTTTAGAATATTTTGGTTTTACATCACAAAATATTATCGATCACGCTGAAATAATGCTTCAAAAAAAATAAATACAGGATATAAAAAGATGACAATAAATATTGGAATAAATGGTTATGGCAGAATTGGGAGAAATATTCTTCGAGCACTTTATGAGTCTGAAAAGTACAGTAAATTAAAAATTGTTGCCATTAACGATGTTGGAGATAACTCTGTGAGCGCTCATCTTACAATGTATGATTCAGCACATGGGAGGTTTAATAAAGAAGTAAGAGCTGACGAAAATTTTATGTACGTTGGCGATGATAAAATTAATATCACATCAGAGAGAGATCCAAGTAAAATTATTTGGTCCAAATATAATGTAGACGTTGTTTTTGAATGTACAGGAAAATTTAATTCAAAAGAAGATACAGAAGTTCATTTAAAAAACGGTGCAAAAAAAGTAATCATATCTGCCCCAGGAAAAAATGTAGACGCAACTGTAGTTTTTGGTGTGAATGAGAATATCTTAACTAAAAAAGATACGATAATTTCTAATGCTTCTTGCACAACAAACTGCATAGCTCCTGTCATAAAAGTTTTAAATGATAAAATTGGAATTGATCATGGATTAATAACTACTATTCATTCATTTACAAATGACCAAAGACTTACTGATGCTAATCATAAGGACATGAGAAGAGCAAGAGCAGCAACAATGTCAATGATACCTACAAAGACGGGAGCTGCAAAAAATGTTGGGCTCGTAATCCCTGAACTTCAAGGGAAACTTGATGGTCTTGCTGTAAGAATTCCTACGGTAAATGTTTCAGTTGTTGATCTTGTTGTTAGAACCAAGAAAAATACATCAATTGAAGAAGTTAATGAGGTTTTACTTAATTCCTCTCAAAATGAAATGAAAAATATAATTGAATTTAATTCTATACCTTTAGTTTCAACTGATTTTAATCACAATCCTGCTTCAGCAATATACGATTCAAATTTAACAAAAGTAATGAGTGACAAACTGTTAAAAGTTTATGTTTGGTATGATAATGAATGGGGCTTTTCAAACAGGATGTTAGACGTAACAGTATCCTTAATGAATGCAAAGTAATGTCAACTTATAACGAACTTACAGATATTGATATTCGAAATAAGAATATATTAATTCGTGAAGATCTCAATGTGCCAATTAAAAATAATAAGATCATTAATGATGCTAGAATTAAAGCTGCTATTCCAACAATAAATTACGCGTTATCAAAAGGAGCGAACGTTGGAATTATTTCACATTTAGGCCGACCAATTGAAGGAAAATTTGACTCAAAGCAAAGTCTAAAAATAGTCGCTGAAAGATTGTCAGAAATTTTAAATAAAAAAGTTTTTTTTGAAGAACAGCCATTAGATATCAAATCGCCAGAATATAAAAATAAATTAACACTATTTGAAAATACAAGATTTCTTGTAGGAGAAAAATCTGGTGATGAAAAACTTGCAAAAAAAATAATAAAGAACTGCGATGTTTTTGTTATGGACGCTTTTGGCGCCTCACACCGTAAACATACATCAACCTATACCGTTTCTAAGTATGTTCCAGTTTGTTGTGGAGGACTACTTCTAATGAATGAAATCAAAAATATAGAAAAAGTCCTTAAAAATCCAAGTAAACCAGTTCTTGCAATCATTGGAGGTTCAAAAGTATCCACAAAATTGAACATCCTAAAAAAATTAACTGAAAAAGTTGATACAATAATTTTAGGTGGGGGAATTGCGAATACATTTTTACTTAGTTCAAATCTCCCTATTGGAAAATCCTTGGCTGAAAAAAATATGGTATCTGACGTCAAAGAGATTTTACGTTTAGCAAAGAAAAATGATGTTCTTATCCCTCTTCCAAAAGATGTAATGTGTCAGAACTCGACAGGCATTAGAAATAAAAATGTTAATGAAGTCCTAAAAGAAGACTACATAAAAGACATTGGCTCAAAAACATCGATAATATACGAAAAATTAATCGAAGAAGCTGCTACAATACTTTGGAACGGTCCGGTGGGGATTTTTGAAGATGCTTTATTTGAAAATGGAACAAAAAATATAGCAAGATCAATTGGTAATACTAAGGCTTTAACTATTGCAGGTGGTGGAGATACAATTTCTGCGATAGAGAAATTTATTAGTATGGAAAAATTAGACTATGTCTCTACTGGAGGAGGTGCCTTTTTAGAATTTTTAGAAGGAAAAAAATTACCAGGAATTGAGATTATTAAAAAATTATGACTGCTATCAACGAACAAATTTATAGACAAACAAAAATAATTGCTACATTAGGACCATCAACTTCCTCAGAAAAAGCTATTGAAGGTTTAATTGATGCAGGTGTGGACGTTGTAAGATTAAATTTTTCTCATGGGAATAAAAAAGATCATATTGATAGAGCAAAATTGGTAAGAAAAGTTTGTGAAAAAAAGCATTATCATGTAGGCATTATTGCAGACTTACAAGGGCCTAAAATAAGAATTACTAAATTTATAAATTCAAAAATTGAATTAAAAAGTGGCTCCAAGTTTACTATTGATGATAAACATCCATATGATAAGGGTACAGAAGAAATTGTAGGCACCACATATAATAATCTTTCTGCACAACTTAAGACGAATGACGTTTTGTTATTAGATGACGGAAGAATTGAATTACAAGTAGAAAAAATATCCGAAACTAAGATAATTACAAAAGTTATCCATGGGGGGCTTTTATATGATTCCAAAGGGTTAAATAGAAAAGGTGGTGGACTTTCTGCGTCAGCTATAAGCGATAAGGATTTAAGCGATATAAAAACAGCTGCTGAAATTGGGGTTGACTATCTAGCCGTTTCATTTGCTAGAGAAGCAAAAGATATTAATATGGCAAGAAAATTACTAAAAGAAGCCGGTAACCAGGGTGGGATCATTGCAAAAATTGAAAGAGCGGAAGCGTTACAAAATATAGATGAAATTATAGAGTCGGCTGACGCGATTATGATAGCTAGAGGTGATCTTGGAGTAGAAATCGGAGATGCTCAACTACCAGCGGTCCAAAAAGATCTTATAAAGAAAGCAAGAAAAAAAGATAAGGTTGTTATAACAGCAACACAGATGATGGAATCTATGATAACAAACTCTATTCCAACAAGAGCAGAAGTATTTGATGTTGCAAATGCAGTTATTGATGGAACAGACTCTGTGATGTTATCTAGCGAAACTGCTATGGGAGATCATCCTGTGGAAGCAGTTGAGGCAATGAGTAGAATATGTGAAGGTTCTGAGGGGCAGAGCCCAGTCTCGGTTATAGATTCCGATTATTCAATAGACAGTATAAAAGTCGACAGAGGAATTGCTATGGCATGTATGTTAACCGCAGATAATTTAGATGCGGTTGCAATAGCTGCTTTAACAGAATCTGGTTCTACAGCGTTATGGATGTCACGAATTAATCACAGAGTTCCTATATTTGCTTTAACAACGCATACAGGAACATTGAGAAAAGTAACTTTATATAGAGGCGTATATCCTGCAAGAATTAAAACAACAGATACTAATCACGCAACTGTCAATAAAGATGTGGTAGATGTTTTATTAAAACTAGGTATTGCAAAAAAAGGTGATTTAGTAATAATAACTAAAGGAGATCTAGCTGGTTTGTCTGGCGGGACAAACGCAATGAAAGTCGTAACTGTAGGAAATTTAGCCAAAAAATAATAAAAATGGATATTAATATATTAAATAAGATAGCGGTAGAAATGGTTGCAGACTCCAAAGGAATTCTCGCCATTGATGAAAGTCATGGTACTTGTAAAAAAAGATTCGATGCTCTTAACATTGATGTTACCGAAGAAAATAGAAGATCTTATAGAGATATGCTTATTTCTGCCAATTCACTTTCAGATTATATATCAGGTGCAATTTTGTTTGATGAAACAATTAGACAAAAAACTTCTGAAGGTTCAACATTTCCAGATTATTTAGATAAAGTTGGCATTATTCCAGGTATAAAAGTTGATGCTGGTGCAAAACCATTTTCTTCTCACCCTAATGAGAAAATCACTGAAGGACTTGATAATTTAACTGAAAGAATGGAAGAATATAGTTCATTAGGTGCTAAATTCGCAAAATGGAGGGCAGTAATAACTATAGGTGAAAATATACCTTCAAGCGCATGCATGCTAGCAAATTCTCACGCCTTAGCTAGATATGCAAGTATATGCCAAGAAATTAACATTGTTCCAATAGTCGAACCAGAGGTTTTAATGGATGGATCTCATAACATAAATAAATGCTTTGAAGTAACAAATACAATGCAATCAATTTTGTTTGAAACATTAGATAAATTAGATATTAATTTTTCTGGAATAATTCTTAAACCTAATATGATAACACCAGGTGCTAGCTGTGTTGAAAAATCAAGTCCCGAGGAGATTGCTGAATTAACAGTTAAATGTCTTGGAAATAATGTTCCAAAGGAAGTCCCGGGAATAGCTTTTTTATCTGGAGGACAATCAGACGAAGACGCCTCAAATAATCTTAGTAACATTAATAAGATAAATAATAATCCATGGAAGGTTACGTTCTCATATGGAAGAGCACTTCAATTAGAAGCTATGAAAAAGTGGGGCGGGAATAACCAAAACATAATTGAAGCGCAAAAAATTATAAGTAAAAGAGCATATATGAATAGTTTAGCAGCATCAGGTAAATATGATTTATCTATGGAAAGTAAATAGATTTAATCATCATCTAACTTTTCCCAATTATCAATGCTAAATTCGTTTCCGAATTTTTTTTCTTGGCTATCCCAAACTGAATAACCTGTCTTTTTCTCTATTACAGCATTAGCAGCGTCTCTTGGGGAAGCAAATGTAAGTGTTGGCATTGAATTTATCCAAAGATCCCAAAGACCAAGTGGTTCCATTTTTATCTCAAAATTTGCAATATCAGTTTTCAATAAATATTTTATTTTAGACATTTGCTATCCCCTCAATTTCAACTAATAGCTCTTTTCTACAGAGTTCGCCTTGCATTAATATATATTTATTTTTAGAAAAATTTTTGTTTAAGATTTTTATTATGTCTGCATATTTATATACTTGAGATTTAGATAGGTATACTCTTGAAACATTTGAAATATTTTTATCCAGTTCTATGAACATTTTATAGTTTTTAATAGACTCATCTAGCTGTTTTATGACTTCCCTTTCATGCATTGATTTATAGCCTCTTATACTTGCAGTACCTGAAATAACTATTTTTTTATCTGTAGAGCCTTTTGATGAAAATTTTATTGCTCTAGAAAACATTGGTTTTTCAAGAAATATACTTTGTGGATAATTATAAGCACTAACCTGTCTTTCATTTTCGATTGCATCATAAGTTTTACAAAGGGAAGCTAAAAAATAAATTAAAATTTTGTTACCTTCTATTCCTATAGCTGTAGCCGCAGGAAATTCAATATCATTATAATATTGCTTATAAATGTTTTCTCTCGCTTCACATAATAAGGAGTAATTCGTTTTTCCATTTGAGTGCTTTTTAAGTAATTGTGGCAAGTAATGCCATATTTTTACTATTTGCATTTTGTTCTCTTTTGCTAACTTAAAGAAATTTTCGTATTCACCGCTTATTTTTGATTTTAATTCCTCATATAATCCGTTTTTTTCGAGGACCGTATAACCAAAAATGTAATTTTTGCTTATAGATATATTTACTCCATTAACATTTGTAGATTTTACACAATCATCAACCTCCCATATTTCATATAGTTTATTTTTATTCAATATTGGAGTGCCTATTGATAAAGTTTTATTCAAATAACCAACTTCTTTATCAAAAGATATTATAGATATAACTTTATCTTTATTTTTTGGTAATTCTTCTGACAAAAAAACGTTTATTGACACAAATGATCTCTTTCTATAATTTAAAGATTATTAAGGCTAAAGATTTTATTATATATAAGATATATAAAAAATTTAGACTTCATTATAAATTAAATACAGATATAATGGAAAATAAAAGATTAATATATAGGAGTCTATTATGTTTTTAAGATATATATTTGCTGTGTTTGTTTTTCTCGCGTTATCAGGATGTTCTACAGTAGGGGATGTTTACGATTGGGCATTTGACAAAGATGATAAAATTGAAGCGGAAATAACAAATGAAACTGAATCACAATTTGAATATGTGACTGTAAACATTAAAGATAAAATAGCAGTTAAGGTCGCAGATCCTTTAGGCCCCAGAGCAACTGGTGTTGGTTGTGCAATGTGGAAAAGTAGTAATGGTGAAAGCGGAAGATGTGCCTGGAATTCTAAAGGTCAATGCTTTTGTCCAGCACCTGAATAATAATTATTTTATTTTTGACTCTTTATAAAGCACATGTTTTCTTACAACTGGATCAAATTTTTTGATCTCAATTTTATCAGGAGTAATTTTTTTATTTTTTGTTGTTGTATAATAATGTCCTGTTTTTGCAGAAGACACTAATTTGATTTTTTCTCTCATATTTTTTTAATTTCCTTAAGTACCGTTTCAATTCCTTTTTTTTCTATAATTCTCAAACCTTTTCTTGATACTCTTAGAGATACCCATCTTTTTTGAGCCTCTAACCAAAATCTATGGATTTGTAGATTAGGTAAGAAACGTCTTCTTGTCCTATTTTTTGCATGAGAAACATTGTTTCCGGCCATAGGCTTTTTACCAGTAACTTCGCATATTCTTGACATAATTAAATCTCTTTAATAATAAAAAAGAAAAAGATAGCAAATATTCGCCATCTTCACAACATTAAAGTAAATAATACACTATAATTAGTAATATATGGATAAAATATTCTTAAAAAACCTTAGATTAAAAACTAGAATTGGGTTATTTGACTGGGAAAAGCAAATAGATCAAATAATTAATATTGATTTAGAAGCAGGTTTTGACATATCCAAAGCTGCTAAAACAGACGATGTAAAGCACTCCCTTGACTACAAAACTATTTCAAACAGAATAAAGGAATACGTAAAAAATAATGATCATGAACTGATTGAAACGCTAATTGAAAATATTGCCCAAATGATTTTAAAAGATTTTGACGTAAAATATATAACTTTATCAATAAGTAAACCTGGTGCAATTAGAGATTCAAAAGATGTTGGAATAACTATAACAAGAAGTAATTAGTTACCTACTTAAACTCCTGCCTCCATCCACATTAATTATTTGGCCAGTAATGTAATTTGCATCAATAATTAAAAATGCGCATGTTGAAGCTATATCTTTTCTATCACCTTGTCTTTTAAGTGCGGTACTCTCAATAATTTCTTGTTGCTTACTTTCATACTCTTTATTTTCTGGCCACATTACGGAACCTGGAGAAACACCATTAACTCTTATTTCGGGGCCGAATTCTAATGCCAAAGATTTAGTAAGCATTTTTAAACCAGCTTTTGCCATAGAATAAATTGAAAATTCATCAAGTGGTCGATCTGCATGAATATCAATAATATTTATTATACAACCTTTATTATTTTTTAAAGATTTATAAAAAAATTTAGAGATAAAAAAAGGCGCTTTAAGATTAACATCGTGTAAATCATCCCAATTTTCAAATGATGCATTCTGAATATTTGTTGGATAAAAAGTAGAAGCATTATTTATCAAAACATCAATACTTGACCATTTCTCATCTAACTTGGAAAACTCTTTTTCATAGCTTGTAAAATCTCTTAAGTTTAGCTTAATTGAAATTGCAGAGTTTTTTCTAACATCGTTCATATTTGATACTAATTTTTTTGCCGCCTTTTCAGAGCTATTATAATGAATAATTATATCCATTCCCAAAGAATGAAGCTTTAAAGCTGTTGCTTCTCCAAGTCTTTTACTTGCTCCTGTAATTAAGACAATTTTTGTATTTTTTTGATTCATAAAAACATTATACTAGATAAATAAATTTTCTTACTAATTGTATAATAATAATACATTTTAATTTAGGGATAATACATGGAATTACTAAAAAAAATACATGCAAAAGTTAAACACGATGGATATCTAACTTTCGATAAATATATGGACATGTGCTTATATTATCCAAATCTTGGCTATTATAATAATAAGAATATAAGTTTAGACCCTGCTAAATCTGACTTTGTAACTGGGCCAGAAATTTCCTCAATATATACTGACTCCTTAAAAGATTTTTATAGTAGTTGTAAAAATAATATGGATATAGATTTTGTTATTGAATTTGGGGCAGGTAGCGGAGAATTAGCATTTAATTTTCTAAAAGGCCTAGATAATAAAGATTTACCTAAAAAATATTTTATCATTGAGAAAAGTGATCATTTAAAAAAACAGCAAAAAGAAAAAATTAAAAAATTGCCAGGAAATTTATCAGAAAAGGTTGAATGGATTAATAAAATTAAAAATTTAAAAAATGTATTTTTAATAGCCAATGAAATGTTAGATGCCATTCCATCAAAAATTTTTATAAAAGAAAAAAATAATTTCTACGAAAAAATTATAAAAATAAAAAATAATAAACTCTATTATTCAAAAATGAAATGCGAGCCGTTACTAAAAGAAGAAATAATTAATATCGAAAAAAGATTAAGGTATAAATTCCCAGATAATTATAATTTAGAAATTAACTTTCAATATGAAGATTTTTTTACAGAAGTTTTTAAGAATATAGATAATTTTATTTTCTTATTAATAGACTATGGCTATAGCGAGAAGGAGTATTATCATCCTGAACGATCTTCAGGAACAATACAGTTTTATAGAGATCATAAAAAAATTTCCGAGTCTTTAGATCACCAAGGGACTTTCGACATTTCTGTAAGTGTTGATTTCTCCAGAATTTATAGAATTATTAATTTTTATAAAAAGCAGTTAATGTCCTACACAACACAAGAACAATTCCTTTTAAATACAAATATTCTGGAAAATTCTTTAAAAATTTCAGATATTTATATAAGAAATAATGTTTTGAAGTCTCTTTTATTTCCAACTGATATGGGAGAAAATTTTAAAATAATGATAATGTGTGATGATATGAATAATAATTCAATTATGAAATTCAAAGACTATAGGCATAAATTATGAACGAATTATTGCAAATTATTTTCTTGTCTATAGTGCAAGGTCTGACCGAGTTTTTGCCAATATCTAGTTCTGCTCACTTAATTTTTATCCCGAATCTCTTAGGTTGGAAAGCTCAAGGTATTTTCCTTGATGTTTCAATGCATTTTGGCTCTTTATTGGCAATATCCTATTATTATATGACAAATACCAAGCTTTTTAAAAATAATGGCTCACCAAAACCAAGTATAAACATAGAAAAAATTGCTATTGGATCCTTCCCCGTTTTATTTTTTGGTTTTGTTTTCCATGATTATATATCTGAAAATCTGAGGTCAACTGAAATTATCGGAATTACAACAATACTAGTCGCAATCTTTCTTTTAGCAACTGAATATTATAAAAAAAATACAAAAAAAATATCAAGTATAAATAACATTGATATTTTAATTATCGGATTTTTTCAATCTATTGCTCTTATTCCTGGCACTTCCAGGTCAGCAATAATTATTTTAGGAGCACTGCTACTTGGCTATACAAAAAAAGACTCTATTTTAATAGCTTTAATTTTATCATTTCCGGTGATTTTATTTGCAATGATTTATGAGATTTACCAAGTTGAATTTATACAAACAAATTTAATAGTTTTCATAAATTCCTCTTTAGCAATAGTTGTATCTTTTTTTGTTTCTTTATATGTGATTAAGTACTTTATAAAATATATTAATGATATCGGATTTTATCCATTTATGATTTACAGGATAATTCTTGGTACATACTTGCTATTCTTTTTTGCTTAATACTAATTTAATAATATTCAAATTTATATTTTCTATATTTTTTTTTATATCCTCAACTCTCTTATTAGATAAGTCACCATATTCAATCTTATTTTCTATGACTTTAATTAATTCTAAAAATATACTAAATTTTTTACTATCCTGCATTTTATGAAATTCAAAAAAATATAATGCTTGTTTTAAGAAAATCTTCAACCTTTCAGGCCTCCTGAATGCATCTAACGAGTTTGTGAATTCAAGTATACTTTCTTCATTTAGTTGTAATGAAACAAATTTTGTAATAAATTCATTAAAAAGAAAGTAAAGATTCACCGTTTTCTTGGGAAAACCAAATAATTCCAAAAAATTTACAGAAAAACCAATTATTGATAAAAATATATCTTTTTCAATATCAGAATCTGAAAAATACTCAATTTTTTTTTGTATCAAATCATTATCAATTATCTCTGGATAATACGTTTTGGCTGCGTTAGTCTTGATTAAAACCTCAAAAAACCTCCAAGGAGTTTTGGTATTAAAAGCCTTGGACAATTCCATCCATAATCTCTCTTTTGATAATTGCTCCATTTCCCCTGACTTCACAATTTCTCTCATTAATTCATATGTAGATTCATGAATTTTGAAATTATGCTCGCTTAATGTCGCATAGAACCTTGCAACTCTATAAATTCTCAATGGATCTTCAGCGAATGCATTAGAAACATGTCTTATAATTCTATTTTCTATATCCTGAATCCCATTATATGGATCAATTAATTTTCCATCACTACTTTCTGCAATGGCATTGATTGAAATATCTCTTCTTGAAAGATCTTGATCAAGTGTAACTCCCGTGTGCGTTTCGAAGGCAAAACCCTTATGGCCCTTTTCTATTTTTTTCTCAAGTCTTGCCAAAGCATATTCTTCTGAAGTCTCTGGGTGAAGAAAAACTGGAAACTGTTTTCCGACCTGCTTATATCCCAAATTTAATAGTTCTGATGCACTACCACCAACAACAACCCAATCTTTTTCCTTAGGAACTATTCCTAAAAGTTTATCTCTAATAGCACCCCCAACAAGATATATTTTCATATTTTTAATTTGGGCTAATGTAAGTTGGTATTATAGTTTCAAGATCTGAATAAAAAGTAAAATCAGATTTACAAAAACTATCAATTTTGCAGGAATTATAGTTATCAATCGAAAATGGTTTGCCTGGAAAAAATTCCATTGTCATAGCTTGTATTTTTGATGCGTAATCTGGCAAAGGAATAACTTTGGTTTTGATTTTTTTTGTTTTAATTATTAATTCTAGAATTTGTTTTAGAGTATATACTTTTGGTCCACATAAATCATATCCCTTGTTAAAGCTTTTTGTATTCTCTAATGAATCAATCATAAATTTTGTTAACTCATCAACAAAAACTGGTGCGAATTTTGCGTCATGACATGCAAGTGGAAATAAAAAAGGAACAAAATTTAGTAAAGTGCTAAATCTTAAAATAAAACTATCGTTCTTGCCAAAGATAACAGATGGCCTGAAAACTGTAATATTTGTAAATCGTTTTCCATAAGTCATTAAGTAGCTTTCCGCCTCACCTTTTGTTCTCAAATAATGACTTGGCCCTTTAGAATTAGCATTTAAAGCGCTCATATGAAGAAGCCTTTTTATATTATTTGTTTTACAAGCACCAAGTACTATTCTTGCAAAATCACTATGAGCTTTTCTAAACCCTTTACCACTATGGCCTGTCTCATTTAGAATGCCTATTAAATTAATTAAAACATCTGTTTTTTTTGTATGTAGTTTTAACTCTTCTAAATTATGAACATTAGCTTCTACTAATTTGACATTTGGATAAACTAAAATTTTTTTATTTTTTTCTCTGTTTCGCGTAATAACAGTAATTGTATTTTTCGTTTTAGCTAAAGAGTTTAGCAAACTGCGACCAACAAAGCCCGTACCGCCAAGTATAGTTATATTCATAGCATTCTCAGTATCCAAGATTATTGTAATATCAACTTTTTAACATATAATATAATGTTATATAATTAGAATAATACAGCAACTAGACATAATATTAAATGCGCATAAAAATAATCATTTTTTTTCTTTTATTTACTATAAATAATTTCCCTGCATACTCTGCAGATATACATGATGAATTTATCGACGCAAATAATTTTATTATTGCTGGAGAATTTCAAAAAGCTAAAAATATTTTATATAGAATTCTTGAAAATAATCCTGGTAACATGCAAATAATAAATAATATTGCATACATAGAAGCTAAAACTGGAAATCTTGAAAAAGCTATTGAAATACTGAGAGCTTATATTAGAAATGACGATGATGTTGACATAATTTATAAAAATTTAACAAATCTTTATGCTTACCAAGCAAATATGATTTATGAAGAAGCACTATCAATTGATGAATCAGAATCTAAAGATATAAATCTCTTACTCATCAAAAATTTAAAATTAGAAAATAAAATTGAAGAACCTGAGGGTTTACTTTCTAAAGAAGAAAATATTATAGAGAATTTTCAAATCTCAAAAAATAATATTGAAGAATTTATTTTAAATTGGGCAAGATATTGGGAGAATAAAAACTATGACGATTATTTTAATTGTTATGAAGAAAATTATTTTCCTGAAAATTTCCAATCAAAAAAGTCTTGGAAATCAGATAGAAAAAATAAAATAGATAATAAAAAGGAAATTAATATAAAAATTAAAGATATTAAAATAATTTCTGACTTAAAAGAAAATATTTTAATACAATTTACTCAAGCATATAATTCTGATTCGTTCTCTGATGTAGTGAGAAAACATACTACAGCTGTGATTGTAAATGGAGATATTAAGATCACTGGGGAATACATTCTTAAATAATGAATCGTTTATCTAATTTAATATTATTCATATTAATGTTTTTTTTGAGTACTTTTTCATACTCAACTGAATCTATTGTTCAAAGTGAAGAAGCTGAAACAGCATTATTAGAAGTACTAGATCATATGAGAAATGGAAATAATGAAAGCGCTTTAAGTGCTGCAGAAAATTTGAGTAAAAATTATCCAAATTTCAAATTAGGAAAGATTATTTATGCTGATTTATTATCTTCATATAAAAGTAAAAAACCAAAGCTTGGAAGTATTTCAAAAGATAAAGAACTAATAGATTTAAAAAATGAAGCAAAAGCAAGAATAAACTTTAGTTCTATTTACAAAAAGCAAGATCTTTTTCCAAGATCAATTATACAGCTTGCTGAGGATGTACCTTATGCATTTTTAGTTGAGTTATCAAAGTCAAGATTATATTTAATAAAAAATAATAATGGAATGCCTGAGGTTATTTCTGATTATTATGTGTCAATTGGAAAAGCTGGCTTTAACAAGAAAGTCTCTGGAGATAACAAAACACCAATAGGCATATATAAAATTACTTCGTACTTAATAGATGAGGATCTTCCTGAGCTTTATGGTGATGGGGCATATCCTTTAAATTATCCAAACGTCTGGGACAAAAAAAATAAAAAAACAGGCTATGGTATATGGATACATGGTGTACCAAGAGATGTTTATAGTAGACCGCCGCTAACAAGTGAAGGTTGTGTTGTAACAAGCAATCATACTTTAAAAAAACTAAAAAAATATACTGAGTTAGGAAAAACTCCAGTTATTCTAGTTAAAAACATAGATTGGATTAAAAGGGCAGAATGGCATCAAAATAGAAATAATACAAAGAGAATAATTCAGAGCTGGAAAACCACTTGGGAAAGTCTTGATCCTCATGATTTTATTTCACAGCACTCTATAGACTTTGAAAGCAAAAGACACAATTTTGAAGACAGAGTAGCCCATATCCTCAGAATAATTAAAAGTAAAACCTATATAAAAATAAAAATTCAAAATTTAAATCTTTTTTATTATCCTGAGAATAAAGACTTGATTTATTCATATTTCTTACAGCGTTATGAGAGTAATAACTTTAAAACATCTTCAAACAAAGAATTATTTTGGAAAAAAGAAAGAGATGGTATTTGGAGAATACTTTATGAAGAGACTTAATATTAAATAAATATCTTAATTTTATGAAATAATATGTATAATAAAAATCTTAGTATAATAATTTAAGGAACAATTATGTCTGAATCAATTTTAAAGCTCACAGATGCTGAGTTTGAAAATCAAGTAATAAAATCTGAAAAGCCAATTTTAGTAGATTATTGGGCTGAATGGTGTGGTCCATGCAAAATGATAGCCCCAGTGCTTGAAGAAGTTGCTAGTGAATTATCAGATAAAATATTAATTGGAAAGTTGAATGTTGATGAGAACTCTGAAACACCGCCAAAATATGGAATAAGAGGAATACCCACATTAATGCTATTTAAAAATGGAGAAGTTGTTGGAACCCAAGTAGGTGCAATTAGTAAGAGTGATTTGATTAATTTTATAGAAAATAATATATAAAAATAACGCTAGACGAAAGTTAAAATTAATGTTAACTTTCAATTTCAGAAGTAGATTTAGCATTTCATAATAAATAATATTCATACGCGGATAAATTTTATTTCCGTAATTAGCCAATTAGTACAAAAAAATCTACAAAAATTCCAAGGTAAACTAAATATGAATTTAACAGAGCTAAAGAAGAAAAGTCCGTCAGATTTAATGACTATGGCAGGAGACATGGGCATTGA